>Ga0164243_10000319_pt1 | contig 98860 bp, 102 predicted proteins | sample OricompcompostOP_FD_108781 | JGI IMG/M metagenome (GOLD analysis project Ga0164243, IMG submission 108781) | Organic Plus compost microbial communities from Emeryville, California, USA - Original compost - Organic plus compost (OP) | ecosystem: Engineered > Solid waste > Mixed feedstock >... | reverse complement strand
CGCTGAAAAGTAACACTTTGCCCGCCCAACTCGGGAGGCTCCCAATCCTCCCGTCTCCGGCCGGAAGTGCCCCCCGTCCACCGGCCGGTCCCAGCCCTCCAGCCTCCCCCCGGCTGGAGGGCACTTTCATGCACGCGGCCTCTACGCAGACGCTATCGACTGCGGCTAGGATCGCGCCCGATGAAACGGTTCACCATCGCCCCCGCCGGCGCCGCCGACCTGCCCGCCGTCGCAGAGCTGTTCCAAGAATACGCCGCCGCATTGCCGGTTGATCTTGGCGCACAAGGCTTCATCGAGGAGCTGGCAGAGCTTCCCGGATCCTACAAGGCGCCGCGCGGCACGCTTCTTCTGGCGCGCTTCGACGGCGGCGATGCATGCGGCTGTGTTGCCCTGCGCCCTCTCACCGAAAACGCGTGCGAGGTGAAGCGGCTCTACGTGTCCCCCAGCGCACGAGGCGCCGGCATTGGCCGCGCACTCGTCAGCGCACTGCTCAGCGAGGCGCGGCATCTCGGCTACCGCGAGGTGAAGCTCGACACGCTGTCGAACATGATCGAGGCAATATCCCTCTACCGAAGCTTCGGCTTCAGGCCCATTCCGCCTACGGCTCGCACCCCTACGACGGCCTTCTTTGCTTCGGCAAATCACTGACCGACGATAGGCAAGATTGAGAGGGAGCCGTGGCCAAGTCAACCCGCGCCACGCAGATGCTCGAGAAGCTGGGCGTAGCCTTCACCTTGCACACCTACGACTACGACCCTGAGGCTCAACGCATCGGACTGCAAGCCGCCGAGGCTCTCGGCGAGGCGCCCGAGCGCGTGCTGAAGACGTTGATGGCGCTCGTTGACGGCAAACCGGTGTGCGCCGTCGTCCCCTCCGATTGCGAGGTGTCGATGAAAAGACTGGCGGCGGCTTTCGGCGGCAAGGGCGCAGCGATGATGAAGCCGACCGATGCGGAGCGTATCACAGGCTACAAAGTTGGCGGCATCAGCCCCTTCGGGCAGATGCGCAAAATCCCGACCGCCATCGAGGAAGCTGCCTTGATCCAAGCCTATGTGTATATCAACGCCGGCCAGCGCGGACTGCAGGTGAAGCTCGACCCCAAAGCCGCCCTTGCCGCGCTAGGCGCGACGCCGGCGCCGCTCATAGCCTGATGAGTATCGATCCCCATAGCGAGGGCACCGCGATATGCTCCACGGCATCAAGGCCTGCGTCTTCGACGCCTATGGCACGCTGCTGGATTTCAGCTCCGCCGCTGCGCGCTGCCCGGACATCCCCGACGAGAAGCGCACCGCACTCACCACGCTCTGGCGCGACAAGCAACTGCAATACACGTGGCTGCGCACCCTGCAGGGACGCTATGCCGACTTCTGGCAGGTCACCGGCGATGCGCTCGACTTCGCACTCGACAGCCTTGCCATCGCCTCCCCGCAACGTCGTGCACGCCTGATGGAACTCTATCTGACGCTCGACACCTTCCCTGAGGTGCGAGGTGTGCTTCGGCAATTGCGCGAGGCAGGCTTCAAGACCGCAATCCTCTCCAACGGCTCGCCCGCCATGCTGGATGCGGCCGTGCGCACAAACTCCCTCGATGGTCTTTTCGACGCCGTGCTATCGGTCGACGCTCTCATGGTCTTCAAGACGCATCCGCGCGTCTACGCCTATGCACTCGAAACTCTTGGCACGCGGGCCGAGGAGGTATCGTTCCAATCCTCGAACGGATGGGATGCTTACGCCGCATCCGACTTCGGCATGCGGGTCGTCTGGTGCAACCGGTACGGCCAGCGTCCGGAGCGGCTTCCCGGGGCGCCCGACCATGAGATCAGAACTCTCGCCGAGTTACCCGCGCTGCTCGAACCGCCGGCCTGAGTGGCGTCTCGTCAAGAAAACCCGACCACGGGCTGCGGAACGTACGGCGCCTCGAGCTGCGCGACCTCCGCTTCGCTCAGCGTCAGGTCGAGCGCAGCGATCGCGTCTTGCAGATGCTCGCCCCGCGACGCCCCGATGATTGGTGCCGAAACGACCGGCTGCGCCAGCACCCACGCCAACGCCACCTGCGCCCGCGATACCCCGCGCGCCGCAGCAACGGACGCGACGGCATCGACGATCTTGCGGCTCGCATCGGTCGCGTGCGTGTAGAGCGTCTTGCCGAACTCGTCCGTCTCTGACCGAGCGGTGATCTCGTCCCACGGCCGGGTCAGCCGCCCACGCGCGAGCGGACTCCACGGGATGACGCCGATCCCCTCGGCGTCGCACAGCGGCAGCATCTCGCGCTCCTCTTCGCGGTAGAGAAGGTTGAGATAGTTCTGCATCGAGACGAAGCGCGTCCAGCCGTTCGCCTCGGAGACGTGCAGCATGGTCGCGAACTGCCACGCATACATCGATGAGGCACCGATGTAGCGAGCCTTGCCGGCCTTCACCACGTCGTGCAGTGCCTCCAGCGTCTCCTCGATCGGCACGTCGTAGTCGAAGCGATGGATCTGGTAGAGATCGACGTAGTCTGTGCCGAGCCGGCGCAGCGAGTTGTCGATCTCCTGCAGGATCGCCTTGCGACTGAGCCCGGCCCCGTTTGCGCCACGGTGCATGCGCCCGTGCACCTTGGTGGCGATGACGATCTCATCGCGGCGTGCAAAATCCTTTAGGGCGCGGCCCGTGATCTCTTCCGACGTCCCGTCGGAGTAGACATTGGCAGTATCGAAGAAATTGATGCCCGCCTCGATCGCCTGACGGATGATCGGCCGGCTCTTTTCCTCGTCCAGCGTCCACGGATGTGGGCCGCGTTCAGGTACACCGAAGGTCATGCAGCCGAGACAGAGCCGCGACACATCGAGGCCGGTATCGCCAAGCTTCACGTATTGCATCACTGGTCTCCTGCAGCATTGGGCAGGAGCGCCTTGTAGCAGACCGCGGCCGATGGCTCAGGCCGCAAAATGGCGCAATTCAAAGCTCTTGAAGAGCCTCCCCCTCTCACTTGTCGAAAGCTTTATCGTAGATTTCGGGCTTGAAGCCGACGAGCAGCTTGCCGCCACCGATATCGAGCACCGGCCGCTTGATGAGCGAGGGCTGCGCGACCATCAGCGCGATCGCCTTCTTCTCGTCGACGCCCTGCTTGTCGCTATCGGGCAGCTTTCGGAAGGTCGTGCCCGCCCGATTGAGCAAGGTCTCCCAGCCGACCTTCCGGCTCCACGCCTCGAGACGCCCCCGGTCGATGCCCACCTTCTTGTAGTCTTGGAACTCGTAGGCAATACCATGGCTGTCGAGCCAAGTGCGCGCCTTCTTCATCGTATCGCAATTGGGGATGCCGTAGATCGTCACCGTCTTCATGTCCATGCGCCCTCATTGTGCGGCTACGCGCCCATCGAAGCAGGCGCCTGTGAAGCTACCAATTCTTTTGCTGTCTGTGTAAGCGCGCGCGAATAAATGTGGAAAATATACGTAAGCAATGTGGTCACCGATTCAAACATGCACGATCCTGCTAGCCTCCTCGTAGAGTGTGCCGATTCCATTCCTACTGAACCCGTCGGCCAGTGGACACCAGACGCCTAGCGGCGTTCGAGGATGCGCTTGCGATTGCAGCGCGCTTGGCTGGCCTCGTGCTGCAAGGCAAGGATCGGGGGCGTCCCGATGATGTCTTCGGGCTCGCCGGCGTTGTGAACTTCATCACCGATGAGGACGCGGCTTATTTCAACGCAGGCGGCATGGGCATTGTCGTCGGCGACGGCACACTGCCCAATTCAGGACCGGAAATGATCATCGAAACCTACTACGCCTTTCCCGTTGCGCGCATGACCGCAACCCTCGACTACCAGTTCGTAAACAACCCCGGCTACAACGAGGATCGCGGCCCCGTGTCGATCCTCGGTGGGCGCTTGCATGCGGAGTTCTAGCCTATGCCGGAGCGTCGCCTAAGGTATCTCATCCCGGTTTGGGTGCTTAGCCTGTTGCTTGCCTTCGTCATCTTTCGGGCTGGGCTCGAGCTGAGGCAGGCCGCAGCGCTGTCATCCGGCATATCGGCTGCAGGCCCAGAGATCGTCGAGCCTCCCACGCTGCAATCCGTCGATGGCGTACTCGATCTAGTGTTGACAGCAAAGCCCGCAACGGTCGATGTGGCCGGCCACTCGCTGCTCACCAACGTCTACAACGGCCTCTATATACCACCGGTCTTGCGCCTCAAGCACGGCGATGAGCTGCGGCTGAAGTTCGTCAACGAGATAGGTCCGTCGCAGACAGGCATCGAGGGCAGGCAAGTCTCGAACGTGCACTATCACGGCATGGCCATTCCGCCGGTACAGCCCGCCGACGATATCTACATGCTCGTGCCCCCCGCGGGTGGCATCGAGAAGCACACGCAAGATGGTGACCACGACGATCACAAGCACGTCGACCACACCATCGGTGCCGACATCATGCCGACCAACACCTACGACTACCGATGGACCGTCCCAGCCGACCACAACATGGGGCTGTTCTGGTATCATCCCCACCCGCACGGCATCTCCGAGGCGCAGGTGCTGAGCGGCATGTCCGGCATGCTCGTCATCGAAGGACTCATCGAGCGGCTTTATCCCGAGCTGCAAGGCCTGAAACGCCGCACGCTCATCCTGAAAGACATCGAGTTGCCCGGCTCAGACGACGACGATCCCAAGACCAAGACCATCAACGGCGTGCTCGGCGGTGTCATCACGGCGGCGCACGGCGCGTTTGAGATCTGGGAGATCGGCAACCTCGGTGCTGACGCCTACTTCGACCTGGCACTCGACGGCCACTCATTTTGGCTGCTGGAGCAAGACGGCAACGCGCTCGCCCAGCCTCTGAAGGTGGACCACGTATTCCTGCCGCCCGCCTCGCGGGCCCGCATCGTCGTCGAAGTGGGTGATGCCGGCCTGTATGGCCTGCGCACCCGCGCCATCGATACCGGCAAAGCCGGTGATCCAAATCCGGAAGTGGTCCTTGCCACGCTCAACGTCGGCAGCGACCCTGCACCCGTCGATGCCGGCACCATCCGAGACCGCCTCTCACGGCCCGCAGCAGATGAGCGCGATCGCGCCGCACAGATCGCAGCGCTGCCCGTCACGCGCTCGCGCACCATCACCTACACCGAGAGCAACGACGGGAAGGTGTTCTTCATCGACGGAAAAGAGTTCGACATCAACCGGATAGACGTCGATGTGACGCTGGGGGACGTAGAGGAATGGACGATCGTCAACGACACCGACGAACGCCACACCTTTCACATCCACCAGCTCGGCTTCCTGGTGCAGTCGGTCGGAGACAATCCCCTGGAGATGACCGGCATGCGCGACAATGTCGACGTCCCCTTCCGCGATCCCAAGACGCGGGCTCCGGGCATCGTGAAGGTTAAGATACCCTTCACCAATCCACTAATCGTCGGCAAGTTTCCCTTCCACTGCCACATCCTCGAGCACGAGGACGGAGGCATGATGGCCAACGTCCGCGTGCGGCCGCGCTAGCGCATTTTCCGATCGGCTGGGCGCGCTTCACTCCACCCTCCCCTCGATGGGGAGGGTGGCATCGAGTACAGCGCGATGCCGGGTGGGGTGAAGAGCCAAGCATATCGCCTGGTAGCTTTCTCCAAGCTCGATCCCCCCACCCTATCCCCTGCCCGCAAGGGGGAGGGGATCAGGGAGTGCAATGCCAGCCGATAGGAAAATGCTCTAGGTACGGCACCCCGACGAAGACAACTCCGTTGCCCGGTATGACCGGTACGAAAAGAGTTGTCCGGACACGCCCGCGGGCACGTCCGGAACAAGCATCGCCGCTCAGAACTTGGCGGTAGTCGTGAAGCGCATGGTACGTCCGGGCGCCGGCAAGATGAGCATCGGGGACGTTCCGGCATCGAAATAGTACGTATCGAGCAGGTTCTCCACGCTCACTGCGACCTCGAAGTTTTCCTGTTTGTAATCAGCAAACAGATCGTAGATCTGATAGCTGTCGAACGCCGCAATCTCCTTGTACACACTCTCTTCCCTGATGCCCGAGCCGCTGACGAAATTTGCCCTGCCGCCGACGGTAAGCTTCTGGTCGAAGAGACGCATGCCGAGCGTGAGCGTGTGGTTGAGCTCTCCCTGCATGTACCCCGACGCAGTTGATCCGACGTGCTGATAGCAAAGGTCCGTCGCGGAGGCCGGAATCCCGAGCAAATAGTAGTCGCCTTGCCTGCGACAGATCTCGGCGTCATCGAAATACGTCAGCGTGTACTCGCCGAAGACGAGCCCCATGTCGTAGCTCGATGCGAGCTCGATGCCGCGGAAGCGCGCGCTCGGCCTGTTCGCGAAAGGGTTGATGGAATTGCCGCCGCCGGTGATGTAGTTCTCGTATTGGTTGTCAAAGCGGGTCACTTTGACACCCAGCCGATCTTCCTTCTTCAACACGCCGGAGAAATTGAAGTTGGCGCCGTACTCGAAGCTCTCCACCGTCTCCGGACGGATCAACCCTTCGACGCAAGTCGAGCCATTGGTCGTGCCATTGCAATTGCGCTGGAAGAGCTCGTAATTGCTGGGCGCACGCCAGCCCTTGCTGTACCGTGTGAAAAACTGCGTGCTTTCCCACGGCGAGATCGTCGCGCCAGTATGCGGGCTCGCACCTTCTCCGTCGGATTCCGTAAACGTCGAGCTGGTCGACGTGTAGCCGGGACGATCCTTGCGATCCGCCCAGAAGCCGTCATACCGGATGCCGTTGTTGATCGTCAGCCAGTCGGTCAGTGAAACGTCGAGATCGACGAACGCACCATATTGCACGCGCCCCGCGTCATAGATGTCGACCGTGAAGTAGTTGTCGTAGTCGCCATCGTCCTTGGTGAAGTCGATGCTGTCCCGCCTTAGCGAGAAGCCGCTCTTCAGCTTGACACCCCAATCGGACCACTTGAAAGCGCTCGTGTTGGAGGCGTTGAGCCCCATGGTTTGAACGTTGGTCGTTTCGGTATCGAGGCCTTCATAGTTCCACAGCACCTCTTTCGTCTCGGTCAGATAGGCATCGGCCTTGACCTTCCACAGCGGGTCGTCCGGGTTCCACTGATATTCGAGGCTGTAACGATCCTGCAAAGCGTAGCTCGTCGGCTGAAAGATCATTTTCAGGAATCTCGGATCGGCGCCGCCGTTGGTTGGATACGAGAACCCGGCCTTCGAGAAATCGCTGCTGAAGTGATTGTAGTTCAGGCTGAGGCTATGGTCGTCCGGCAGCCGCAGCTTGACCTTCGCCAGAATTGTCTCGGTATCGAAGTAGGTGCCGTAGACCTCGTCCCCCGGCTGGAAGAGTGACAAATATTGCAACGGCCTCTTGTCGTAGTAGTAGCGCCCGAGAAAGCTGCTTCCGGTCCGGACGATCGGGTTGTCTCCGTTCGTGCCGGCTGAATAGTTGCCGGCAACGCGGTGCGAATAGCCAAACACCACGTCCACCGGATCGTAGGGCCGCCATGCACCGATCATGCTGCCGGAAAGCGCATCGGACGGGATCTTCGCGCCGGTGTTGAACACGCCGCGATCGTCGTAGACCGTCCCGGACGCATTCGTATAGGTGTCACCGGCGAGGCAGGCTGCCCCCCTGGCGCCGAGGGTCTGCTTGCAATAGTCGAAGGATTCGAGGCCGTCGCTGCTGTTGTCGGCGAACGAGCTTTTGATGCGCAGCCCCCAGTTCTTGCTCGGATCCGTGATCAGATCGTCGGCGCTCAAGGTGCGCATGTTGATGGTGCCGCCGATGGAGCCGTACTCGCCATCCGGCCCCTTCATGACGCTGAACCCCGAAAGGAAATCCGGATCGACGTAGTTGCGCTCCTGCGTTCCGCCGTAAAAGGCGCGCTTCTGCGTCGCCGTCTCCGATCCATCGACGATGACCTTGACGCGGCCATGGCCCTGCGCACCGCGAATGTTCGGCTGGAAATCGACGCCATTGCGCTTGTCGCCGATCTGCACGCCCGGCACACCCTTGAAGATATCGCCCGTGGAGGTCGCTGGCACGCGGTCGAGCATCTCGCGGTTGACCGTGTACACTGCCGCCGGCGTCGTATAGATCGCGTTGGGGTCAAACCCACCAGCGCCGCCAGAGACATCGATGGTGTCGAGCGCGATGGCACCCTCGACCGTCGCACCGGCACCACCCTGCGGCCCAGAGATCGAGACTGTCGTCGCGTTGGCGAAGCTGTAGGTGAGGTCCGAGCCCGCGAGGATCGCGCTCAGGGCGTCTGCGTTGGACATGCTGCCCGAGATGCCCGCCGATGTCTTTCCCGCAGTCAGTTCGGACGGATAGCTCACCTGCAAGCCCGACTGCTTGCCGAACGCCGCAATCGCCGCAGACAGCGAGCCGGCAGGAATGTTGAAGTCTCTCTTCGCCGCTGTCTGTGCCTGCGCCTCGAACCATGTCGCGCCGATGCCGGCCAGGCAGACGCTTACCCCCAGCAGCGACGCAGCAATGCCGGCGCGACAGGACGCACCCCGGCGAACACCTCCCCCAATACGCATTACGCAGCACTCCACTCAACTGATACGCGGCAGGCGTGCTGTGCCGACTGGTATTTGCAGCCCCCTTATCGGTAACGAGCGGGGCGCGCGAATTTTCTCTCCGGAGTTTGCAGCGCCTCAGAAGCGGGTGACGACGGTGAGGAAAGACGAGAGCTGGCGCACTCTGCCGCCGAACGGATGCACCACGGCCTCTAGCGCGGTGAGCGGCCGCGAAAGGTCGAACACGCCGTTGACGCGGCGGGCGCCGATCGCCGGATCGGCGAGAACGACGCGACCGGGTAGCCAGCGCGCGATGCGCGTGACGACCGCGGCGACGGTCTCCCGTTCGGCAACGATGCGCCCCTCGCGCCAGGCGCCGATCTGGCTCGCCTCACGCACGCCACGCTCCAGAGCGCGCGTGCCTGCGGCAATCGATAGCCAATGGCCCGCCGGCATCGTCTCTGCGAAAGGCACCGGCGATTCCAGCATCGCCACGCGGATATCACCGCGATCGACGCCGAAGCTGATGACGCCGTCGTCCATGCTGACGTCGAAGCCACCAGCATTGCAAAGAGACGAGGTGCTGTCGGCGATGACCTCGAGCGGCAGGCGGTTGCCGCCGGCAACATCGAAATAGGACATCCCCGCCAAGAGCTCGACGCGCCGCTGTGTATCCGTGAAGGAGAGCGCTACTGCGCTGTCAGGCCCGAGCGTCACCTCGCTGCCGTCGGGGAGCGGAACGCGCCTGATCTCGGCCGTGCCGGTAAGGTGGTCGGCACGCGCTTGGAGGATTGCCCAGGGGAGCGCTTCGCGCCCGACAGCGAGCGCCGCCGCGCCTGCCCCGAAGCCAAGGATGACGCTGCGCCTGCTAGGCCCGCCACGATTGCGCCGCTTCTGGGCAGCACGCGAGCGCTTCAAGACACTGCCGGCCATTCCGTAGATCTCGGCGGCTTCCGCCCACGCGTCCTCGTGCGCCGCGCTACGCGCCCGCCACTGCCTCACCATGTCCTGCGCGACCTCGCTCGTCGGATCATTCTGCAGACGAATGATGAGGTCGGTTGCCTCTTCGAATAGGCGATCCTCTTCCGTCATGCTCCCCCCGTCCGCGCCGACATGAGCGGCGCGCCCAGACCTATAACGAACGGGAAGCCCAATCCTGCCACTCAGGTCGAGGCATCGAGTGCCGCGAGCCGCGCGCGAATGTGCTTGTAGGCGTCGCGGATGAGCGACCAGGTGCGCGTCGTCGACAGCCCGATGCGGCCGGCGACCTCGCTGACCGTCAATTCGTCGAGCCGATGCAGCTCGAAGGCCCGACGCGTTCGCTCGGGCAGCTCGCTGATGGCCCGCTGAGTCGCCGCAAGCCGCTGCTTGTCATAGACGATCGCCTCCTGCAGCGGGCTTGGATCCACGATGCGTTCTGCAAGCTCGTCGGTGAGGTCGACGTGCGGCACAAGACGCTCACGGCGCGCACGGTCGATGCTGAGGTTGCGCGTGATGGCGAAAAGGTATGCGCGCGGATTGGCGCCCTGCCCAGCATTGGAAGGCTGCGCGGTCAGCAGCCGGACGAAGGCGTCCTGGGTGATGTCGGCCGCCGTCTCCGGGCTATGCCCACGCCGTGTCAGAACGCGGACGAGTTCCGCGGCGTGACGTCTAAACAGATTTTGCAGATCCCAGGACAATCGCTCTCAGCGCGGGCAGCGCTCCACTCACCATGCAGCCCATTCGTCCGTAGCCGCCTAGAAAAGCCCGTGCAACGCCAATGATTTAGACGAACTCTAAGCGCCCGGCAGGATGCCGATACTAAAACCATACTCATAACGTCATGTTTTTGCGCGTGAATCGGCAAGCGCTCGCCGGTTCCAGCCCATGCCTCGATATGCCCGTCGTTCGTCGTATTCCCTGCCCCAGCGTTGCTCGCCGGCAACGCCCGAAACACCGGTGGCCGCGCTCATCACAAGAATGGGGACCTGTGAGCGATCACAATGGATCAAGCGACTGGGGTCGCCTCTCGCAGCGAGGATACGAGATCGGAGAAGCGTTCGCCTTGCACGACGATGTGCTCGCGCACGAGACGCGCCGCCCGCTCGCCGTCACAGTCGAGGATTGCTTTCACAATGTCCTCGTGCTCGCTGAACGAGCTCGCCATCCGATGGCGCACGCGCAGTTGCAGGCGACGGTATGGCTTCAAGCGCCGACTCAGCGAGAGGCATTGCTCGATTAGAAACTCCTGATGGCTTGCTGCGTAGAGCGCCTGGTGAAAGCGCTCGTTCTCGTAGTAGTAGGCGTCGGGATCGCCTGACAGTGCAGCGTGCGAGCAGGCCTTGAGAGCCTCCGTCAAGGGGATGACGTCGGCTTGCGTATGCCGGCGCGCTGCGAGACGCGCGGCCATGGCCTCGAGCTCGGCCATCACCTCGAACATCTCCACAAGTCTTTCCGGCGCAACACGCGTGACGACGGCTCCCCGCCGTGGCCGTATCTCGACCGCGCCGGCAGCGGCAAGCTGCATCAGCGCCTCCCTGATCGGAGTACGCGACACACCGAATTTCTCAGCCAAGCCAACCTCGTCGAGGCGCGTCCCCGGCGAATACTCGCCCGTCAGAATTGCGTTCTCGATCTCGTCGCAAAGCTTCGTACGTGTGTTCACAATTCGCCCTTCATGACAATCTTGTATACAAGATTGTTGACGTTGCATCCAATATGTGTCAGCTGAATATACATAGCCACGAAATCCGTGGCCATAGCTACCCAAAGAAAACAGTCGAAGCCAGCCGAGCTGGCGCGGGGCGAAAGCTTTGCGCGTCCAGCAACAATAGAGCTGCGCCCGGCAAAAACGTTGGAAACACAAGGAGAAGCTCTCATGATCGCCAATCGCCGACAGGTGTTGAGCGGCCTCGTTGCCGCGCCAGCTGTCCTGTCATATGGCCGCGGCGCCCTGGCCCAGGGCGCAGCTCGCAGCTTGAAGATCTCGCATCAGTTCCCGGGTGGCACCATCGAGCAGGGTGATTTCCGTGACCGCCTCGTTCGCGTGTTCGCCCGCGAGGTCGAGAAGCGCACCAACGGCGAGCTCAAGTTCGATGTCTACGCCAACTCCTCGCTGATGAAGACGAACGCGCAGTTCTCCGCGCTCCGCAAGGGCGCGCTCGACATGACGCTTTATCCGATCGCTTACGCCGGGGGCGAGGTCCACGCCTGCAATCTCGGTCTGATGCCCTGCCTCGTGACGAGCTACGAGCAGGGCGCGAAGTGGAAGACCGCGCCGGTGGGAAAGGCTTTCTCCCAAATCGTAGAGAGCAAAGGCGTTAAGATCATCTCGTGGATCTGGCAGGCGGGCGGAGCCGCCTCGCGCGGCGTCCCGGTTCTCGAGCCAGACAGCATCAAGGGCACTAAGATTCGCGGGGGAAGCCGCGAGATGGACCTGATGTTCACCGCCGCGGGAGGGCAAGCCTCGACCATGCCCTCGAACGAGATCTACATCGGCATGCAGACGGGCGCGCTCGACTCGGCCGTGACCTCCTCGACCAGCCTCATCTCTTTCCGGCTCGAAGAGCTTGCCAAGTCGCTCACCTCCGCGCGTCACGGCTCATTCTGGTTCATGCTCGAGCCGCTGCTCATGTCGAAGGCCATATTCGACAGCCTCACACCTGCCCAGCAGTCTGCCGTACTCGAAGTCGGTCTCGAGATGGAGCCGTGGGGAACGGCGGAAGCGCAGAAAGACGATCTGCGGGTAGCCGAGGTCTACGCCGCCAAGGGTGTTGCCGTTCACGACTTCAATGCTGACCTCCTCGCCAAGTGGGCCGCCGTTGCCGAAGCCAGCTCCTGGAAGGACTACGCGGCAAAATCGAGCGAAGCGGCCGAGCTGCTCAAAATGGCCCGGGAGGTCGCGTGATGGCGACCAGCCTCCATTACGACGCGATCATAGGCTCCGAGCGTGAGCCGTTATTTATCGGGACAAGTGGCGGCGGGGTCATCGAGCGGACAAACGAGGTTCTCTACAAAATTTCAGCGGTGGCGCTCGTCGCCGCCGCCTTCGTCCTCACGTTCGGAGTCGTCAAAGGTCATCTTCTGGGCGAAGCGGTTCTTTGGCAGGACGAGGTCATGATCTTCCTCGTCGCTGGGGCAGTCTTCCTCTCGGCGGCTCACGTCCAAAAGGAGCGCGGGCACATCGGCATCGAGGTGCTGTCAGGCGTCCTGCCGCCTGGCGCCAACAAGATCCGGAACGTCATCACCGATACCCTCGTCTGCATCTTCTGCCTCTTTTTCGCATGGAAGTCGGGGCTGCTACTCAGCGAGGCCATCAACGAAGGCCAGACCTCTCACTCGGCGTGGGGGCCGCCGATGTGGGTTCCTTACGGCATTCTCACCTTCGGAATGGGCATGCTGGCGCTCCAAGTCGCCATGCAGCTCGGCCGCCAGTCGATGGCCGCTCTCCTGCTCGCAGTTGTGGTAGCTGCCGGCCTCCTGGCTTGGCAGCGGCCCCCGACCGCCTTGATTACGGGAGTGTCCCAGCCCGCCGTTGGCATCGCCTACTGCGTGGCAACCCTTGCCGTCATGCTGTCCGGCATGCCGATCGCCTTCGCTCTCGGCGTCGTTGCGTTGATGTTCATGCTGCTTTTCATGCCGCCGGCATCCGTCGACACGATCGCGCAGAACTTCTACGAAGAGCTCGCCAACGTCATCATCCTCGCCATCCCGCTCTTCATTTTGAAAGGTGCCACGATCGGGCGATCCAGCGCGGGAAAGGATCTCTACTCGGCACTGCATGCCTGGCTGCATCGCGTGCCAGGCGGTCTTGGCGTCGCCAATACGGTAGCCTGCGGTCTCTTTGCCGCCATGGCCGGCTCCTCGCCAGCCACATGCTCGGCCATCGGCTCGGCTGGAATCCCCGAGATGCGCCAGCGCGGCTACTCGAGCGGATTTGCCGCTGGCATCATCGCGGCAGGCGGAACGCTTGGAATTCTCCTTCCGCCATCGGTCACGATGCTGCTCTATGCCGTCGCCGCCGAGGTCTCGCTCGGCAAGCTGTTCCTCGCCGGCCTTGGACCCGGTCTCCTGCTCATTACCATGTTCGCGATCTACGCCGTCTTCCGCTTCAAGAAGGAGAAGCGGATGGCCGAGGAGCATGCGACAAAGACCGGCGAGCGCTCCGCCATCCTCATCGAGGAGACCCACACGTTCTCCGAGAAGCTGCGCATGCTTGCGTGGGTGACACCCTTCGTCACCATTCTCGCGGGCGTGATGGTCGTCCTCTATGCGGGCTGGGCGACTCCTTCGGAGACGGCCGGCGTAGGCGCCGTGCTCGCCCTAGCCGTGATCGGCGTCATGTACGGCATCTGGCGGCCGAAGAAGCTGATGCCGATCCTGAACGGCACGCTGCGCGAATCGACCATGCTCCTGATGATCATCGGCATGTCGCTGCTCTACGCCTACGTGATGAGCTACCTGCACATCAGCCAATCGATGGCAGCGTGGATCATCAGCCTTGGGCTTTCCAAGTGGGTCCTGCTCGCCGCGATCCTGTCCTTCGTCATCGTGCTCGGCTTCTTCCTGCCGCCGGTCTCGATCATCCTCATGACGGCTCCAATCATCCTGCCTCCACTAAGAGCCGCCGGATTCGATCTCATCTGGTTCGGCATCGTCATGACCATCGTCATGGAGATGGGCCTCATCCATCCACCCGTCGGCCTCAACATCTTCGTGATCAAGAACATCGCGCCGGACATTCCGTTGAAGAACATCATCTTCGGCACGCTGCCGTTCTTGGGGTTGATGTTCGCTGCCGTCTTTCTGATCTGCCTCATTCCGGAGATTGCGCTATGGCTGCCACAAGTAGTGATGGACTAGACGTATGAGCTCGTCCTTCATCTCCGATCTCATTGCTTCGATTACAGATCGCCGGCCGGGAGCGAGCAGTCGCTCCCGGCGAACGGTACCGGCGCTGCCGGCACCCCAACCACCGCTCGCGAGCCTTTGCGAGGCTTTGATCTCGAGGCGTGGCGAGGCATCCGGTGTCGCCATCGCCAAGGAGATCCTGCGCCGCTGGGATGAGCTTTTTCCCCAGGAGCGGCGGGAATTTCTGATCGAGCTGGCGCGCGATTTCGGCCCGTGCATTCCCCGACTTCAGGACGCCATTGCGCGCTGGCAGGCCGAACACTCGCCCGCCGCTCTGAATGAGCTGAACCGAGCTGCAGAGCCGGTGCGGCAAGAGGTGATCCGCCGGTTGAACCTTGCTCCGGGAGGCACGGCACGGCTTGTGAAGATGCGCGAGGAGCTCATCGACAACATCGGCTCCGATCCGCTCCTCGAGGTCCTCGACGCCGATTTCCAGCACCTTTTCGCATCCTGGTTCAATCGCGGCTTTCTCACTTTGAGGCGCATCGACTGGTCGACATCGGCCAGCGTGCTCGAACGGATCATCCGCTACGAAGCGGTCCACGAGATAAGAGACTGGAACGATCTGAGGCTGAGGATCGAGCCTGAGGACCGGCGCCTCTTCTCTTTCTTCCACCCGCAAATGGCCGAGGATCCGCTGATCTTCGTGGAGGTCGCGCTCACGGATCAGATCCCGGCGGCAATCGGTCCGCTGCTCGCCGAGGATCGGCCTGTCATTGCTCCCAAAGATGCGCGGGTCGCTGTCTTCTACTCGATCTCCAATTGCCACGAGGGCTTGAAGGGCGTGTCCTTCGGCAGCTTCCTCATCAAGCAGGTCGTCGAGGACCTGAAGCGGGAGCTGCCTCTCCTCAACACCTTCGTCACCCTCTCGCCCGTGCCCGGCTTTGCGAGCTGGCTGAAGAGCGCACGCAAGGCCGCAAATTCGGGGCTGGCACCAGAAACGCTGGATGCGCTGCACGCGCTCGATAGCAGCGCGACTGCCGAGGCGATCGAAAACTCGCCGGCGCTCAATGATGCGCTCTCTAGGGCCGCGGCCCACTATTTCCTCACAGCCAAGGGTAAACGCAATCGGCCGCTTGATCCGGTCGCACGCTTTCATCTCGGCAACGGAGCGCGGCTCGAGCGCATCAATGTCTTGGGCGACCGGTCGGACAAGGGCCTGCGGCAGGCCCATGGCCTTATGGTCAACTATCTCTACGACCTCGACGCCATCGAGAAAAATCACGAGGCGTACGCGGAAAAAGGCGAGATCGCTGCCTCCACGGCCGTGCGCGCGCGTCTGCGCCAGCGCGCCTAACACATGCATAGTTCTCGTGCGGACGACGCCGCTGCACAATCAAAACGGAAGCACTCCATGAACAGCAATCTCTATGCCGAACTGACCCACGAGATCGATGATGCGAGCGCAGTCTTCGCGCATCTCCCGGACGGGCAGACGTGCACCTACGCCGACGTGGAGCAGGCGTCGGCCCGTTTTGCAAATGTGCTTGCAGACGCCGGGGTCGTCCCAGGAGATCGCGTTGCCGTTCAGGTCGAGAAGAGCCTCGATGCGCTGATGCTATATCTCGGCACCGTACGTGCCGGTGGCGTCTTCCTGCCGCTCAACGCGGCCTATACGGCAACAGAGATCGACTACTTCCTTGGCGATGCGGAGCCGCGCGTCTTTGTCTGCGATCCAACGCGGACTCAGGAGCTCGAACCGATTGCACGCAAGGTCGGCGCCAAGCTCATGACGCTCGGCGCGAACTCGGCCCCCGCTGCCCCCTCCGGCACACTCGCGACGCTGGCACAATCAGCCCCGGCCTCGTTCGATCCGATAGAGCGTAGGCCTGACGACCTTGCCGCCATCCTCTACACCTCGGGGACGACGGGGCGCTCGAAGGGCGCCATGCTGACGCACAGAAATCTCGTCTCCAACGCTCGCGCCCTCATCAAGACCTGGCAGTACACGAACGCCGACGTTCTCCTGCATGCACTCCCGATCTTCCATACGCACGGGCTTTTCGTCGCCACCAATGTCACGCTCTTCTCGGGGGCGTCGATGCATTTCCTGCCGCGTTTCGATCTCGACGAGATCTTCCGCGCTCTGCCCCGCGCGACCACCATGATGGGCGTGCCGACATTCTACACGCGGATGCTGCAGGATGCGCGGCTGACGCGCGAAGCTACGGCGCACATGCGCCTCTTCGTCTCCGGCTCAGCTCCGCTTCTCGCCGAGACCCATCGTGAGTGGCGCGCACGCACGGGCCACGCGATCCTCGAGCGCTACGGCATGACGGAGACCAACATGCTGACCTCGAACCCCTATACGGGAGAGCGCGTCGCCGGATCGGTGGGCCTTCCGCTGCCCGGCGTCGAGCTCAGGATCTCGGACCCCGACACGGGAGACCCGGTCAAAGACGGCGAGGTCGGCATGATCGAGGTCCGCGGACCGAACGTGTTCAAGGGCTACTGGCGGATGCCGGAGAAGACCGAGGCCGAGTTTCGCCCCGACGGCTTCTTCATCACCGGCGATCTCGGAAAGATCGATGCCGGCGGCTATGTCAGCATCGTCGGGCGCGGCAAGGACCTCGTCATCACGGGCGGCTACAATGTCTATCCCAAGGAGGTCGAGACTGAGATCGACGAACTCGATGGGGTGAGCGAGAGCGCTGTTATCGGTGTGCCCCACCCCGACTTCGGCGAGGCCGTAACGGCAGTTGTGGTCAAGGATCGCGGCTGCCCACTCGATGAACGCCAGATCATCAAGGCACTCGAGGATCGGCTTGCCAAGTTCAAATGCCCGAAGCGCGTTCTATTCGTCGATGCCTTGCCGAGGAACACGATGGGCAAGGTCCTCAAGAACGAGCTGCGCGAGGCGCATAAGGATCTATATCAGCTGCGTCGCGCAAGCTGACCCGAGCCGGGGCCGGAGCACTCGAGCTCGCGCCGAAGAAAGAAAAGGCCCGGAGCATTGGGGCTCCGGGCAGCAGCGCAGTTTCAGTGGTCACGGGGTAGTAAGTAACCACCTCCACAATATCTATACTTTTAAAGTCGTGATAGCGACTTCCTGACGCACCGTATTGCACCTGCTCCAGCGAGGCGCGAGGGGGAATTCACTCCCACTCGATGGTGCCGGGCGGCTTGGAGGTGATGTCGTAGACCACGCGGTTGATGCCGCGCACCTCGTTGATGATGCGCGTCGCCGTCGGCCCCAGGAATGAGTGCGGGAAGTCGTAGTAGTCGGCCGTCATGCCATCGGTAGAGGTGACGGCCCGCAGCGCGCATACATAGTCGTAGGTGCGCGCGTCCCCCATCACGCCCACGGTGCGCACCGGCAAGAGCACCGCGAACGCCTGCCAGATCTTGTCGTAGAGACCGGCCTTGCGGATCTCATCGAGGTAGATCGCGTCCGCCTGGCGCAGGATGGCAAGCTTCTCCTCCGTCACCTCGCCCGGAATGCGGATGGCAAGACCCGGCCCCGGAAACGGATGCCGACCAACGAAGCTCTCCGGCAATCCCAGCTCGCGGCCTAGTGCGCGCACCTCGTCCTTGAACAGTTCGCGCAACGGCTCGACGAGCTTGAGGTTCATGCGCTCCGGCAAGCCGCCGACATTGTGATGCGATTTGATCGTCACCGACGGTCCGCCGGTGAACGATACGCTCTCGATCACGTCGGGATAGAGCGTGCCTTGGGCTAAGAAGTCCGCCCCGCCGAGCTTGCGCGCCTCCTCCTCGAACACGTCGATGAACAGCGCGCCGATGGTTTTGCGCTTCGCCTCAGGATCGCTCTTGCCGGCGAGCGCGGAAAGGAAACGCTCACGCGCATCGACGTGCACGAGCGGAATGTTGTAATGCCCGCGGAAGAGACTGACGACCTCCTCGGCCTCGTTCTGCCGCATCAGGCCGTGGTCGACAAAGATGCAGGTGAGCTGATCGCCGATCGCCTCGTGGATGAGCACCGATGCAACAGCCGAGTCGACCCCGCCCGACAACCCCGAGATGACGCGCGCCTTCCCCACCTGTTTGCGGATCTTCTCGACCTCCGCAGTGCGGAAGTGCGCCATGCTCCAGTCGTTCTTGAGGCCGGCGATCTTGTGCACGAAATTAGCGAGCAGCTTGGCGCCATCCGGCGTGTGCACCACCTCGGGATGGAACATCGTCGTATAGATGCGCCGCGCTTCGTCGGTTGCCACGGCGAATGGCGCGTTTTCGCTCACAGCCTTGACGGTGATGCCCTCCGGCATGCGCGTGACACGGTCGCCGTGGCTCATCCAGACCGGATAGCGCTTGCCGACCTCCCAGACACCGTCGAACAGCGCCGATGGCTCTTTGACCAGCACCTCAGCGCGCCCGAACTCGGCCGGATGACCGCCCTCCACCACGCCGCCGAGTTGCACCGCCGTCGTCTGCTGACCATAGCAGATCGATAGGATGGGCAACCCGCTTTCGAACACGCTTTGCGGCGCCCGCGGCGAGCCTTCTGTTGTCACCGAGGCTGGCCCCCCCGACAGCACCAGCGCCTTCGGCTTCAGGCGCTCCACCGCAGCCTCGGCCTGGTTGAAAGGCACGATCTCCGAGTAGACACCCGCCTCCCGCACGCGCCGCGCAATGAGCTGCGTTACCTGGCTGCCGAAATCGATGATGAGGACGGTGTCGGTCACGTGCATCCCACGGGTTGTAGCTGAGCGGCCCATAGATCACCCGCCCGCAGGAGCGTCAAGCCGAGCATATGTGGGGGATTTTGCGCCGATTCGGCGCGGCCCAAAAAAAGTTGCAGCGCCCGTGTCGATTCCCGATCCCGCCGTTCGACGTGACCACAGAGCCAGGAATTCTCCCGGTTCGTAGACACCGCGCAAAAAAGGAGAACGAGGATGCGATTCATGGTGATGGTCAAGGCGAGCAAGGCTTCCGAAGCCGGCGAGCTGCCCTCCGAGGAGCTGCTCGGGGCCATGGCGAAGTTCAACGAGGAGATGGTCAAGGCCGGCGTCATGCTCGATGGCAACGGCCTGCAGCCGAGCGCCAAGGGCGCCCGCGTGCGCTTCTCAGGGGACAAGCGCACGGTCGTCGACGGCCCGTTCACCGAAACCAAGGAGCTGGTCGCCGGCTACTGGATCCTGCAGTGCAAGTCGCTCGCCGAGTGCGTTGAATGGATCAAGCGCTGTCCCAACCCGCACTACGAGGATGGCGAGATCGAGATCCGCCAGCTCTTCGAGCTCGAGGACTTCGGCGACAGCCCTGCCATCGAGCATCACCGCCGCCTCGATGAGCAACTGAAGTCGTAGAGAAAAGCCCAACGCAGGATGTCGATCTGCCAGCACCTCGCTCGACGCGCTTGCGAAGCCGTGGGCAGGCTGGCTTTCAAACCCAAGGAGAAGTCCCAATGAAGATTCTCGGAATGCTCAGGGCCGACAAGGACAGCGAGGCCGGCACACCGCCAAGCAAGGAGCTGATCGAGCGCATGGGCGCGTTCGTGGAGGAAGCAACCAAGGCCGGCGTAATCGTCGGCGGCGACGGGCTGCGGCCAAGCAAGTACGGCAAGCGCCTCAGTCTCAAGGACGGCAAGTTCAGCGTCGTCGACGGTCCCTTCACCGAGACCAAGGAGCTGGTGGCGTCCTACGCGTTGTTCCAGGTGGACTCCATGGACGACGCCGTGAAATGGAGCCGCCGCTTTCTCGAAGTGCTCGGCAAGGGCGAATGCGAGCTGCGCCCGATCTTCGAACCGGAGGATTTTTCGCCGGAAGTCTTCACACCCGAAGAGCAGGCGCGCGAGGCCAAGACGCGCGAGCAGATGGCGAAAAACGCCAGTCACAAATAGCCGGGAAGCGCTGCGCTGGCCGCGGCAACGCGCTTTATGCTGTAACCGGCGGCCCAAGCGGCGGCCGGTATTCGCCGCTACCAGATCTCGATCGTCGGTGAAAACCCGCCGGGTTTCTCCGAATGCCAGGCCTCGATGCAGATCTTCGAGGGGACGAAGCTTTCGCCCTTGTACTCCGGCGTGATCTTGAGCTGGTTTATCAAGCCGTCCTTGAAGAAGCGGACAAGCGTGCCTGTGATCTGCTGCTTCACCTCGCTGATGCCGGCCGGGACGTAGACGACGTTGACTGGGACGTCCTCACCGCCAAACTCGGCGGGGAACAGGAGGACCTTGAAGAGCTTGCCCTCCTCGCTCAGCTTCACGGCAAGGTCACGCGACGTGACGTGGGATAGATCCATCATCCTGCTCCTCGTGCTGCCTCGGCATAGGCGATGCTTGTCTGCAAAAGCGAAGCGTAGCTGATCTTCAAGCCCTGGGCCGTGATGCAGAGCCCGTCGGCACCGAGCGCCCGGTTGGCGCTGCGGCTCCATCTTGCGATCGGCGTGAGCGTCAATCCACTTTCCACCACCGGATCGATGGCGAGCACCATCACCTTCTGGCCCCGGTACTGCCACGTCGAGATGCCGCGCACTGCCAGCCACGGAACGATCTCGGCAGCAACACGCCTATCGCGGATGCCCTCGGGCGAAATGGTGATGACCGCACCTCGCTGGCCGATCATTTGCCAAAGCGCGATGCCGGTTGCGAGACCGAAGAAGATGCTTCCGACATAACCGGCAAACTCGTGAAAGCTTCCAGGCGCAACGTTGGGCAGCAAGCGAAGGGCGATGGCCACCGATAGTGTGGTCATCAGGATGCCCAGAGCGACGAGGCCCAGCCCCTTCCAGGGCGAAACACCTATTTCCAGGGTCCCAGGACCGTGAAGCATGATCGCGCCAGCACCGAGAGATCTGCCACTCTCTCAGAGTGCCGCGACAGCGCGACGATCATGCGACAAACCGCACGCAAGATCTTGTCGCCCTTCGGCCGCAGTTGGATCGAAATGAGCATTTGCGACCAGCGATAGAGTACCGAAGCTTGTTCCCGTCGACTGCCGATGCTGTGATCGCTAGCCATGACGGCCAACGACACACATAGCGCCATCGAGGCGGTCTTCCGCATCGAGCAGGCAAAGCTCATCGCCGGCCTCACCCGCATGGTGCGCGACGTCGGCCTTGCCGAGGAGCTGGCGCAGGATGCGCTCGTCTCGGCGCTCGAGCAGTGGCCCAAGGCCGGCATCCCCGACAAGCCCGGCGCCTGGCTCATGGCCGCCGCCAAGCATCGCGCCATAGACGGCTTCCGCCGCGCCAAGCTTATCGAGCGCAAGCATACCGAGCTCGAGCATGAGCTTGCGAATGAAGGCGAGGACGCAACACCCGACCTCGATGCAGTACTTGATGACGGTATCCGAGACGACCTGCTGCGTCTTATGTTCATCGCCTGCCACCCGGAGCTCGGCAGGGAAGCACAGGTGGCGCTGACGCTGCGCCTCATCGGCGGCCTCAAGACCGACGAGATCGCCCGCGCCTTCCTCGTCGCCGAGCCGACCATCGCCCAACGCATCGTACGCGCCAAGAAAACGCTGGCCGAGAAGCAGATACCGTTCGAAGTTCCCTGCGGCGCCGAGCTTGGTGAGCGCCTCGCCTCGGTTCTCGCCGTCATTTATCTCGTGTTCAACGAAGGCTATTCGGCTACCGCTGGCGATGACTGGATGCGACCGCAGCTCTGCGAGGAGGCTCTGCGCCTCGGCCGCATCCTCGTCGGGCTCGCACCCCAGGAACCGGAGGTGCACGGCCTCCTCAGCCTCATGGAGCTTCAGGCCTCGCGCCTCGCGGCACGCAAAGGCCCTGACGGCGAGCCCGTACTGCTGCTCGACCAGGACCGCGCACGTTGGGACCAGCTGCTGATCCGCCGCGGCCTTGCCGCGCTCGAGCGCGCGCGCACTCTGACGCCCGATCTCGGCCCCTACGCTCTACAGGCCGCCATCGCCGCCTGCCATGCGCGCGCCCCGACGGCGCAAGAAACAGACTGGGCCAGCATCGTCGGTCTCTATGGCGCGCTGGCGCAGCTCATGCCCTCTCCCATCGTCGAGCTTAATCGCGCCGTCGCCTTGGCCATGCACTTGGGACCTGACGCCGGCCTGCGCATCGTCGATGCGCTGACCGCCGAGCCGCTGCTCGAGGGCTATCACCTGCTGCCAAGCGTACGCGGCGATCTCCTCGTCAAGCTGGGACGCACCGACGAGGCACGTGCCGAATTCGAACGCGCGGCATCGCTGACCCAGAACGCGCGCGAGCGCACGCTTCTCCTAAAACGCGCCGCCGACTGCATCGGCTGATCGTTCCGCCACGCATTAACCCTGCGCGTTTACCACACCGGCCCTGGCACGCGATTTGTTTGGTGTCCCGTGAGCACGGGAGCACAGCCTCTCGGTCAAACAGAACCCGCGAGGACAACCGTGGCCAACGTCGCCGATGCATTCCTGGAAATCATTGCCGAGGACGTGGATGAAAGCCCTCAGGCCCGCCGTCGGCTGCTCTTCCGCGAATCGTTGAGAGCCAAGCTGCTGCGCTGGCTGATGGGCACCGCCTACGCGCTGCATCCGAAGCGCATCGCCGACGTGCCGTTCCTCCTCCTGGGCATGACCGCCGAGATCTTCCGCGGCGGGACGAGGACGCCGAGCGCGATGACGACACGCTCCCGCCCCGATACGTTTGCTGGCATCTGCCGTGATATCACCTCCGATCGCATCGTCGCCGCCGCGCGCCGCGGCTTCTTCCCCTGGTCGCACATCGGGCCGCTCAAGTGGTGGACGCGCAGCGAGCGCATGGTGCTCCTCCTTGGCGAGCAGCACATCGCCAAGCGCCTGCGCCGCGAGATGCGCAAGACGGACTATCGCGTCACCTTCGATCAGGCATTCGACGAGGTGATCAAGGCCTGCGCCGAACCGCGCAAAGGGCGCCCGCAGCTCACCTGGATCACGCCCAAGATCATGTATCTCTACGCCGCCCTGCACGATCTCGGTATCGCGCACTCGTTCGAGGTGTGGAGCACGAATGGCCGCCTCGTCGGTGGCGGCTACGGCCTCGCCATCGGCCGTGTGTTCTATACGGAATCCCAGTTCAGCCGCGCGAGCAACACCTCGAAGATGGGCTTTGCCTCCCTCAACCACCATCTCGCCAAGTGGGGCTACGTGCTGAACGACGGCAAGGACTTCACGCCAACCATCGATGCCATGGGCTTCCGGGCCATCCCGCGTGCCGAGTTCGAAGCCATCCTCGCCGATCACACTGGCTCGGGCGGCCGCTCCGGCCCCTGGCACGTCGAGGACGAGCTCGCCACCATCGCCGGAAGCGTCAACCAAGGCGCTACGTAGCAAACCCGAGGACAGCTTAAGCGGCCGAACTTCGCCGCCAAAGGGCACTTCACTTCGCCCGCGAAGCGGGCAAGGGCGCAAGGCGCCCCGGCGCGAGCGCCGGCCCTCAACTCGCGCAACGATAGCCGCACGCCAGCTTCTCTCTACTCGCGTCACTCAGAATCAAGTCGTCACGATTCCGGCGGCGATCAGGATACGCGCGGAGTAGAATCCGACCCACCACATCACCCAATAGCCGACCTGCGTCGAGATGAGCGAGGCGATGAGGTAGAGCACCGTCGCCTTCCACACCGGCATGGCCCAGAAGCGGCGGTGGATAGCGACGAAATAGACCCACAGCAGGAGCGCCAGAACGGCGGAGACAGCAAACGTTGGCTTCCCGAGGTCAGCCTCGGTGAGCGCGCCCATGGACGACATGCCGACGCCACCGAGCATGACCCTCACGCCGAACTCGTAGACGCCGTAGATCGGCGCCACGAAGCCCATGGCGATGGCGTAGAGCTTGAAGTAGGCGATGAACGGGCGCTGCACCTTGGCGAAATAGCGAAACAGCCCATAGGCGAGCAGGAACGTGATACCCACGCCGACGTAGATGCCGACCTGCGACAGCACCTTCATCAGCGTCTGCATGCTCTCGCTAAGCTGCACACCGTTGGTGGGCGCGACGGTGCGCATGACGACCGGCACGAAGAGAAGGCAGTAAAGCGCCACGCCAGTGAGCGCGAATGAAAGATAGCCCCGGTAGGTCGGATCCTCGGCCAGCGCCGCCGTCTGTCGGACGGGCGACAACAGGATCTTGAGGTAGACGACCGGAAAGCTGCGCCGCACCGGCGCCGCGGCCTGCCCGAGGAAACCAAGCGAGCCTTGCCGCAAGTCGGCGCCGCAGGACGAGCAGAAATTGCCACTCGCAAGCGCCCCGCAATCCGCGCACACGCTACCTGCCGCTTCGACCGACGAGGTCGAGCCTCCCGCCTGCAAAATCATGGTCCCCCCAAGCGTCCCAAGATTGCCGGCCCGACACTAGCAGCGTCGGCGACGGGCGCACAGGGTCGGCGACCTAGGAGTTCAGACGCCAGATCTCAAAATTGAGCGCCGCTGCAAAAGTGACCCACAGGAAATACGGAACGAACAATAGCGCCGCGGAGCGGCGCACCGGCCAAGCAAACACGATAAAGCCGAGGATCGCCAGCCACAGTGCACCCATATCGACGAGCGCGGGCGTGATCTGCTTCTGGCCGAACATGATGTACGACCACGCGCCGTTGAGCACGAGTTGCAGGAGCCACAGCCACAACAGCGGGCCGAAGCCCTGCGCGCGCCACGCAATCCATCCCGCAAGCGCGATCAACAGGTAGAGTCCCGCCCACACCGGCGCGAACACGGCATCGGATGGCGTCCACTCCGGCTTCTGCAGGGCCGCGTAGAACGGCCCCGGCAAATAGGTGATGCCGGTGTACGCCGCACCGAGGACCAACGCCAGAAAGACCAGCAGGCTCACATATCGCATCACTGCGCGGCCTCGACCTGCGGAGCCGCACTCTTGCCAACGATCGACAGGCGCTCGACGGCAGCACCGAGGATCTGCCCCAGGAGATCCGAATAGCGCATGCCGGCAAAGCCAGCCATCAAGTTGACCTTGCCGTCCCAGCACCAGCCCGGATTGGGGTTCACCTCCAAGAGCTTGATCTCGCCCCTGGCGTCGGCCCGGAAGTCGAAGCGCGCGTAGTCCTTGCAGCCAAGCCGCTCGAAGAGGCGCGTCGAATGCTCGACAAGCTGCTGCTGCACGATCTCCGGCAGCTCTGCCTCATGATAGGAGATCTGCGTCCAATAGGGACTGTCTGGCTCCCACTTCGATTCATAGCCGAGGATCTTCGGCAGCGTCGGATCGAGCTTCGTGAAGTCTACTTCAAGGATCGGCAGCGCACGCAGCCCCTGGTCCGGGTTGCCGATCAACGTCACCGAATACTCCGGCCCGGTCAGATACTCCTGCACCAGCACCGGCCGCTTGGGGAAGGCGACGCGCAGCCGGTCGAGATAGTCGAGCAGCGCCTTCTCGTTGCTGACCACCGCGTCCTTGGTGATGCCCTGCGAGCTGTCCCCGTAGTTGGGCTTCAGCAGCGCCGGAAACACGGACGGCAGCGTGGCGCCCTGGTCGCCAGGACGCACATGCGTCTCGAGCGGCACCGGCACGTCCAGCGTGATCGCCACGGCACGCACGAGCCCCTTGTCGTAGCAGGCGGCAAGCGCCGGCGGACCCGCACCCGTATAGGGCAGGTCGAGCGCCTCGAGCATCGCCGGAACGTGCAACTCCTTGAACGGGTCGTTGTTGAAACCCTCGTCGCAGAGATTGAACACCAGGTCGGTGCGCAACTCCGACAGGTCGCGGTCCAGCGTGGCGTGATTATCGAGGTAGCGGAACTTGTAGGCGGGCAGCTCCGACAGCGCGTCCTTCAAGCGGCGGATCGTGTCGTAGTCTTCCGGATTGAAGGTACCGCCGCGCTTCACCGCATCCGGCAGCCGCGGATCGCCCAGCACCACCGTGACGTCGATGCGGTTGACCTTGCCGCGCGGCTTGCGCGTCGGCAGCGCCGGCGCATCCGCCGACAGAAGCAGGCGGCGCGCCATCATCCCGAGATCCTGGTCGCGGTCTGATAGCGCCTCGGTGCTGCCATGGTGGCGCACGTTGCGAAAACCCGTCTTCTCCAGAAGCTTGGCGATACTGTCGCGTGTATAGAGACGCTCGGCGTAGAACTGGTCGGCGATGACGCCCAGCTCGTCATGCACGATCACTTCGCGCGAGATGAGACGTTCACGGTCGCTCGACAGCGAACGCTCGCGGCAGACGAAATGATGCTCGTCGATCCACTCCCACGAGCGGCGCTCGAAGTGATCCGCCATGTAGGCGCCGTCGGTGATGTCGAGCACGAGCTGGCCGGAAGGGCGCAGCAGCTTGCCGACCGCGGTCAAAACCTTCTCGTCGTCCTGCTTGTTGGAGAAGTAGCCGAACGAGTTGCCCATGATGGCGACGCAGTCGAAGCTCGTCTCCGGCAGCCGCGGATTGCGCGCGTCCCCTTCCTTGAAAACGACCTGCAGCCGCTCGTTCTGCGCGCGCTTCTTGGCCAGCCGTACGAGATAGCGCGAGCGGTCAACGCCGGTGACGTTCTTGAAGCCGCGCCGGGCGAGCTCGAGGCAGTGCCGCCCCTGGCCACAACACAGATCGAGGATCTGGCTATGCGGCTGCACCGCAGCGGCAGCGAGGATGAAATCGACGTCGCGGCGCGTGTTCTCGACGTTCTCGACCACATCGCCGTCGGTCTTCACGTAGAGAGCGTTAAAGAGCTTGCGCCACCACTCGGCAGGCAGATGCGCCTCTAGGTCCGCGACTGGACCGAGGCAGGAGCGCGGCGACGGACGCCTCTGGCGCTTCGCCTTGGCAATCGATGCCATGATGGACGTATGTCCTCAAAGGGCCGCGCTCTGGCTCAGGGCCACTTGCCCCCGTCAGCCGGCGATCGGCCGAACAAAATTACAGGCCCCTCTGGCCTCAACAAGCGGCGAACTTATTTGCCAAATGCGACTTTGCAAGAGGCAACAAAGAATTTTCCGACGCCGTTGCGGCGCATCCCGATCAACGTTTGTTTCGGCGCATGAGGGCAATGAAAAAGCCATCGGTCGCATGCTGCGCCGGAGTGAGCTGCAGCGTATCCGAGCGGCCATCCGCGGACTGCGGGGCCACCCCGCCAATCCCCTCCGCCCACACGTCTTCGTAAGGCTCGATGGCGAAGTCGTCGTGCCCGGCGAGGAATGCATCGACTTGGTCGCGATTCTCTTCCGGGAGCACCGAGCAGGTTACGTAAACGAGCCTGCCGCCCGGCTTCGTCAGCGAAGCCCCGAGCTCGAGCACGCGCTGCTGCTCCTCCTGCCGCTCGGGGATGTTGGCAGGCTTGAGCCGCCACTTGGCGTCGGGCTTGCGGCGCCACGTGCCAGACCCGGTGCACGGGGCATCGACGAGCACAAGGTCGAAACGTGGCCCCAAGGCGCTTAACGCTTTCTCATCGCCGGCTTCGAGCACTTGCACGTTGCGGACCCCGGCCCGCTTCAGGCGTTCGAAGATCGGGCGGAGCTGCTTCTTGTCGGCATCGTAGGCATAGATCTGGCCGGTGTTCTGCATTGCCGCGGCGAGCGCCAGCGTCTTGCCGCCGGCACCGGCGCATAGGTCGAGCACCTGCATGCGCGGCCCCGCGCCGGCAAGCAGGGCTGCAAGCTGCGAGCCCTCGTCCTGCACCTCGAACCAGCCTTTGCCATGTGCCGTCTCCGCTTCGAGGTGCGGCGCCTTTGCGGCGCCTTCGGGCGCAGGCACGCGCACGCCAATCGGGGAAAATCGGGTTGCCTCGGCGCCAAAACGCGCCAGCGCCTTGAGCACCTTGTCCCGCGTCGCCTTGAGCGCGTTGACCCTGAGATCCACCGGCGCGCGGGCGGCGAGCGCCGCCCCTTCCTCCGCGGCTCGTGCCCCAAAGCCGCGCTCGAGCGACGGCAACAGCCATTCGGGAACATCGCCGACAACAGCGGCCGTGCTGCCGGAAGGAAGATCACGGGCCAGCGCCTTCGCCTCGTCCTCGCCCAGCGGCGCCAGCGCATGCTCCGAGCCGTCGGCTGAACGCACCACGTCCTCGACGCTCAGCCCCAGCGCGCGCGGGGCAGCGCCAAGCGCCAGTGCCCTTGGAGTATCGGCCCCCATGCGGGCTGCGATGGAGGCTCTCCGGCGCAGGGCGTCAAAAACCAGCGTACCGATCGCCGCGCGATCACCTGAGCCGGCGAAGCGGTGCGCCCGGCCCCAGTCGGCGAGCGCGGTAGCCGCCGGCCGGTGCCGGTTGAGGATGTCGTCGAGAACCTCGGCAGCGGCCGCGATTCGCGCACCTGCGCGCATGCCTCACGCTCCCGAGACGAGGATGCGCGCGGCAAAGATCACCCACATGGCGATGAGCACGACGAGACCCAGTCCGAAGACTGGGCCGCGCACCCGGACGATGTTCACGGTGAGATGCACGTACGCACGCACGATGCGCGTCAGCACGAAGACCCATGCCAACAGCACGAATACGAAGCTATTCGTCGACGTGACGAGGATGAGAGCGGCCAGCACGTAGAACAGCATCGGCAGCTCCAGCTCGTTCTGGTAGCAGTGCGATGCCTGCACGGCAGACGGGGGAAAATTGGGCTCCCGCATGGCTACGTCCTGCGGATTGAGGCCCGCCCGGAACGCCATCTGCCGCAGCATGGCCAGCCGCAACAGAACGAGGAATGTCAGCCCGACTTGCACGAATACCGGCAGCAGCAGGCTCGAAACCGACATCATTGTCCCTCCGCAAGACCACCCCACCCGTCATTCCGGCACAGGCCGCGATCCACGCAAGTCTCCACAAACGCTACGCCTGTGGGGAGCAACTCAGTCGAAATGGGCGGCAGCGTCGGCGCTAGACGTTACCGCCCGGATAGTTCGGACTTTCCCGCGTGATGAGCACGCCATGGGGATGCGCCTCGTGAATTGCCGCCGGCGAGACGCGGATGAACTTCGCCGTGGCCCGCAAGTCGGCCAGCGTCTTGGCCCCGAGATAGCCCATGCCCGCGCGCAGCCCCCCGACAAGTTGATGCAGCACGCCGTCGACAGGTCCCTTGTACGGCACCTGTCCCTCGATGCCCTCCGGCACCAGCTTCAAGGTATCCTTCACCTCCTGCTGGAAGTAGCGATCCGCCGAGCCGCGCGCCATGGCACCGATGGAGCCCATGCCGCGATAAGCCTTGTAGGTGCGGCCCTGGTAGAAATAGGTCTCGCCCGGAGCTTCGTCGGTGCCAGCAAGCAGCGATCCGATCATCACGCACGACGCACCGGCGGCCAGTGCCTTCACCGCATCGCCGGAATACTTGATGCCGCCGTCGGCAATGACCGGCACGCCGTGCTTGGCGGCTTCCTCGGCGCAATCCATGACCGCCGTGAGCTGCGGGACACCGACACCGGCGACGACGCGCGTGGTGCAGATGGACCCGGGACCAATGCCGACCTTGACGGCGTCGGCGCCGCTATCGATCAGGGCCTTGGTTGCCTCCGCCGTCGCAACGTTGCCGGCGACGACCTGAACGCGGTTCGACAACTTCTTGATGCGATTGACGGCTTCGAGCACGCGGCTCGAGTGCCCGTGCGCCGTATCGACGACGATGAGATCGCACCCCGCCGCCATCAGCAGTTCGGTGCGCAAGAATCCGTCCTCGCCCACCGTCGTCGCCGCCGCAACGCGCAGTCGGCCTTCTCCGTCCTTGCAAGCGTGCGGGTGCTTCTGCGCCTTCTCGATGTCCTTGACGGTGATGAGCCCGATGCAATGGTACTCGTCATCGACGACAATCAGCTTTTCGATGCGGTTGGTGTGCAGGAGCCGCTTGGCTTCCTCCTGCGACACCGAGCGATTGACCGTGACCAGCTTCTCCCTGGTCATCAGCTCGGAGACCGGCTGATCGAGGTTGGTGGCGAAGCGGACGTCGCGGTTGGTGAGGATGCCGACCAGGCGTCCCTTATCGGAGCTGCCATTCGGCTTCTCGACCACCGGAACACCAGAGATTCCGTGCTCCGCCATCAACGCCAGGGCCGAACGCAGGGAGGCCTCGGGATTGATGGTGACCGGGTTCAGGACGATACCCGACTCGAATTTCTTTACCAGCGCAACCTGACGTGCCTGTTCCTCAGGCGCGAGATTGCGGTGGATGACGCCGATGCCGCCTTCCTGCGCCATGGCGATCGCGAGGCGCGCCTCGGTCACCGTGTCCATGGCCGAGGAGATGACCGGAATATTGAGGCGGATCGAGCTGGTTAGCTGGGTGCCGACGTCCGCCTGGCTGGGCATGATCTCGGACGCTGCAGGCACGAGGAGGACGTCGTCGAACGTCAGCGCGACGTTGGAATCGATATGGAGCGGGCCATTGCGTGCCGCCATCGTAAGGCATTCTCCTGAAGGCTGGGCGACAAGGTTCCAGGCCCAGCGCGGGAACGATGTCGGCAGCCCTATAGCACCGGAGTCGTGGCGAGGGAAGCGAGGGACCCTGCGGCGGCTTGGGCGACGGCTGGATGACGGTTTGGGCACCGGGCCGCCACCTTCCAGCGCCCATGAGAAACCAGCAGGTTTGCCAAATGCCCTTCACCGAGGACCGTCCCGGGGTGAGAGGGGTTGTTCCACCTGAGTCGGAAAGGCTTTAGAAGACCGGCACGATAAGAGGACAATGGACGATGCAAGGCCTGCTCGCGCTGCTCGATGACGTTGTGGCGCTGACCAAGCTGACGGCGGCAACGCTCGACGACGCGGCAGGACAAGCGGCCAAGGCCAGCGCCAAGGCGGCCGGGGTCGTCGTCGACGATGCTGCCGTGACACCCCGCTACGTCACCGGTCTTGCCGCCCAGCGTGAGCTGCCGATCGTCTGGCGCATCGCGCTCGGATCGCTGCGCAACAAGCTGCTGTTCCTGCTTCCCGCCGCGCTTCTGCTCAGTGCTTTGCTGCCAGCGGCCATCACCCCGCTGCTCATGCTCGGCGGTCTCTACCTCGCCTTCGAGGGCTACGAGAAGGTGCATCACATGCTCGCCGGCCCCGCGCATTTCGCTCCTGGCGTGCAAGCCGTCGCCAACCTCACGCAGACCGACAAGGCATTGGAAGCCGAGAAGGTCTCGGGCGCCATCCGCACCGATTTCATTCTCTCGGCGGAGATCATGGCCATCGCGCTGGCCGCCATCGACGCGCCCGACCTCATCACCCGCGCTCTGGTGCTGGCGGCGGTGGGCATCGTCATCACGGCCGGCGTCTACGGCGTGGTGGCGCTCATCGTCAAAGCGGACGACATCGGCGTGCGCCTCGCCCAGCGTGGCGGCGCCATCTCCGGCCCGATCGGCCGCGCGCTCGTACGCGGCATGCCCCCGTTCCTCGAGGCGCTGAGCTTCATCGGCATGATTGCCATGCTCTGGGTGGGTGGCGGCATTCTGGTGCACGGTCTTGCCAGCTTCGGGTTCGCCGCCCCTGAGCACATCATCCACGGCCTCGCCGAAGCCGTGCGTGTGGCAGTACCCTTTGCCGGCGACGTGCTGGCCTGGCTCGTGTCTGCGGTCGGTGCCTCTGTGATGGCACTCGCGGCCGGCGCGCTCATCGCCGCCGTGCTCGCCATTGGAAAAAAGTCGATCGGCAACGCCAAGCAAGGCCATTGAGATGCCCCTTGCACCTCTCTTGGCGGCGAAGCGGCAAGGGTGCAAAGCGCCCCGCACCCTAGGCGCGGCCACCAGCTCAAATCGTGTCAGTAAAAATCAGTGCTGGGGATGATCGATCGAGGCAGTGTCGCCATCCGGCGGGCACTTGCGCTCGTGCGAGACAACCGCCTCATTGCACTCGGCACCAAAACGCGCACTGCCGTCCTCGGTGATCGGCTGCAGCGTCGCCTTGCAGAGCAGGCTCTGGCCCGTTGGCGTGTCGGCGCGCAACTGCACGCTGCGCCCCACCATGACCGGGAAGCGGAACGTGCACCGCTCGCCCATCGGGCGCAGCAGCACTGTCACCGTATTGTCATTGCGCGAGATCTGCTCGATGGCGAAGCTGTCACCGTCCCCGCCGCCAAAGCTCACTGCCTGCTCCGGCGCGACGGCAAACGTCTCGATGGCTTCCTGGGAATATGCAAACGCGAGAGGTACGGCCGTTAGCGCGACGACTGCCAAACCGAGTCGAACGAGACACGGACGTTTCATACCGTGGGCCTCTCTTGAGCTGACAGCACTGTAGCTCGTTCCCATGACGGAGTCCTTAAGCTTGCAGCTTGTGCACCGATGAAATTGATCGAACAATCGACGCCAACCGCTTGGTTAAGACGGCTTCTGGCGGCGAACTGTTCCAAAGGGGACACCGGTTGATTTGTCGCGCCATTGACAGAAGCGGCCAGCACGCGCGGTCTCGGCGACGCGGTGCGGCATCATCGCCACGCGAATCGCCGCCTAGCCGGCTCCGCACCAACCAGCCCCTGGCGATCGCCGCCTCGATGACCCACGTCTGTGAGCGTCGGCGCGAGACAGTCGGCGAAATCTGAGCTTGAGGTCCAATGATACGCCCGAGATCTAGCGCCATCGCCGTCCTCGCATGCCTCGCCGCCCCCGTAGCGCCAGCGAGCGCCGACCCCTACCTGGCCGACTTCCCGTATCCTTACCCCGTGGCGCGCTTCGATTTCCGCTCGCAAGACCAGGACCTATGGATGGCCTACATGGACGTGGCGCCGGAAAAGCCGAACGGCCGCACCGCCGTGCTGCTGCACGGCAAGAACTTCTGCGGCGCGACCTGGGAGAGCACCATCGGCGCCCTTTCTAAAGCGGGCTATCGCGTCATCGTCCCCGACCAGGTCGGTTTCTGCCGCTCCGCCAAGCCACGCGCCTACCAGTACGGCCTGCATCAGCTTGCCGCGAACACGCATGCTCTGCTTGCCAAGCTCGGCGTCGAGAAGCCGATCGTCATCGGCCACTCCATGGGCGGCATGCTCTCCATCCGCTACGCGCTCATGTATCCGGCCGACACCGGCGCACTGGTGCTGGCCAACCCCATCGGTCTCGAGGACTGGAAGGCCAAGGGGGTTCCCTTCGCCACCATCGACGACCTCTACGCCAAGGAGAAGAAGACGACCGCGGAGACCATCAGGAAGTACCAGCAGACGGTCTACTATCATGGCACCTGGCGCCCCGAGTACGACCGCTGGGTCGACATGCTGGCCTCGATGTATGCCGGCGAGGACGGCGACCTCGTCGCCTGGAGCCAGGCCCTCACCTCCGACATGGTCCTCGCGCAGCCGGTCATCCACGAGATCGACCAGCTCGCGGTGCCCACACTGCTGCTCATCGGCATGAAGGACGTGACGGCCATCGGCCGCGACCGCGCCGCACCGGAAAAGGCGAAAGCGCTCGGCAACTACGCCGCGCTGGCGCCGGAGGTGGCAAAGCGCATCAAGGACGCAACGCTGATCCCCTTCGCCGACATGGGGCACGCCCCGCAGGTCGAGGACCCGTCCCGCTTCAACGACGCGCTCATCCCCGCCCTCGACGCGCTGCGGCAAGCCCGCCCCTAGCCACGAAAACCCGTCGCCAGCACATAGAGCTCGGCGGAATCGGAGCGGCTGGCGGGTGGCTTGACGTGCTGCACCTTGGCAAAGCGCTTCTTCAACATGTCGAGCAGCTCGCGCTCGGTGCCACCCTGGAACACCTTGGCGATGAACGCTCCGCCGGGCCTCAGGACATCGCAGGCGAACGCGGCTGCTGCCTCGGCAAGCGCCATGATGCGCAGGTGATCGGTGCGCGTGTGGCCGGTCGTCGGCGCCGCCATATCGGAAAGCACGACGTCGGCGCGGCCGTCGCGGAGAAGCCCCTTCAGCGTCGCTTCGGCATCGTCGGCGGTGAAATCGAGCTGCAGCACCTCGACGCCCGGCAGCGCCTCCATCTCGAGGTAGTCGATGGCGACCACCTGCCCCTTGCCGGCTACCGACTGCACACGCTCGGCAGCGATCTGGCTCCAGCCGCCGGGCGCGGCCCCAAGATCGATCACCACAGCACCCGGCTTCAAGAAGTGGTGCTTGTCGTCGATCTCCTTGAGCTTGTAAGCGGCACGCGAGCGCATGCCCTCACGCTTGGAGGCGGCGACGTAGGGATCGTTGAGCTGGCGCTCCAGCCAGCGCTGTGACGACGGTCGATGCTTGCGCGCCGTCTTGAGGCGCACGTGCATTTGCCGCTGCCCGCCGCCCGGACCTTTCTGTGCTCCACTGCGCTTCTGCGTCATGTGCTTGCTCAGACCTGACGGCGCCGGCGACGCGCCGGAGCGAAGACGCCATCCTCCAGCATCAGTGTGGTGAGGATGCCCTCGCGCAATCCACGGTCGGCGACGCGCAGGCGCTCGCACGGCCACATGCGCAAGATCGCCTCCAGGATGGCGCAGCCGGCAAGCACGAGATCGGCCCGGTCGCGACCGATGCACGGCTCGGCGATGCGCTGCTCGTAGCTTCGCCCCAACAGATCGACCGTCACATCGCGCACGTCACCGACGTTGAGCCAGCAGCCGTCAACGCGATTGCGATCGTAGCGCTTCAGCCCGAGCTGAATGCCGGCGACGGTGGTGACTGTCCCCGAGGTGCCGAGCATGTGCATGCGCCGGCCGGCAAGCCGCTCCGCAACCTTGTATTGGGATTCGAAATCGGCCAGCAGCCGCGCCGTCTCGGCAACCATCGATTCGAAGCCCTCGGCCGACACATGCCGCCCCCCGAAACGCTCCGCCAGCGTGACGACGCCGATGGGCAATGACGTCCATGCGACCATGCAATGCTGCGCATCGAGTCGCCCCGCGCTGCGCCCGTCCCGCCGACGCCCGCGACGCGTCAGATCGAGTAGGATCAGCTCCGATGAGCCACCGCCGATGTCGAACACGAGCACGTAGTCACTGCTCGGATCTATGAGCGCCGCCGACCCGGATACGGCAAGGCGCGCTTCCACCTCGCGGGTCAATATCTCGATCTCGAGCCCGAGCTTATCGCGGACACGGTCGAGAAACTCGGCACCGTTCTCAGCCACGCGGCAGGCTTCGGTAGCCACCAGCCGCGAGCGCCGCACCTTCGCCCGGCCGAGCTTGGCGGCACATACCTTCAGCGCGTCGAAGGTCCGCGCCATGGCCGGCTCCGAGAGGCGGCCGGTCTGGCTGACGCCCTCGCCGAGGCGGATGATGCGCGAAAAGGCATCGACGACACGGAAACCGCGCCGTGATGGCCTGGCGAGCAGCAGGCGGCAGTTGTTCGTCCCAAGGTCGAGGGCGCCATACACTCCGTCCGCACGGGCCTCTTGCGCAAGCTGCGCCAACGGCCTGGCACCGGACACGCCATCGCCGCTGCTGCCGACCGCGGAGAGATGTGAGGAGACGACGGCGGAGAAATCGCCGCTATTGGCAGTGGCTTCGGCCGATTCTGTCGTGCCGCCCTCGTCGGGATGGCCCTGCATTTTTTTGCTCCAGCGCCTGGCATACGGCTCCCGAGCAGGGAGACCGCGTCATCAGGCGTCTTCCTGGATGACACTTGCCGACAGTCTAACAGCAATCGGCGGGGCGTAAAGCAGAAGTCGCCGCGCGGAGCTATTCCCGCCGGCCCTGGCTGAAATACACTTAATCGATGCTCCGTCTTGTCCTGCTTGCACTTTTCGTTGCCGTGACACCTCTGTCAGCGCCATCCGTCCTCGCGGGCGCGCTAGGCGAGGCGGATCGCGCCCGCTTGCTTGCCGCTTACCCGCAGCAGCTCGATCGCATCGATGGCAACGATCTTGTCTGGCGCGACGGCACGCGCACGCCGCTCGACGACGGCAAGGGCGATAAATCGCCCGCACGATGGCTCGCCGAGCCCGACATCGCCGACATGTTTGCCATTCCCTATCCAGCCGGCACCGAAAGTTCGCCACCCGGCAAAGACATCGATCCAGGACGTGCGCGCGATGCGGCCTTCTTCGCCAAGGTCTATGGCGATTGCCGCAAGGGCGAGGTGGAGAAGAACCTCACGCCGGTCGCCTGGCTACCGAAGCGGACGCGCCAGCGCTTGCCGTTCAATCGCATCAACGGCGCCGCCGCGGCACTCGCAGCCGTAAGCCGCGATCTCGACGAGCTGCCGCCGTCGTTCGACGTGTTCCTGGCACCGTCCGCCGGCACCTACAATTGCCGCGTCATCGCCGGCACCGACCGTGTCTCCGCGCACGGCTACGGGATCGCCATCGACATTGCGCTGAAGCGCTCCGACTACTGGCGCAATGCATCACCACGCGCGGACGGGACGATCGCCTACAGGAACGAGGTGCCGATGGACATCGTGCGCACCTTCGAGCGGCATGGATTCATCTGGGGCGGCCGCTGGTACCACTACGATACCATGCACTTCGAGTATCGGCCCGAGTTGCTGGGGGTCCACGCGCCCGCGCGGGCCGCCAATCCGTGAGTGGCGACTGCCGGCCCTGGGTGCACCGGGTTGCGATGCGCGAGTGCACCTGTTATATGCGCCGCTCCGGCGGCGAACGCCGTTGATCCCGGCCATGGGGGATCGTCTAATGGTAGGACTGCAGACTCTGACTCTGCCTGTCTAGGTTCGAATCCTAGTCCCCCAGCCAACCAATTCCGCAAAAGCACCAATAAAACCAACAGCTTAAGCCCAAGCGCTGGCCACCTTCGCGGTACTCTTATACCTTTTTGGGGCATGAAAAGGGGTATAAAGGGGGGAGGCCGATGAGGCCGATCACGCCGCAGCGAAACAAGGGCGTGTGGGCGCTCGTGCGCTTCGTGCCGAAGCGCTTCCAGCACGTCGATGGACGCAGCGTTGTACGCATCAACACAGGCATCCGCGTCGCCGACGATCCCGCTGGCATCAGAGCACGCGAGACAGTTCAAGCGCTGAACTCGCGCCTCGAAGCGTGGTGGCGTGGCCTAGATGAAGGACAACCCGTCGCGCCGGTAAGCGCGACCACGGCGCGCCAATATCTAGATCAGGTTCGCGGGCACCACCGCCCCGACATCGCCTTCGCCGCCAACCCCATCGAGGATCTCGCCCGCCGCGTCGCAGCGATCATGCAGGGCGGCGGCCAAACCGAGCAGCCGAAAGAACTTGCCGCCGTGAGCGGCGGCGCCACTGCCAAGCCGAAGCCCAAGATCGCGCTGACAACCCTGCTCGACGAGTACGAGGCGACACAGAAGGTTCAGCTTGCGCAGTACAGCCCGGACCAATTGCGGCGCTGGCGCAACGGGAAGAGCCGCGCCATCGCGAACCTGAAGCAAGTGCTCGGCGGTGATCGATACATTGATGAGATCAGCCGGCAGGACGCGCTCGACTTTCGGGATTGGTGGGCAGGTCGCATCGTAGCCGGCGAAGTGAAGATCGACAGCGCCAACAAGGAGATCGGCATCATCAGCCGCATGCTCCATGTGCTGAACCGATCCCGCCGCCTGAACATGGAACTCGTATTCAAGGAGCTTTGCATCGAAGGCGGCGGCTACGAGCAGCGCGCCCCGTATACCATCGCATTCGTGCAGGACAAAATCCTCGGCAACGGCGCCTTGGACGGCCTTAACGACGAGGCCCGCGGCGTGGTCTACGTCTGCGCCGAAACCGGCATGCGACCGGTTGAGATCGTGAACTTGACCAAAAATACCATCCGTCTCGACTGCGACGTGCCGCATATCCTCGTGAAGCCCGAGGCCCGCGTCCTCAAGACCGATTACTCGGACCGGCACTTCCCGCTTGTTGGCGTCGCGCTTCAGGTCATGCGGAAAAATCCCGAAGGCTTCCCGAGCTACTTCGACAAGTCGCCGTCGCTATCGGCGACGGTCAACAAGTTCCTCAAGGCGAACAAGCTGCGGCCGACCGACCGGCATTCGCTGTACTCACTTCGGCATACCTTCGAGGATCGACTTACGGCGGTCGAGCCGCCCGAAAAAATTCAGGCTTACCTCATGGGGCACAAGTATGACCGGCCGAAGTACGGCTCGCCGCCATCGCTCGAACAGCTTCACGGCTGGTTGAGCAAGATCGCCTTCAAACCGCCCTCATCGATCTGATCGATCAAAATGGAGCTGCTTTGGCTAGACCAGCAAAGACTATGCACAAGCGCACGGAACAATAACGGCAACGTTTTCCTTCGCCAAGCTCTAGCAAATCGGGTACAGCAACCGCAGGGATGCTGCTCATGAACCGCGAAGACGTTCTACTGGCTGGGTTGGCTGCGGCGGGTGAGAACGCCACGTTTACGCCTGTCCAGGTGCAGAAGCTATTCTTCCTCCTCGACCGCGAAGCGTCGCACTTGATCGACGGCCCACATTTCAACTTCCAACCCTACGACTATGGTCCGTTCGACCGTGCAGTCTACGACGGGCTCGACAAACTTGCCCGCGAGAACTGGGCGCGCGTCGAAAACACGGGTCGCTATCGCGTATACGCTCTATCTGGTGAAGGGCAGCGGCGAGGCACCACAACCCTACGAACGCTTCCCGAACCGACGAGGCGCTATCTAGCGAGCGCCGCGACTTGGGTCCGCCAGCTGACCTTTGAACAACTCGTTGCTGCAATCTACAAACGTTATCCTGAGATGAAAGCGAAGAGCGTCTTCCGCGGATGACGGTCGTTGTGGCATTCCATTGCACGGACGGCGTCGTCGTCGCTGCGGACAGCATGATCACGCCGACGATGGGCGGCCTTAGTGTTGGGCATCACCACGGAATTAAGTTAGCGATCCTCGGTGGTCCCCAGCTCTTTGCTTTTGCCGGTGATCAAGGCCAAGCGGCGCGTTTCCGCGTCATGGCCGACGGCAATCATAGTGCTATCCCGCAAGCTCCCCACCCGCTTGATTACGCAATTGCCCTCTCCCAAGGCATGATCCAACAGTTGCAGAGCACGGGTATTAATCTGCAGATGATTGGCGTAAACACGATCCTCGCGTTCGGAAAAGACAACACTCATCACTGCTGCGTTTTTGAGGGAGCAATTCAACCGCGCTTCTTAGATAGCGACCATTTCTACATTGCCCTCGGGTCAGGAAAGCTCTCTGCTGATCCCTTTCTGCGGTTCTTGGCGGACATATTTTGCCCGAACAATAGCCAACCATCCGTTCGCGAGGGCATCTTCCTTGCTACTTGGGCCGTGCAGCATGTTATCGACACGAACCCAGGTGGAGTGGCTGGCCCGATACGCATCGCGACCTTTCAGTTAAACGCGTCGGGAGTTTTCGAAGCCCGCACGTTGCCTAACGACGAGATAGCAGAACACCAACAGGCGATTGAGAGTGCCGCCACCGCTCTAAGAACTTGGCGCGACCAACTACAATCTGGAAGGGCAGCCGAAGACGCCCCCCAACAGCCAGAAGCACCTCAAGCATAGGTACCGCTATACCAGATCCTATCCCCAAGCTCGCCACTGTCGCCGTCAACGCGAACAACATCATCGACGTGATGTGGGCCGATGGCCGCCGGGATCGGATCAACCTCGCGGACTGGATCTCGGGCGGCGGCGCGATCCTCGCGGCGCTTGCCGATCCTGCCGTCTTCGGATCAGCGCGCGTCGATGCGCATGGCAGCGCGATCGCGTGGGGCGATAACGACGATCTCGCAATCGATGCGCATCATCTTCGGTGGATCGCTGGTCGCGGCTGATCTCCGAAGCGAAATGGGAACGCGCGCCATTTCGCTTCGACGTGCAAAATAACTCTGAAATACTGGGCTTTCTGGCTCTTTTGCAACTCGCTCTCTGTAGCGTCTCGGTTTATCTCACGAGCAGGGCTTCGGCCCGCCAACTCGGATGAGGAAACCAGACCATGAAGACCTTCGAGAAGATCGCTTACGGCTTCGCCTACCTGCACGTTGCCCTCTGCACCTTCGTTGCATTCATCTACCTAGCCGACGCGATCCTTTCCTGGTTCGTCCCGGCCTAACGGCCAGAGCCCCCGCCCAAAAGGCGGGGGCTTTTCGCTCTCTGTGAGGGGCATCGATCCCCTCGACGACGCAACAGGGCTTCGGCCCGCCTACCCGGAAGGGAACGACCATGACCAACACTGCCACGATCCTGCGCCATCCGGCGCAACGTAAGACCCGCGCGGCGCGCCCGCGCACCGTTTCGCCCGGCTACCGCCGCCGACTGAAACGGCAACAGATCGCAGCCGGCGCCGTCGCCGCCGTTGCGATAGTTCTGACCGGCCTGTCGCTCGCCCACTTGGCGCACGGCATCGCCCTTGTGACGAATGCCCCGATCATCGAGGCATGGGCTATGGCGGTGGGTATCGATCTTGGGTTCATCGCCCTCGAACTTGCCCAGCTTTGCGCGGCAACGCCCACCACCCGGCGCGCTGTCGAGCAGTTCTCGCGACCGGCTATCGTCGGCACTCTGATCGTATCGGCGACGATGAATGCCTTCGCCTTCGGGTCGGCTGCAACCGGCCTGATGATCTACCCGGCCGCAGCGCTTGGCGTTGCAATCCCGGCGCTGATCTATGCGTTGAGCCGCGTCGCCTTCGGGCTATCGGTTTCGCGCTGAACAACGTAGACGGAAGGGGCGCCGTTGGGCGCCCCTTTTTACTCGGGAGCTATCCATGACGGGCGACGAGCTTGCTGACATCCGCAAGCGCCTCCGGCTTTCGACGCTGCGCTTCGGCCTTGCGCTCGGCTACAGCGGCGGCGACGAGAACATCAACCGCACGATCCGGCGTTACGAGATCGGCGACAAGCCAGTGCCACCGTGGATCGAGCGGCTCGCAATCATGTACGACCTGCACGGCATCCCGCAGCAGTTCCTCGACGAGGACGAAAACCTGCCCGAGCCTGACGATAAGGCTTGAAAAGGAACGGCAGGCCAACGAGCGTGCCAACTTCCCGCTATTCGCAGCCGATTGTGCGATGCGGCCGGGCAACGAAGATGACGATCATCAAGGCTGAAGACGAAGGCGCGACCTAGTACGCATTCCGAAGCGCAAGCCGCGCCCAGAGCTTGAGAACGCGACGAAGGTCTAGCCGCGCCGCCCTGCCAAGGCGAGCCTTGCACGTTCCCCGTCTGCCGAATTTGATCTTCTCGGCGGGCGCTCTAAAAAGGGGCCAAGCATACTAGTTGGGCGTGGGGGCGTACCGATTTTGACAAGACCATTCTTCAATCACGGCATACAAGCCCTAGAAGCGGAGTTCGCGCGGCGGCGAGACGACACCCCGTTCCTTCAGGCGCTGCTCGATGAGCTTGAGTACCGTTCAACGCAACGCGCGGCCGATCTGCGAAACCGCGTAACGGAATGTCTGGCGCGTGCGGATGTTGTGCCCGATGGGCAGGCGCCGGCCGAACTGGAAGCAATGCCGCCCGCCGATGACGCCTTCGATTTCGATGAGGACGAAGGGCCGATCACGGAGGAAATGCCGTCGACGGATAGAAGCGTCGCAGAGCCGGACGATGAGACGCGCCTGGAGTTTCCGGCTGTCACCAACGATGCCGCTTCGGTGCTGACAGCTTGGACCGCGCTTGAAGTCCTATCCCCGCCGTCCTTCCGGCGGGAAACTGATCTCACCGGCGGGGATCGCTCAGCGGTAGTCCGGCTCGACAGCGCCAAGCTCGCTTGGGAGGACACGCGCGGTGGGCGCAAGAACTACCGGCTCTATCACCAAGTCGTCTTGGGAACGGTCAAGCTGGATGAAGCCGTCGCCGCGCTTGTAGCGCGCTACGGTGATACGCGGGCCGAGCGAACGGGAACGCGCGGCGAGGCGATCCTTGCGACGATCATCTTGGACAAGACGGGCCGCCCCGTCGAGGAACCTGCCGTGGCGATTTCGAGCTTCGGCTGGGGCGTGCCGCGTGCGCTAGCAGGCGATCTCACTTCGCTTGGCGGATGGCAGGCGGCAGAGCAACAGCTTGTCGAGAAACTCGACAAGCTGATCCGTCGCCACAACCGCGACGGCGAGCTACTGCCGCTCGACCGCGAAACGATTGGCAAGGCTTACCAATGGCTGGTCAAGACGCTGGGGCTTCCGCCCGCGCTGATCAACCCGCCGCGCTTTTCCGTTCGCACCTATCAATACTTCAAGAACAGCGACCCGCCGGAACCGCTCCTGCTCAACAGCTTCTTCCTTGGCGACCTAGCGACGGCCGCGTCTTCCTTCCGCGACGGCAAGGCAACGGGCAATCTCAAGCGTTATCTCGGTGTCGATAAGCCGGCGCGACGGCGCAACCTACTCGATGAGCCCGAGGCTGTGACCGAAGCGCTGTCGCCGGGGAATTTTCCGGCGGCGCGCTGGCCGGGCAACGGACGCTATCCGCTAGTGCTGTTGCAGCAGGCCGCAGTCAATCTTGCCATGCGCGACTTGAAGACCGACGGCATCCTCGCCGTGAATGGACCGCCCGGCACCGGCAAGACGACACTACTACGAGACATCGTTGCAGGCGTCATCTGTGCGCGCGCCGAGGTCATGGCGGACTACGATGATCCTGCCGACGCCTTCACGAACTCAGGCCAGCGGCTGAGCGCGGGCAGTGCGTGGCTGCACCTTTATCAGCTCGACGCGCGGCTCAAGGGCTTCGAGATGCTGATAGCCTCGTCCAACAATAAGGCGGTCGAGAATGTGAGCGCTGAGCTACCCGGAAGCGATGCCGTCGCTGCCGACGCCCGCGAACTTCGCTACTTCAAGACGCTGTCGGATGGCCTTCTAGAAGAAAGCACCTGGGGTCTTGTCGCGGCGGTGCTCGGCAACGCGAAGAACCGCAGCGCATTCCGTAACGGCTTCTGGTGGGACGACGAAATCGGCATGGCGCGCTACCTCGCCCATGCCGCCGGGACACCGCAGTTCATCGAGATCACCGACGAGGAAGGCAAGGTGATAGAGAAGCGCTCTCCGCGCATTGTCACCGACGAGGACGCGCCGCGCGATCAGCGCCACGCATTGCAGCGTTGGCGGGCCGCGCGAAAAACCTTCGTCGACGCGCTGGATAAGAGCCAGAAGGCGCTGGCCAACCTCGAAGCCGTGCGCCGCCTGATGGATGATCTGCCTCGCTTGGGGGAGGCGGCGCGGCTCGGCGCGCTCCGGCTAGAGCAGATGCGCCCCCTATTTCACCGCGCCAAAGCTGTGATCGATGAGCGTCGGGAGCAGTTGGGCTTGCGCGAAGCTCGCCACGCGGAGGCCACGCGGGCACTGCAAGCTCATGCCGCGGCGCGCCCGGGGTTCTTCGCGCGCTTGTTCGGAACCGCGCGATTTCGTACGTGGCGAATGAATGGCGCCAACCTAAAGCGCGAACTTGCCGAGACCGCTGATCAGCGCCACGCCGCGACATCGGCGCGAGACGTAGCGGCAAAGGCGATGTCCGATGCGGAGGCGGGGCTGAAGAGTGCTCAAGCCGATCACGAGAAGACGCGCAAGCGGGCCGATGAGGCCGGAAGAATTATCGCGGCTTGGCAGGCGAAGCTAGGAACGCGCATGCTCGATGCGTCATTTGCCGAGCGCGGACACGGAGAACGACACCTGCTCGCGCCGTGGTTGGACGATGAAATGCACCGGCTGCGCGACGACGTGTTTGTCGCCGCGATGGCCCTGCATAAAGCTTTCGCCGACGCAGCGGCGAAGCCGCTGCGGCACAATCTCGGTGCGCTGATGAATGTCTTTGCCGGCCGCCAGATGCCCGATGCGGCGAAGCAAGCGCTCGTAGCTGATCTTTGGGTGTCGCTGTTCCTGCTGGTGCCGGCGGTATCGACGACCTTTGCTTCCGTCGAGCGCATGTTGGGGAAGTTGCCGCCTGAGACTTTGGGATGGCTGCTCATCGACGAGGCTGGCCAAGCGCTACCACAGGCCGCGGTCGGAGCGCTGATGCGCAGCCGGCGGGCGATCATCGTCGGCGACCCAATGCAAATTGAGCCGGTCGTGGTTCTGCCCGACATCCTGACGCAAGCGATTTGCCGAACCTTCGGGATCGACCCGGATCAGTTCAATGCACCAGCCGCTTCCGTGCAGACTTTGGCTGATGCCGCGACGCCCTATGTCGCGGAGTTCCATAACCGCCACGGCTCACGCACGGTTGGCGTACCGCTTCTCGTCCATCGGCGATGCGATGATCCTATGTTCGGGATCTCCAATGCTATCGCCTATGAGGGCTTGATGGTGCAGGGGCGCGGCGCGCGCCCATCCGCCATTCGTGACATTCTCGGCCCGTCGCGCTGGATCGACATCGCTGGCAGCGCCAGCGAGAAGTGGTGCCCCGAGGAAGGCGAAGCGGTCGTCGGCCTACTCGCTAAGCTGCGACGACTGGCCGAACCGCCCGACATTTACATCATCACGCCGTTTGTCGTCGTTCAGGATAATATGCGCGCGCTGGTGCGCGACAGCGGCGTCCTCAATGGCTGGAGGGCCGATCCGGGTCGTTGGGTTCGTGATCGCATAGGAACCGTGCATACCGTCCAAGGCCGCGAGGCCGAGGCGGTGATCTTCGTCCTCGGCGCGCCTGCCGCACAACAGACGGGTGCGCGCAATTGGGCAGGTGGTCGGCCAAACATTCTCAACGTAGCCGTGACGCGCGCCAAGGAGGCCCTCTACATCGTCGGCAATCGGTCGCTCTGGCAGTCGTCGGGTGTGTTTCAGACGCTGCATGGCCGGATGGGCTGAAGACCACCGAAGCCGTCCGCACAGACCTTGCTCACAACCTACCCGCAACCTTGCCGCGAACTGCGAATACGTGTACGCAGGTGAACGAATTGGGAACGTCTCGTTCGGAGGCGAAGTTGTCGAATACTGATGATTTCTTTGATTTTCAAAGCCCTGCGTCGCAGGTGAAGGCTAGGATAGTAGCCGAGTATTTCAAGCGTTGGGCGTCGATCATGGTCAAGCACGCCCAACGGCTTCTGTACGTTGATCTTTACAGCGGCCCGGGGAAGTACGGTGACGGAAATCCCTCCACGCCGCTGCTAGTTGTCCAGCACGCGGTCGGCAACGCGAAGCTAGCAGAGGTCGTGCAGTTCCTTTTCAATGATCGAAGCGACGAGGCAATCGCTACTCTGAAGGAAAACCTGAAAAGCCTTCCCGGCCTCGACAAGCTAAAGTTCAAGCCCAAGACCCGGGTTGGTGAAATCGACGAGAAGCTCGTGAAAGCATTTGCTCGCGGGCGAATGTCTCCCACCTTCAGCTTCCTCGATCCCTTCGGTTATAAAGATCTCACTTTGGATCTGGTGGACGCGCTGGCCAAGGACTTTGGCTCAGACATGGTCCTATTCTTCAGTTTCGACAGCATCAATCGGGCGCTGACAAACTCCAAAGTAAAGAAGCACATCGATGCGCTCTTTGGCGGCGAAGCAGCAGCGAACGAACTTAGGGATGCAGTCAAAGGCACAGCCGGAGAATTGCGCGAGGAGATTGTCATCGAGGCTTTCGTAAAGGGCTTGAAGGACATGGGGTACGAGTACGTCGTGCCTTATGTCTTCGAACGTGAGGACAGAGACCGAACCTCGCACTATCTCATCTTCATCACCAAGAACGCTCTAGGCTTCAAAATCATGAAGGGCATTATGTACGCCGAGAGTGAACATCGAATTCAAGGCGTCGCACGGTTCGGTAAAGTCAGACCTGTAAGCAAGCGCCGCACGCCCTTGCTCGACTTGTTCAATACCCCATTGGATGACCTGTGCGATGACCTTTGCAAGGAATTTGCAGGACAGACCATCAAGAAGAAAGATCTGTGTGCGCAGTATGAGCGTCGACACAGCGGCAACCCGTTTGTCGACAAGAACTACCGTCAGGCCTTGCTGCAATTGGAGGAGCGCGGGCGCATAACATGCAAACCTTCACGCAACGATCGGCTTTTCCGAAAGGGGGAGCCCACGTTTGGGGAAGACGTGTTCGTTACGTTCCCGAAGGAGACTTAGATGGCGACAAACTCAAAGATAGAGTGGACAGAAGCGACTTGGAACCCTGTGGCGGGATGCAAGGTCGTCTCCCCGGGATGTACCAACTGTTACGCTATGCGCCTAGCCGCGCGTCTGGCGAAGATGGGACAGCCAAAGTACGCGGACACAACGCGCATCAGCGGCGGCAGAGCGAAGTGGAATGGCATCGTCAAGACCGATGCGGCATCGCTCGACATTCCACGACGCTGGAGGAAGGGTCGCCTGATCTTCGTGAACAGCATGTCCGACCTTTTTCACGAGAGCGTGCCGCTCGAATTTATTCAGGCGGTTTTTGATGTGATGAGGGACACACCCAGGCATACGTACCAGGTACTCACCAAACGTGCTGAGCGCCTAGAGACGCTCGCCTCCGACATCTCATGGCCGCCAAACGTGTGGATGGGGGTCAGCGTAGAGAGCAGGGACTATCTGCATCGTATCAATCATCTTCGGCATACCGGCGCGCGAGTAAAGTTCTTGAGCTTGGAGCCGCTTCTGGGTCCGCTTGGCAAACTCAATCTCAATGACATCGATTGGGTCATAACCGGAGGCGAAAGTGGTCCGGGTGCTCGCGCGATGAAGCCGCAGTGGGTTCGTTCAATCCGCGATCAGTGCAGTGACGCAGGGGTACCCTTCCACTTCAAACAATGGGGCGGCGAGAACAAGAAGCGTACAGGTCGGCTCCTGGATGGCCGTACTTGGGACGAGTTCCCTTCGCGTCCACGCAGGCCGAAGGTGGAGGATAAGGGCCGTGAACTCATTGCAGCTTAGATGAGGGCTACGTGGCAGAACACTTGAGCGCTTCGTTCGACCTCGGCGAGTTAGAGGCTGACGGCCATTGCTACGTCACCGGCACCGTAAAGTTTCCCGATGAAGTGACCGGCGTTGCGTTCTCAGTACCGTTCCGTCGTAGGGTTCCGAACGGGATATCGCACTGGCTAGTGGTGCGCGAGGCGCTTCAGCAACTCTCCGAAAGGTTTGGGGGCCTAGCCTGCCGCCTCGGAAAATGAACTCGTGACAGCGGGACGCGGTGCCATTGGGCGCCGCGTCCCCGCCGGTCCAGCGCACTCACCCCACCCCCTTATCGCCGGAACTCGAATTCGTCGCCTGCATCAGCATCGCGCTCGCACCAAATCACATTGTTCGCGTCATCCATGCCGTAAGACGGAACAATCCTGCTGCGCTTCCATGCGTCATAGATCGCGCCGATCTTGTGCGCCTGCTTCTGCGGCGACAAGCGTTCGAAGTCGGAGCCAATGAACGCGTCGGCGATCTCCCCCGCGCGCTGCGCAAGACCTTGCGTTCGAAAGGCTCCAATGCCCAAGCCCGTCCGCAAGTGAATAAGATGCGCGACGGTATGATCCTGACAGGCCAGGACACGAACGCCGAAGTCGCGATATGACTGACCTCGGACCCGCACCTTGCCGTAGCCCCCCGCGACCATAAGGTCGCTTTCAACCCAGTTCATCACTAGCCTCACTTGGGCAAATGCCCGTTCAACTCGCTCGCGTCTTTGGCGCTGCCCCAGCCTTCCTGACCGCCGCAGGGTTGTAACGAGGTGTGAAGGACGGAGAACAAAGGTGCATACACGCTCGATGGCAGTGGGAACGCGCGCTCCTCAACGGACTTGATCGTTGGCGCTTGCCGCCTAACCATTCGTTGATTGAAGGCGTTCACCTTCTCTTCCGCGGCTATGAGCCTTTCGAGCACGCTGATGATCTGCCGCGCAGCGGTCGGATACGTCTTTTTCAGTTCGGCCGCGACCACATCGGCCTCCCGATCCAGATCGCTCCGCTCCTTGTCGAGCGTCGCGGCAGCCTCGGCCACGTCGGCTTCGGTTGCCTTCATCGTGAGTGCTTCGATTGCGGCGCGGCAACGGTCAAGGTCCCGCCGCGCATGGGCGAGCACAGTCTCGGCCTTCGCCAAGCGCTTCTCATCGGCGCTAAGTAACGCCTCTCGATATTCAGCCTCAGCCGTTTCAACGGCGGCGACAACCGCTGCCTCGTCGATCTCGGCCAGCGCGCCGCGAAGCTGAGAAGCGGTCGCGGGACGCGAGCCGCCGGAGATCTTGCGCAGAATGTCAAGCATTGCAGAGTTCCTTGTGTTCAGCATCGAGATCGATGCCCGCGGCCATCATGGCTTCGCGGACCTCGGTCCCTGTTAGCTCGCGCCGCTCCATCAGGAGCGTGGCGATATTTCGGATTGCCCGCCAGACGGCGGGGAGATTGATCAATTCCAACGTGTCGGCTTCGAACTTCCGCCACACCATAACAGCCGCATTGTCATCCAACGGAGCGATGACTTGCGCTACCCGGCAGAAATCACAACCGCCACCGCGCCCGATGCGGACGGCATAGACAAACTCCAGGATATCGGCATCCCGCATTCGATATTCGTGACGAAAGCTTTTGTTTTGAGCGGCGATACCAGCCAATAGAACCTTGATCAGGGCGCCGTTCGTCACGTTTCTAAATTCACCCGGTGTCATCGAGGCGAGCGCGCCAACTTCAACGCGCTGAACATCCATACCGTTGAGGATGGCGACTACCGCATGAGCCGCTTCATGTGCAGCAATGTCCCACGTGGGCGGCACGTCGAAGTCGAGAGGACGCACAGAGGCTTCAGCAGGCAACAGCGATCCTGCCACAGGCTTGCCTCCCTTGTCCGCGACAGCAACGAACGACTGCCCCGGAAAGCGCGCGCGTCCTAGTTCGCAGCATGTTCCGATGCAAAGCTTGATGGTCATTCTTTGTCCTTTCGACGAAACGGCACGACGGCATTCGCCCTCTTCCGCGCCGTAGGTTGTCGAAGCGCGTCTTCCACGCTGCCTCCCGCGATCAGCGCGTCGAGGACGGCGACCTCGCGGCCATTCGCACGCGGATCAGTTAGCGCGAGGCGGGCACGGCGCAGCGCGTTGCCGTCGCCCATCCCATGGGCGACGGCGAACATCATCAGCATGTCGCTCTGACCGATACCGAAGAACTTGGCCGCGGCAAGTACGGCCCGCTGAAAGGCTGCGTCGGTCACGCCGAGGGCATCCAGCAACTCGGCGGGATCGGTTTGACCCGTCCGGGCGACATTACGCGCCAAGCGCTCGCGAAGGCGAACGCCGAACGCAGCGGCGATTGCTGCAAGGTCCATCGCGCGCCCCTAGTAGCCGAAGCCAAGGCGAACATCGCCCTGGATGCCATGAAACAGGTCGGTAAGCTCCCGCCGGAATTCGCGCTTCACCTGGTCAACAAGCTCGCGAGCGTCACCGCCGCCCGTGATATGGAAGTTCTGGGTCACTGTTACGGCGCCGCCGACTTTGTTGCCGTCTGGGACGCGCGGCGTGATCCGCCCCGATACGCCGGGCGTGAACAGTTCCGGGCGCCGCTCGCCGACGATGTAGGATTGTCCGCGCGACACCTGCCCGCCGCGAGCACGCCCCGGAGGCGCGGCACCGGCTGCCGCTGCCCCGGCAATTGCGCCGGCTGCGCCGCCGCCGCGCCACGACGCAATCGCGTTGCCGAGTTCGCGCGCCTTGCTGATAGCCGTGCCGAAAAAGCCGATCACGCTGTTGATGGCATCGGCGACCTTGTTGACGGCGCCCGCAACCGTGCCGCCCACCGTTTCACCCCATGATTTCCACTCAGCATTGGAACCGCTGAGGTTCGGTACGAGCGACGACAGGACCGAGCCGATGCGACCGAAGGCATCGGCGAGGGGCTTCAGCGCTTCGCTTGCAGGCTTGAGCTTGCCGGCAAAGCCTTCGAGGAAGCCGCCGCCGAACGACTTCAGCTTGTCCCAGTTCTTCGCAAGGAAGGCCGCGCCCCACGTGACAGCGGCAACGCCTGCCGCCGCCGCCCATCCCGCCGGCCCAAGCCCGACGAGCAGCGCGCCGACGCCGCGCAAGGCTGCCATCGGCATGCGCGCTATGCCCCGCCCAAGGACGAGGAAGGCATCACCGAGCCGGGCGAAGACGCCAGGCGCGCGACCGGCAGCGGCCGTCGCAACGGCCGCGCGCACGCCCAACGTCCCGAAGAAACCCGCGATGCCGCGCGCCATCGCGGCGAGCGGCACAAGCGTCAACGCCCGCAGCACCCGCAGCGCGCGGATGCCCCCGGCAGCGACGAGCAGGAGCCCGTTGTAGGCGACCCGGCCAGAGATCCCCGTCACCAAGGCGGCGACCCGGAGCGCGATCATGCCGGCGGCCAATCCGGCGAGCCCGGACGCCACCATCGGGAAGCGTTCAGCCAGCCCCTCGAACATGCCGGCGAGGCCGCCGAGCTTGTCGATCAGCATGGTGAACCCCGGCAGCAACGTATTGCCGAGGGTAATCGCGAGGCTTTCCATCGACGACGTGAAGCGCTGCAGTTTGCCCCACGCAGTTTCGGTGCGGCGGGCGAAGTCGGCTTCAACCGTGCCTTGCGCCTTGAGCGTTTCCGCCCGGATGCGACGGTATTCCTCCATTTGCGCCCACATCGGGCGGATGAACTCCTTGACTTGTTTATCGCCAAAAATTTGCGAGATGAGGTAGCGATTGTTCTTCGTGACCTTCTTCAGCACATCCATGATGTGCTCGATTGGGCTGATGCCCTTCTTGGCCGCGTACTGCAACTCCCCGAGTATATCGACGCCGAATTTTTTGAAGTTGCTGAGCGTCTCCTTCATGGTCAACTTCTGGAAGAAGTTGGCCAAGTTGTTCGCTGCCTGCTCGCCGTCGCGCGCGCCTTTCCGGGCGACCTGCAATGCCGCGGCGAGGTCGGCGATGGCGGCCGTCCCCCGCATGCCCGTTTCCTCGGCGGCGGCCGTGATCGCGGGGAACTCGCGGGCCATGTCCTTTAGCTCGAAGCCGCCGAGCTTGCCCGACTTCGCCATGATGTCGAACGCGAGGCCCATCTGCTCGGCCGGCACCTTGAGATTGATGAACGCGGCGTGCGCGGCGCGGGACAGTTCCAGCACGTCGCCGCGATAGGCGGTTGCCGCCTTGCCGAGGCCCGGCGCCATTTGGAGCGCGGCTTCCACGTTGTCCGCGTCGGTCTTTCCCCCGAGCCCCATACCGACAAGGAAGTCCACCGCCCGACCGGCGCCGAGCGCGCCTTGGCGCGTCTGCCGCCCGATGTCGCGAATGCGCTTGCCGATGTCCTGAAGCGGCTTGCCGGATATGTCGGCCTTCTGCCCCAGGTCTTCGAGGACACTTTCAAACTCCATCGCCGTGCGGATCGTGGGCGTCAGCGTCTTGTGCAGCGCGTACCCCGCCGTCGCGGCGCCGTACAATTTTCCCTGCATCGCGGCGATGGCGGCGCTGTTGCGCTCCATCGCCTTTGACACACGGGACTGCATCGCGACGAGCGCCGTGCCGCTGCCGGCGCCGAGGGCGGCGGCGTTCAGCCCGCGAAGCGCAGCCGCGGCGGCGCGCGCCGGGCCTGTGACGCCATCGACGAGGCGGACAAGCAACTGTGAGGTTAGGGTTGCCATTAGGCGCCACCCCCCTGTGCGTCGCGATACGCGCAAACCTTTTGGAGCGCCACCTTGCCAATGCCGCGGATAGCGCGGATCTCTTCCAAGCTCGCGGACATCAGGCGGTCACGGCCGTCGATGCCATGCTCCGCAAGAGCGTCGGCGGCTCGCCCCGTTAGCCCAACGTCGTAGCGCGCAAAACGCCATGCTTGCTGCCGTTGCGCGCCTGCGGCCATCGCCGCTATCATCGTCTTGCCGTCGATGTTCGGCTTGGACTGCCTGCCCATTTTTTCCTCCAAAGCCCGCAGCACTGCGGGCGAGTTGTCTCGCTTTACTATGCAGACCTTGATGCGATGGGGCGGCGGCCCGTGCCGGCAGGAATGCGAGACGGCGCCGCTCACCGCCTCGTCGCACATCACGTAGCCATGTAGAAACGGGCGCGGCGCTTGCGCTCCAACGCCTCCGCTAACGCTGTCCCAATGGATGCCGCCAATCGCGCTCAACCGATACTCAGCCGTGGCCGGGTTGTTCCATTGGCGCCGGACAGTCACGAGGGGTTCCGTCAATGAAGCCATGCTAGTTGCCCTTCCGAAGCGAGCGCGCCCCATGCGTATCCGGCCGTCAACTGACCGCCGAGCAGGCGCCAGACGTAGTTGCCGCCCTCATCGAGCGAGGCGCTGATGTGGAACCCCGCGCGCTGCCAACGGTCGATCACGACCTCGTTGTCGCTGCCATCAACGGCGAGATCGGCGACGACCTGCGCCGCCAAGCGCGCGGCGCGGCGCGTCGCGAACGCGGCAAGCATTTCGCATGTTGCAATGCGGACCAAGTATGTAACGCGCCGCGTAACGCCGTCCGCGGTCGTCGTCTGATCGAATAGGCCGAACCGGCCGCCGACCGATCCGATGACGCGCCGCAACTCGCCGTCGCCCCATCGGACCTCGAACTCGCCACGCCGCCAACCCGTGCCTTGCTTACGCGCCATTGTTGCTCCCCCATATGAAGTCCGGCCGATAAGCCCCGGTGCTCACTAAGTGATTTGCGCCTGCCATGGCCAGCGGCAGGATGCGAAGCGAACCGGGAATTGCGAAATCGGAAACATAGCCAAACGGCGGGGCGGCGCGCGCCGCATGGGCCGCGGGGGCCGGAAAGAACCTATGCGACGCCCCCTCCCCGCCCGCTTCCGCGCCGCGCGCAGGCCCAGCACGGCCCGGCGACGATGCGTTGGCCTTCATGGGCGTAGGCGATTTGGCCTTGCGCCTAGTCCGCTGCGCGCTCGATGCGCCTGCTCGCGACTTGGTGCTCGGGATCGGCGCGGCGCCTTCGGGCGCCGCAGCAGCGCGTGGCAGTACCGGCGTCAGCAATACAATAGTTCCACTTCTCTTATGTCTGACGGCCGTACTGCCATCAGGCAACACATCGACGACGATCTCGCCGTCGCGCTTCAGCCTGTAGAAGGTCCGCTCCGACATGCCGAGCACGATCCACGGCTCTGCGGCTCGCAGCGACACAGGCTTTGGTTTTGCGTTCAACGCGCGCTTGGCGCGCTGCGTCGCGGCGTTCTTGCGCCGGTTATCGGCTTCCATCTCGTCGAGCGACACGCCCTTGGCGCGGAACGTGCGGATGTCGAGCAACGACCGCTCGGGCTTCGTCAGATCGACAAGCCGACCGAACTCGCGCGCCGTCCAACGGAACGGGTGGATCGCGGCTTCGGTCAGGATGTCTTCGGCGTCGTCGTCCGACAGCGCGGGGCAGTAGCCCCGCAGCAGTTCCGCTGCCTCAAGGTGGTCGAACACGCTCGCGATGGCGACCGCGAACGCCCACTGCGCCTCATAGCTGAGCGCCGAAAATCTGACGCGATGACGGATCAGCCGGACGACTTCGTTCCGCCGCTGGGCGCGGATGATGCGCCAGCGCTTCGCCTTCTTCGGGCACACGGCTTCCGGCGGCTCGGTGAACGTAAGCATCTGGTGGCCGCGCATCATCACGAACACTGCCGTTGCGGGAATGACTTGGGCGAGGCACGGATCGAGACGGACGGCGCCCGCCGGGAATGTGCGGATCGGGGGCATCAGGGTCATAGCATCCCCCCGACCGCCGCCAAGGCGCGCTTTCGGCTTGGATAGACGCCACCGACCTGCTGAAGGCCATTTCCGTTCGCGACGAAAGCCAGCGCCGATTTGTCCGCGAAAACAATGCGGGCGGCGAGCCTATTCCCGTCGAAAAGCGAAATGCACCCTTGCCGGATCTCCGCGGCGCAGCTATCTAGGTTGGACCTTCTTTTCATTGTCTTCGACTTCGCCCCGCCCGGCCGTCCACCGGGTGGGGCGTTTCTTTTAGGTTCCATTAGTTCCCCTCAAGCGGCCTCCTGGCCGCGGTATTCCGATGAGCGCTGGCAACGCTGGGAAATGGAAACCAGCCATGCGTCGATGTCGGCTTCTTGGTAGTAGACGCGGGCGCCCACACGCCAAAACTTGGGGCCGCGGCCGATGCTGCGATAACGGGCGAGCGTCCCCTTTGAATAAGCGGCGCCTTTGCTGTGGATGTATTCGACGGCCTCGTCTGCGTCGAGGCGGCCATTCAGGTTCATGCGATGATCTCCAAAAATAATGCCGCCCGTTTCGGGGCGGCCGGTTCCACGCAATACAATTTCGGCGCAATCAGGATATGGGGTGGCAAATGGTCAAGTCTATACCGCAAATGCGTGGGCCATATCCGGCTATGGCGGAAATCTGAAAGGCCCCGGCAAACGACTAGCGCAGCGCCAGATGGGGGGATTGAAGCGGGCGTCCCCCGATCATCTCGTTAGGTTGCTTCGGCCAGCATCATGATCGCGCGATAAACGCGGTACATGATCCACGCCCACTTGGCCCAACGGACCAGGCGGTGGAAGCAACGCACAAGAGCCGGTTTATGAGAAAACTTTCTCATGACCAATCCTCCGTACACTGCACCGAGGTAGACCCTCGGCGGCCCGCTGGCGCGGATTGCGCACGCGGCATTCGGCGATGCCTTCGGGGCCGGAATGTATCGGGAGACGCCCGCTTCAGACTAGCAAGGCGGAAGGGCAGAGACTAGTTGCGGGGGAGCCTCATGCGGGCACGGGGTGCCGGATGATGCCGGCGTCCATGAAGGCCCCCATAACCATACGGGCCGCGTTGCGCACCGTCTCCGCGAGGGATGCGTCGATCACAAGCACGTACCGGCGACCGTCCTTGGTTACAGAAAAGGTTCGCCCATCGAGCCTGCCCAAAGCGTGATTGCCATCGACGGCGTGACTAAGAAGCACATCCATCGAGCGAACATTGTCCGCCACGTGCCCAACGGCATTGCGAATAGCCTCGGCGTCGGGGATGCGAGCGTTGGTGATCCTGATCGCGCTATCGACCGCCTCCTTATCATACCGCCCCCTAACCGAGGGGGCGTTGAGCTTGTCGATGAACTTCAGAGCGCGAGAGAAATGATAAGCGTTCATAGCTACGTCCCTGGCCGCGATCTCGCGCCACTCGTCAGGTGCACCGAGCCCCATCTCGCAATAGTCAATCAGCGCAACTGCCGCGGCGATGCTGTAGGCAAACACGTCCAACAGCATCGCCTGGGAGGCGGCGAGGAAGATCGCGGATCGCTCGTTGGCGGGGAACTCATCTGTTGGGACGATCAGTTCGGGATGCCGAAACGGCGGTGCCATATGACGCCCTCTTGCTAGGAGACGAGCATAGGATCGGCAACGTCCCGTTCGCCCAACGCCGGCCCGAAAAGCTGTTGATAACCCGGCCCTGACGAGGGGTATAAATCTAGCATGCCGAGGGGCATAAAAGCGGTACGGCGATGCAATTTTATCGTTGAATATCAAAGCACTGTGAGACAGTTCTAATGCTAGTCCCCCAGCCAATCACGACAATTGCCCTTCCGAGCCCGGCCGCGGTAGGTGTGCCGAGCAGCGCGCACACAGCCGCTGATACCTTGCAGCCGCGAGCCGCTCCGTGACCCAACCGCCCATAGAGCTCTGCCAGATTCCGCTGGGCGTCATCTGCCTCGCCGACTATGAGCGCGTCGCCGCCCAGCGCCTCGACCCCAATGCCTGGGCCTATCTCTCCGGCGGCGCCGGCGATGAGATCACCACCCGCTGGAACCGCGAGGCCTTCGATCGCATCGCGTTGCTGCCGCGCATCCTGCGTGGCGATGCGGGCGCCCACACCCGCATCGAATTGTTCGGGCACGCCTTCGCCCACCCCATACTCGTGGCCCCCGTAGCCTACCAGCGACTGGCGCACGCCGACGGAGAGCGCGCCACCGCGGCGGCGGCCGCAGCACAGGATGCCGGCCTCGTGCTGAGCACGCTTGCCAGCGAGACACTGGAGGACGTCGCCGCGCTTGCCGGTCCGCGCCGCTGGCTGCAGCTCTACCTGCAGCCGCGCCGCGCCGACACGCTCGACCTCGTCCGCCGCGCCGAGGCCGCCGGCTACGAAGCGCTGATGCTCACCGTCGATGCGCCCGTCTACGGCGCACGCGACCGCGAGCGCCGCGTCGGCTTCGCCCTGCCTCCCGGCATCAGGGCGCAGAACCTGGTCGGCTACCCGGCCCGACCAGTTCCCGCCGGCACGGGAAGCACAGTGCTCGATCATTTCATGGCCACGGCCCCGACCTGGGACGATGTCGATTGGCTCATCGCCCATACGCAGCTGCCCGTCCTGCTGAAAGGAATCCTCGATCCCGAGGACGCCGAGCTTGCCATCGCCCACGGCGCAGCCGGCATCGTCGTCTCCAACCACGGAGGGCGCACACTCGACACCCTGCCAGCCACCCTCGACGCGCTGCCGAGCATCGCCGAGCGCGTTGCCGGCCGGGTGCCCGTGCTCATGGACGGCGGCATCCGACGCGGAACCGACATCTTCAAGGCGATCGCCAGCGGTGCGACAGCGGTCCTCGTCGGCCGGCCGATTGTCTACGCGCTGGCCGTGGCCGGTGCGTTTGGCGTCGCCCATGTCCTGAAGCTCCTGCGCGACGAGCTCGAGATCGCCATGGTGCTGACCGGCTGCGCCCGGCTCGTCGACATCGGGCCCCGTCATCTCATGCGCCGGTAATGCCACTTCTGTCAGCGTGTAGTAGGCTGCTCGCAACAACGATACCCGCCTCGAGAGGATGATCATATGGAACTGGCGCCGATGTCCTTCCTTGGGTGGCTGATCATCGGCGCGCTGGCCGGTTGGCTCGCCGGGAAGATCGTCTCCGGCTACGGCTTCGGCGTCGTCGGCAACATCGTCATCGGCATCCTAGGCGCTTGTATCGGTGGGCTCATTTTGCCGCAGCTCGGTATCGTGCCGCACTCGACCGGAGCCAACTTCCTCGCCGCGACGCTTGGCGCGGTCATACTGCTTTTCGTGCTCGGTCTGCTGCAACGCGGCTGACCTGCACAACGGTTACCGAATGCAATCGCGGTAAAATGCGTCCAATTTCACGGAATTTCTAGACAACCCATAAATGCCCCTGGACCAAGATCACCGGTCAATGATCCGCCGCCGGATCGTTCATTGGGGCGCCGATGTTCCTCGATATGCCGACCATCTCCCTTGTCTCGCTTTCGGCGACGACGATCCTCGGCCTATTGCTGTGCTTCATCTGGTGGCGCGAGCGCGCCAGCCCGCTGACCGGCTGGTGGGGTGTCGCCCAGCTCGTCATGGCCGCCGGCGTGGCTTTTGCCCACGCCGCTGCCTTCGTCGACGATCCGGCTCTGTCGGTGCTCGGACAGGCGCTGATGCTCCTCTCCGTCGCCGTCATGTGGATGGCAGTGCGCGAGTTTGAAGGCCGCACACTGAGCCCGTTCTGGATCGTGGTCTGGCCGTGCGCCTTCATTATCGCCGCAGCCGGCGGCATCGCCGCGTCGTTCGACCAACGCCTGATACTCGCGAGCACGCTGCTCGGCGTGCTCTATCTTATCACCGCCGGCGAGTTCTTGCGCCACACGGGCCAGCCGCTCATCTCGCGCTGGCCGGCCATTGTGCTGCTTGCGGTCATGGGCATCGGCTATCTCGCCTGGATGCCGCTCACGCTGAGGATGCCCGTAGGCGCTGTCGGCGCTGTCTACGCCAGCATATGGATGCCCGCCGTCATTCTCATTGCCCTGCTCGGCCGCATCGCCCTCGCCTTCGTCGTGCTCGCCATCGTCAAGGAGCGCCAGGAGGTACAGCAGCGCATGTTCGCGCTCACCGACCCGCTCACCGGACTCCCCAATCGCCGCGCGTTGTTTGAATCCGCCGAGGCCCTCGCCCAGCAGAGCCGCTATCTCAAAGGCGACCCTGTCTCGATTCTCGTGTTCGACCTCGACCACTTCAAGAAGATCAACGACACTTATGGTCATCGCTTGGGCGACCGCGTGTTGCAGCTCTTCTCCGAAACGCTGTCCGACAACCTCGACACCGGAAGCATCGTCGGCCGCCTCGGCGGCGAGGAGTTCGCAGCCATCCTGCCGGGCGCCAACCTGAGTGCTGCGACCATGAAGGCCGAGTGCGTGCGCGTCGCCTTCGCCGACGTTGCCGCCATCATCGATGGCATTCCGGTCGCCGGGACAGTGAGCGTTGGCGTCGCCTCCTACGACGACATGGATTGCGACCTCGGGGCTCTGTTCCACCGCGCCGACGGTGCCCTCTATGCCGCCAAGCAGACCGGCCGCAACCGCGTGCAGGGCATCGGGCCCGACGAGCCCTTACAGTTCGAGGACACCGGCCTCGAGGCCCACGTGCTGCCGCCGCGCTGGTTCGGCGACCAGCAGGTCGCACCTCCAGGATCGCGCACGACACGCCGCTTCCGCGGCTCAGCCGATGCCGCATGAAGCGCGGCTGATAGCCGTCAGAGTTGCCTGTCGTCCTTGAAAGCCGACGCAAACGTTGAGATAGGTACTGCTGCTTCTCGACAGGGCGCCGGCGAATGGCAAGGGCCCACTGAGTGGGCCGCGCGCGATTGCCAAGTACTATCTGTGCCCGCCCCTTCTGCATACGAGGGAAATGAAAATGGACGCTGCGACGCTCTATGCCATCATGTCGGTTGCTTCAGGTCCGAAGCGGATGACGACGCAGAAGTACCCCACCATGAACATCTGCGAGCAGGTGGCGCAGAAGCTGCGCAAGAAGTCGTCGATGAAGGATGCCATCTTCTACTGCGTCAAGCGTAAGGCCGACGCGTCTGAGCGCGCCGCCGTGCAAGCCGCCACAGCAGCTGCCAAACGCCGCCAGATGCCCCCATCGGCCTCCGCCGCTGCTCAGCAGAAAGCTGCAGGCCCGATCGGCATGCCGCGTGACTTCTACAGCGGCACGACAGCGCCTCTGCAATAGCGCGCGCCGACGGGGCAGGGGGATGTTCAAGCTAGAAGAGCACGGCACCAGCGTCCGGACCGAGTTGCTCGCCGGCCTCACGACCTACATGACGATGGTCTACATCGCCTTCGTCAATCCGGCGATGCTTGCCGAGACCGGCATGGACCGCGGCGCCGTGTTCGTGGCCACATGCCTTGCCGCCGCCTTCGGCTCAGCGTTCATGGGGCTCTACGCCAACTATCCCGTAGCCCTCGCGCCTGGCATGGGGCTCAACGCCTACTTCACCTACTCGGTGGTCAAAGGGCTCGGCATACCGTGGCAGGCGGCGCTCGCGGCCGTTTTTGCCTCCGGCGTCCTCTTCCTTCTCATCAGTGTCACGCCGCTGCGCCAGTGGATCATCGACAGCATCTCCAAGTCGCAGAAGCTCGCCATCTCGGTCGGCATCGGCTTCTTCCTCGCCGTCATCGGCCTGAACAGTGCGGGCCTGATTGCCGGCGACCCGGTAACCTTGGTGAAGCTCGGTGACCTCAAGTCGCCTGCCGTTGCTATCGCCGCGGCCGCGTTCGTGCTCATGGCCGCGCTCGATGCCCGGCGGATCCCCGGCGCGATCCTGATCGGCATCCTTGGTGCCTATCTTGCCGCTTTGCTCCTCGGTCTCGCGCCCTTCGCCGGCGTTGCATCCATGCCCCCGCCAATTGCTCCCGTGTTCTTGAAGCTCGATTTTGCTGCCTTGCTCGACCTCGCCATGTTGCCCGTCGTGCTGACTCTCTTGTTCGTCGTGCTGTTCGACAACACCGGCACGCTCATCGGCGTTGCCCGTGCCGCCGGCATGATGCGACCCGACGGCTCGCTGCCACGCCTCGAGAGGGCACTGACCGTCGACTCGACCTCGACCATGGTCGGCGCCGCACTCGGCACATCGACGACCACGAGCTACATTGAGAGCGCTGCCGGCGTGAACGCAGGTGGCCGCACGGGTCTTGTCGCTCTGACAGTAGCCGCCTTGTTCCTGGCCACACTGTTCTTCGCGCCTCTCGCCGGATCGATTCCGGCCTTCGCAACGGCGCCGGCCCTGATCTTCGTCGGCTGCCTGATGATGGCCGGCGCCAAGGACATCGATTTCGACGATCCGGCCGAGTACGTGCCGGCGGCAGTGACCATCATCGCCATCCCGCTCACCTTCTCCATCGCCGATGGCATCGCCTTCGGCTTCGTGGCCTATGCCGGGACCAAGTTGCTCGCCGGCCGCTGGAATGAGCTCTCTTTGGCAGTCGGCCTGCTGACGGCACTGTTCGTCCTCCGCTTCGCGCTCCTCTGACGTCAAAGATCAACGGCGAGAGTCGACGGCGGCCTCGCGCATCTCGCCGCGCGGCGGCGGTAACCGCTGCGGCCGAACACCCTGGCGCGGCAGCGGACTGGCGCGCGGAGCCGCCGAAAGATGCACCCGACCTGGGCTTTGCTCGTGCACCTGCTTGCGGGCGGTGGAGACAGGAGGCGCCGACGGAGACGTCGTGGCAACACCCGGCGCATCGACCGCCATCGTTATATGCAGGTAACCAACCACGGCGATCGCGCCGGCGATGATCAGCAGCAGCCACGGCCGCCGTCTGCGGGATTTGACCGGCTGCCATACCACGTCAGCATACGCAGGTTTGACCATGTCTTTTCCGTGCCCCCTCGTGCGCGCGCCCATTGGAACGCAGAACATTGAACGGGCCAATGGCTCGGCGTCACCGAGCTGTTGATCACGGCCCGGTGCCCGCGGCTGCTATGATCTCCCCGACGGCCGAAAGGACGGCTGTCACAATTAAGGAAGACAGGTGAGCCCGGCCGCGACGGTTTTTTGCCGTATCGGCCGTTTTCGCCTCAGGTGCCGCAGTGTTGCCGCTTTGCGGCTTCTGGTCTGGGCCGGGGGCAACTGGGACGGAATCCGCAAGGTGATGAAATTCCTCAAATCTCTGCTGGCGATCATCGTCATCGGAGCGGCCACGGTAGCCGCCATATACTTCACCGCCGGGACCGACCAGAGCCAGAAGGGCCGCCGCTGGGGTCGCATGGACGGGCCTGTCCCCGTCATCGCCGCCCAGGCAAAGCTGGCCGACGTCCCGGTGTGGCTGGAAGGCGTCGGCACCGCCAAGGCACGCAACACGGTCACCGTGCGCCCGCAGGTGGACGGCAAGATTCTGTCAATCAACTTCAAGGAAGGCCAAGAGGTCAAAGCCGGCGACGTGCTGGCACAGATCGACCCTGTCACCTTCCAGGCGCAGCTCGATCAGGCCATCGCCAAGAAGGCGCTGGACGAGAGTCAGCTCGCCAACGCCCGCCGCGACCTCGAGCGCTACACCCAGCTTTCCGCCAACGTGATCGCCGCCAAGACGGTCGATACGCAACGCGCGCTCGTCTCCCAGCTCGAAGCACAGATCAAGTCCGACGACGCTGCAATCGAAAACGCCCGCGCCGTGCTCGGCTACGCCACCGTGATCGCACCCATCGCGGGACGTACCGGCATGCGGCAGATCGACGTCGGCAATCTGGTGCGCGCCTCGGAAGGCGGCATCGTCGTCATCACCGAGGTGCGTCCCATCTCCGTATTGTTCACCCTGCCGCAACAAGACCTGCCCGCAATCAACAAGGCGGTCGCCCAGCGGGCGCTGAAGGTCGAGGCATTGGAGACCGATTCCAAGGACGTGCTCGACAGCGGCGAGCTGCAGGTGATCGACAATCAGGTCGATCAGACCACGGGCACCATCCGCCTCAAGGCCGACTTCCCCAATAAGGAGCTGCAGCTCTGGCCAGGGCAATTCGTCAACGTGCGCCTGCTGCTCAATACCCTTGAGCACGTGGTGGTCGTGCCGACGTCGGCGGTGCAACGTGGTCCCGATGGCACCTTCGTCTACATCGTCGGAAACGACAACAAGGCCGCCGTGCGCAAGGTGAAGGTCGGCCAGCAGGACGAGAAGCTTGCCGTCATCGATAGCGGCATCACAGCGGCCGAGCAGGTGGTGACGACGGGCTTTGCCCGCCTCAAGGACGGTGCCGAGGTCACGATCAGCCCCGCCGATGAGGTAAAGCCCAACGCCGGCCAACCGCAGGCCGGCGCTGCGGTGAACGGTGCCACCGCATCGATCAACCCTGGAACGCCCGCCAATATGCAGGGCGACCTCAGCGGCGAGTTCAAGAAGGGCAAGCGCGGTGAGGGCCGCCGCGGCGACGGCAAGCGCGGACCGCGCAGGGAAGCCGGCAATCCGCCCGGCGCCACCCAATGAGTGACGCCCGATGAGTGTCTCTGGCCCCTTCATAACGCGGCCGATCGCGACCTCGCTTCTCGCCTTCGCCACGGTCCTTGGCGGCGCTCTCGGCTACTTCTGGCTCCCCGTCTCCTCGCTGCCGCAGGTCGACTTCCCGACCGTCCAGGTGACGACGCAGCTCCCCGGCGCCAACCCCCAGACCATGTCGACGCTGGTCACCGCTTCGCTCGAGCGCGAGTTCGGGCAGATCCCGGCGCTATCGACCATGACCTCGACCAGCTCCTATGGGCTGAGCCAGATCACGCTGCAGTTCAACCTCGGTCGCGACATCGACGCTGCGGCGCAGGATGTGCAGTCGGCTATCAACGCTGCCGGCTCGACGCTGCCGCGCAACCTGCCCTACCCACCCACCTATTCGAAAGTGAACCCGGCCGACGCGCCCATCGTCACGCTGGCCATCACCTCCGACATCGTTTCGATGCGCGAGCTGTCCGACCTCGCCGACACGCTGATTGCGCAGCGGCTGTCCACCGTCACCGGCGTCGGCCATGTATCGGTGGAAGGCGGCATCCGTCCGGCCGTCCGCATCCAGGCCGACATCGCGCGTCTCGCCGCCTACGGGCTCTCGATATCCGACCTCAACAGCGCCATCACCACAGCCAACGTCGCCGGCCCGAAGGGCTCGCTCGACGGCGCGCAGCAGAGCTACACCATCGCCGCCAACGACCAGATCTCCTCGGCCGAGGCCTATCGCGAGATCGTCGTCGCCTACCGCAACAGCGCGCCGGTGCGCCTCAAGGACGTGGCAGAGGTCTCCGAAGGCCTAGAGAACGCCCGCGTCGGCGGCTGGTATCAGGGCACGCCGGCAGTGATCATCGACGTGCAGCGCCAGCCCGGCGCCAACGTCATCGAGACCGTCACCCGCCTCAAAGCCGAGCTCCCGCGCCTCGAGCGCGCCCTGCCGACGTCCGTCAAGCTCACCCTCGTTCACGACCGTACCGAGACGATCCGCGCTTCTATCCACGACGTGCAGTTCACACTCGTGCTGTCCGTGGCCCTGGTCGTCATGGTGGTGCTGATCTTCCTGCGTTCCGGGCGCGCTACCATCATTGCCGGTGTTGCGCTGCCCGTGTCTCTGATCGCCACTTTCGCGGTGATGTATTTCTGCGGCTTCTCGCTCGACAACCTGTCGCTGATGGCGCTGACCATCGGCACCGGCTTCGTCGTCGACGACGCCATTGTCATGATCGAGAACATCGTCCGCCACATCGAGAAGGGCGCCAAGCCGATGCGCGCCGCGCTCGATGGCGCCAAGGAGATCGGCTTCACCGTCATCTCGCTGACGCTGTCGCTGATCGCCGTGTTCATCCCGCTCCTGTTCATGACCGGCCTCGTCGGCCGCATGTTCCGCGAGTTCGCCCTGACGCTGACGATCGCGGTCGTCGTCTCGGCCATCGTGTCGCTGACGCTGACACCGATGATGGCGGCGAAGCTCTTGAAGCATCACCCCGAGGCACGCGGCAACTTCCTCGCCCGCGGCTTCAATTGGGGCATGGACCTCGTCATCGAGGGCTACCGGCGCACGCTCGAATGGGTGCTGCGCCACCAGATCGCGACGCTGCTCGTGACGGCGGCAACCGTCGTCATCACCGTATGGATGTACGTCATCATACCGAAAGGCTTCCTGCCGCCCCAGGATACGGGGCTCATCACCGCCACTCTGGAGGCGGAGCCGCAGGTATCGTTCACCGAGATCAGCCGCTTGCAGGCCGACGTCACCGCTGCAGTGCGCAAGGATCCCGCCGTAGAGGGCGTCGTGTCGGTGGTCGGCATCGGCCAGCTCAACCCGACCCCGAACGTCTCGCACCTCAAGATCGCCCTGAAGCCGCGCGCCGAGCGCGACGCGCTGGTGGTCGGCGTCATCGAGCGCCTGCAGCGGGCCGTATCGACCATCCCGGGCGTGACCGTCTACTTCCAGCCGGTGCAGGATGTGCAGATCGCCACACGGTCGAGCCGCGCGCAGTATCAGTATACGCTCGTCAGCACCGATGCCGCCGAGGTGGCGGAATGGACGCAGAAGCTCGCTGCCGAGCTCGCCAACTCGCCCGCCCTGAGCGACGTGAACCTTGAGACCATGGACACGGGCCTCAGGACCCGCGTCGACATCGACCGCGAGGTCGCGGGGCGCCTCGGCGTCACCGTGCAGGCGGTGAGCGACGCGCTCAACGACGCCTTCGGCCAGCGGCAGGTGTCGACCATCTACGCCCAGGCGAACCAGTACCGCGTCGTGCTCGAGGCACTACCGCAGTACCGCAGCGACCCGTCGCAGTTGAACCGGCTCTATATCCCCTCGGCGAACGGCAGCCAGGTGCCACTGACGGCCATCGCCAAGATCACCTACACCACCGCGCCGCTGGCCGTCAGCCACCAGGACCAGTTCCCCGCCGAGACTATCAGCTTCAATCTCGAGCCGGGTGCCGCGCTGAGCGATGCCGTTTCGATCGTCGCGGCCGCCGAGGAAAGGATCGGCATGCCGTCATCGGTCACCGGCAGCTTCTTCGGCGACGCGAGCGAGTTCGCCGCCTCGCTGCAGAGCCAGCCGTGGCTCATCCTCGCCGCCATCGTGACGATCTACATCGTGCTCGGCGTGCTCTACGAGAGCTTCGTCCACCCGTTCACCATTCTCACGACGCTGCCCTCCGCCGGCATCGGCGCGCTGCTCGCCTTGATGTTCACCGGGCTCGACCTGTCGCTCGTCGCCCTGATCGGCATCGTGCTGCTCATGGGCATCGTCAAGAAGAACGCCATCATGATGATCGACTTCGCGCTCGACGCCGAGCGTGAGCGTGGCCTCTCCCCGCGCGACTCGATCGTCGAGGCGGCCCTGTTGCGCTTCCGGCCCATCATGATGACGACGCTCGCCGCTCTCTTTGGCGCCCTGCCGCTGGCGCTGGAGACCGGCGTCGGCTCGGAGCTGCGCAACCCGCTCGGCATCACCATCGTCGGCGGCCTGCTCTTGAGCCAGCTTCTGACCCTCTACACGACGCCGGTCATCTACCTCGCCATGGAGCGCCTGCGCATCCGCCTCTCGCGCAAGGCGCCGCAAGAGGAAGCCGCCGAGCCCACCAACGTGCCCGCCGAGTGATGCCGAGGTAGCCCTATGAACATCTCGGCCCCCTTCATCTTGCGGCCCATCGGCACCACGCTCCTGGCCATCGGCCTGTTCCTGCTCGGCGCGACCGCCTATTTCGAGCTGCCCGTCGCCAGCCTGCCGGCCATCGACTTCCCCACCGTGCGTGTGCAGGCAAGCCGCCCTGGCGCCGACCCGCAGACCATGGCCGCTACCATCGCCGCGCCTCTCGAACGGCGCCTCGGCGAGATCGCCGGCGTCACCGAGCTCACCTCCGTCAGCTCGCAGGGCACCACCGGCATCTCCGTCCAGTTCGATCTCTCCCGCGACATCGACGGCGCCGCCCGCGATGTGCAAGCGGCGCTCAATGCCGCCACCGCCGATCTGCCGGGCGATCTCCCGGACGTGCCCACCTTCCGCAAATTCAATCCCTCGGCGTCGCCGGTGCTCATCCTCGCCATGACGTCGAAGAGCCTGACACCGGCCGCCCTCTACGACGCAGCCGACACCGTGGTCGCCCAGCGCATCTCGCAGGTGCCGGGCGTGGCGCAGGTCGAGGTAAGCGGCGCCGAGCAACCCGCTATTCGCGTGCGCGTCAACCCGACGCTGCTCGCCTCCATGGGCCTCAGCATGGAGGAGGTGCGCAGCGCCATCGCCGCCGCCAACGCCGTGGCCCCGGTCGGCGCCGTCGATGGCGACAGGCAGGCGATCTCGATCGACACCAACGCCCAGTTGCGCGACCCCAAGGACTACGGCGCCATCGTCCTCAAGACGAGCGCCGGCAACATCGTACGCTTGTCGAGTGTCGCCAACGTCGAATCCGGCACGCGCAATACGCGTTCGGTCGCCATGTTCGACCGCCAACCAGGCGTGCTGCTCATCATCCGCAAGCAGCCCGAGGCCAACGTACTCGACACCGTCGATGGCGTGAAAGCGCTGGTCCCGAACCTCCAGCGCTGGATCCCCGCCGGCATCGACATCACCGTCCTTACCGACCGGACGCAGACCATACGCGCCAGCGTGCACGATATGCAGTTCACGCTGCTGCTTGCCATCGCGCTTGTCATGGTGGTGGTGTTCGCATTCCTGCGCCGCTCGACACCCACGTTCGCCGCCGGCATCACTGTGCCGCTGTCGCTCGCCGGCACCTGCGCCGTCATGTGGGCGCTCGGCTACTCGATCAACAACCTGACGCTCATGGCCTTTGCCATCGCCGTCGGCTTCGTCGTCGACGACGCCATCGTCATGCTGGAGAACGTCTATCGCAACATCGAGAAGGGCATGGCGCCGATGCAGGCGGCGCTCGTCGGCTCGCGGCAGATCGGCTTCACCGTCATCTCGATCTCCGTCTCGCTTGTCGCCGCCTTCATTCCGGTGCTGTTCATGGGCGGCGTTGCCGGACGCATGCTGCGCGAGTTCTCGGTCACGCTGGTTGTGGCGATCGCCATCTCGGTCGTCGTCTCCCTGTCCGTCACGCCGATGATCTGCGGCCAATTCCTCAAGGACGAGCGCGGCAAGAAGCCTACGCGTTTCGACAACATCGTCGAGGGCGTGCTCGGCTGGATGGTATCGGCATACGGGCGCTCGCTACGTGTCGCGCTGCGCCACCAGGTCGTGACCCTGTTCACCCTCCTGTGCGTCATCGCCCTCACCGGGCACCTCTATTTCCAGATCCCCAAGGGCATGTTCCCGGAGGACGACACCGGGCTGATCATGGGCTCGACCGAGGCCTCGGCCGACATATCGTTCGCGTCCATGCTGAAATTGCACAACCAGGCCCTCGACATCCTCCTCGCCGATCCGGCCGTCGCTCACATAGGTTCGTCGATCGGCGGCTCCGGCCCCGGCGGCGGTGGGAACAACCGCGGCCGCATGTTCATCAACTTGAAGCCAATCGACGAGCGCGGCGGCGAGCCGACCGCACGTTTCATCAATCGCATGCGCGGCAAGCTTGCCGCCATCAACGGGCTCGAGGTCCGCATGTTCGCCTCGCGCGACATTCGCGTCGGCGCGCGTCAGGGGTCTTCGCAGTTCCAGTACACGCTCTGGGATCCCGACATCGACGAGCTCAACGAGTGGGCGCCGAAGGTACTCGAGCGCATGAAGCAGATCCCCGGCATCGTCGACGTGTCGAGCGACCGCCAGGCCGGCGGACTGCAGCTCGACGTCAAGATCGACCGCGACGCTGCCTCCCGGCTCGGCGTGCGCATCGCCGACATCGACTCGGCGCTCAACAACGCCTTCTCGCAGCGGCAGGTGTCGACGATCTACGCCCAGCGCAACCAGTACCGCGTCATCCTCGAGGTCGACCCGCGCCTGCAGCGCGACCCATCCGACCTCAAGAACATCTACGTGCCGAGCGCGGACGGCGGCCCGCAGGTGCCACTGACCAGCGTGATCCGCGTCATCCCTGGAACGACACCGCTGCAGGTCAACCACCAGGGGCCGTTCCCGGCCATGACCATCAGCTACAATCTGGCGCCGGGCAACACGCTCGATCAGGCGTTGCGCGACATCGACCGCGCCATGGCCGAGATCCATACGCCGGCCGGACTGCACGGCGAGATGGCCGGCGATGCGCGCGCCTTCGCCGAGCAGGCCTCGCAGCAGCCGCTGCTCATCCTCGCCGCACTCATCGCCGTCTATATCGTGCTCGGTGTTCTCTACGAGAGCCTCGCCCACCCGCTGACCATCATCTCGACGCTGCCCTCGGCCGGCCTCGGCGCCCTGCTGGCGCTCTACGTCTCCGGCATCGAGCTGTCGATGACCGCCCTCATCGGCGTCATCCTGCTCATCGGCATCGTGAAAAAGAACGGGATCATGATGGTCGACTTCGCCCTCGACGGCGAGCGCGAGCGGGGCTTGCGGCCGGCGGTCGCCATCTACGAAGCCTGCCTCGCCCGTTTCCGGCCCATCCTGATGACGACGCTGGCGGCACTGCTGGGTGCCATACCGCTGGCCATCGCCATAGGCCCCGGCTCGGAGATCCGCCGCCCGCTCGGCATTACTATCATCGGCGGTCTCCTCGTCTCGCAGATGCTTACGTTGTATACGACGCCCGTCATTTACCTGCTGCTCGACCGGCTGCATCGCCGTCTCGGCGGAGCCAAGAGCCGCGAGGAACAAGACACCCCCGCTGCTGCTCTGCCATAAGAGACCGCTTAGCCGTAAAGGCCCGAACGGATTGCCGCTGGAGGTCGCTCCTGGTAGGAGGGCCAAGGGGCAACCGACGCGGGTACTTCGTCGCCCTCTCTGACCTGGGTGTAACGAACGGCGCCCACGCCGCGAACCATCTACGAGGAGCTTTGTGGCTCAAGGACAGAAAGAGGAGGAGTGGGCGGCTCTGATGCGAGCAGCGATCGCTGGCGATAGTGCGGCCTACCGCACGCTGCTTCAGTCGCTGTCGAGTGTCCTGCGCGCCGCAGTGCGGCGGGGCTTCACGCAGGCCGGAGCTCCCCTGGGTGACGTTGAGGATGTCGTGCAGGAGACCCTTCTCGCACTGCATCTGAAGCGCAACACCTGGGACCCCTCCCAGCCCCTGGGACCCTGGGTACGCGCTATTGCCCGCCACAAGCTGATCGACGCGCTCCGCCGTCGTGGCCGGCGCGTGCAGGTACCGATCGACAGCGTCCTCGAGACGCTTTCGGTCGCCGAGGATAGCAGCGGCGTCGATCGCCAGGATGCTGAACGGCTCGTCAACGGCCTCAACGGACGCCAGCGGGACGTGGTGCGCGCCATCAGCCTCGACGGACAGTCGATCCGAGAGGTAGCCAAGCGGCTGAACATGAAGGAGGTGGCGGTGCGTGTCGCGCTGCATCGCGGGCTAAAGGCGCTCGGCGCCCAGCACCGGAAAGACCAAGACGAATGAAGACCGACGACCTCATCAACGCCATTGCCGCCGACGCCGAGGCGCCCCGCGTCCCCATCAATTGGGTGATCTATGCCGCTGCCGGCATCGGCATCCTGGCGACGGCGCTGCTCTTTCCCATGCTGCTGCGCGTCCGGCCGGATATCGACGCCGTGTTCGGCAACTGGCACTTCGTCGTCAAGTGGGCCTTCAGCCTGACGCTGTTGGCGACCGCAATGGTGCTCGTCCTCGCCCTGGCGCGGCCGCAATGGACGCCAGGCCCCTTGATGTTGATCCTTTTGGCCGCTCCGCTCGTCCTTGCAATCGGCGTTGCCATCGAGATGCTCATACTGCCGGCATCCTCCTGGCTCCCGACGATGATCGGCACGGCCCCCGTCGCCTGCCTCATCTATGTACCCACGCTTTCTGCATTGCCGCTTGTCGCGATGATCATCGCCCTGCGCCGAGGGGCTCCGGCGAGACCCGCCCTCGCCGGGGCTGTCGCCGGGCTTGTCGCCGCCAGCATTGCCGCGACCTTCTATGCCACGCACTGTCCCAACGACAGCCCGCTGTTCCTTGCTGCCTGGTACGTGCTCGCCACTGCCATCGTGGTGACCGTCGGCGCGCTGCTCGGCTCTTGGCTGCTGCGCTGGTAGTCGAACCGTTTTCCGATTGAGCGCGGTTACCGGCCCCGTTACGCTCGCCGAGCGACTAAGCTCACAGAGGAGCCGGCGAGATGTCCACGACGAGAAGCGAGCTTGAGACGGTCTGGGCTCCGCGCCTGTTGGGCCTGCTGCGCATCGTTGCTGCCGCGCTGTTCATCGAGCACGGAACCCAGAAGCTGTTCGGTTTCCCGCCCCCAACCCAGGGCATGCCGGCAGCCTTCACGCTGCTGTGGTTCGCTGCCATCCTCGAGACCGTCGGCGGCTTCCTCATCTTGATCGGCCTTTTCACCCGCCCTGTGGCGTTCATCCTCAGCGGACAAATGGCTGTTGCCTATTGGCTGGCGCACGCACCGCATAGCCTCTATCCAGCCATCAACGGCGGCGACGCGGCCATCCTCTTCTGCTTCTTCTTTCTCTACCTCGTAGCGGCAGGCCCTGGTGCTTTCAGCCTCGATGGGCTACGCGACGGAAACGGCTCCGCCTAACCGTTGGAGAGAGGACGCGGGGTCGCGAAGTCTTCATCGTGCGACGCTATTGAACGCCCGTTGGCCAGCCTTGAACTTATGTTCATGCAGAGCCAAGCGGTCTCGCGCCGCGGTTGGGGGGACGAGTTTACCTTTCATCGGCTAAAATGGCTGATGGGTGCCCCTATGGTTAAGAGATAGCTGGGCGCGCCCCGGCTCGAGATCGAGAGCGGTAATGCGTCCGAGCTTCATCGTCCTGATCATTGTTGCCATCGCTGGCGCTGCCGTGGCCGCCATCGGACCGCTGCGTGGCCGCAGCGTCCAGTCGGGCATCGAGGATGTCACGGGCACTCTCTCGGCAGCGTTGACGCCGACCAGCACCACAGCCAAGCCGAAAGGTGGCTCGGCGAGCGCCCCAGCAGAGCTCACCGTCAGTCAGCCGGTCCAACGCAAAGTGGTGGAGTGGGACGAGTACACCGGCCGCTTCGATGCGGTTGAGGCTGTCGATGTGCGCGCACGTGTGTCGGGCTATCTCACCGAGGTGAAGTTCACCGACGGCGAGGACGTCAAGGCGGGCGAATTGCTCTTTGCCATCGACGCTCGGCCTTACGAGCGGGCCCTCGACCAGGCCAAGGCGCAGCTCAACCAGGCACAGGTGAGCGTCAGCAACGCCAGGCTCGATGTCGAGCGTGGCCGCCCGCTGCTGAAGAGCGACTACATCTCGCGCAAAGCCTTCGATGACCGCGAGAACCTTTTGCGCGACGCCGAAGCCCTCGTGAAGATCGCAGAGGCGCGCGTCAAGGCAGCGGAGCTGGACCTGAGCTTCTGCCAGGTCACGGCACCCATCTCCGGACGCATCAGCCGCACGCTGGTGACGCCGGGAAACTTCGTCAGCGGCGGTGGCTCCGACAACGCTTCGACCGTGCTCACCACCATCGTGCGTCAGGACCCGATCTACATCTACTTCGATGTCAGCGAGAACAACGCCCTCAAATACCAGCGCATGTCGCGGGCGAGCGGCAAGGGCGCCAATGGCATCATCGGCTCGGCGGTAGGCATCGGGCTGCCGGACGAGACGGGCTTTCCCCACAACGCCAAGCTCGACTTCCTCGAGAACCGGCTCGATCAAGGCACCGGCACGTTGCGCGCCAGAGCCGTGCTCGCCAACGGCGAGCGCCTGTTCTCGCCCGGCATGTTCGCGCGCGTCCGCCTGCAAGGCTCGCCGGAATACAACGCAGTGCTGCTGCCCGACGAGGCCGTCGGCACCGACCAGGCAAACCGCTTCGTCTACGTCGTCGGCGATGACGACATCCCCGTCCGCCGCACGGTCGAGCTTGGCCCGCTCGATGACGGTCTGCGCGTCATCCGCAAGGGCATCGGCCCCGAGGACTGGGTGATCCTGCGTGGCCAGCAGCGCGTGCGCGCGGGTCAAAAGATCATCCCCCGCCGCGTACCGCTCACGGTCTCCGATGCCGCTGCCCCCGGCAGCGGCCCGATGAAGCCATAAGAGGGCCGCGCGCAGATGCGCTTTTCCCATTTCTTCATCGCCCGTCCGATCTTCGCCTCGGTCGTCTCGCTCGTCATCTTGATCGTCGGGACGATCGCCTATCTCACGCTTCCCGTCGCCCAGTTCCCCGAGATCGTGCCGCCGACCATCTCGGTCACCACCTCCTACCCGGGCGCCAACGCCGTCACCGTGGCCGACACCGTCGCCTCGGTGATCGAGCAGGAGGTGAACGGCGTCGAGGGCATGATCTACATGTATTCCCAGTCGACCGACGACGGGAACATGACGCTCTCCGTCACCTTCGACATCGGCACCGATATCGACAAGGCTCAGGTTCAGGTCCAGAACCGCATCTCCGTGGCTGAGCCGCGGCTGCCGGAGGAGGTGCGCCGCAACGGCATCCTCGTCACCAAGAAGTCGCCCGACCTCCTGCTCGTCGTGCACCTCGTGTCGCCGGACAAGACCTACGATCAGGTCTACATCTCCAACTACGCGCTCCTCAACGTGAAGGACGAGCTGGCCCGCGTGCCCGGCGTCGGCGACGTCACGATGTTCGGCCAGCGCGAATACTCGATGCGCGTCTGGCTCGATCCCGAGCGCATCGCCCTGCGCGGCATGACCGCCGACGAGGTCGTCTCGGCGCTGCGCGCCCAGAACCTGCAGGTCGCCGGCGGCGCGCTCGGCCAGCCGCCGCAACCCAACATGGGCGCCTTCCAGATGTCGCTGCAGTTGAAAGGCCGCCTGCTGCAGCCGTCCGAGTTCGAGAACATCGTCCTCAAGACCGGCACCGACGGCCGCGTCGTGCGCGTCAAGGACGTCGGCCGCGTCGAGCTCGGAGCGTTGAGCTATACGACTTACGGCTACCAGGACAGCTATCCGGCGACGGTGATGCCCGTCACCCAGCAGCCGGGCTCCAACGCCATCGACACGGCCAACGCCATCAAGGCGGAGATGAAGCGTCTGTCGGAGCGCTTCCCCAAGGGCCTCGAGTACCGCATCGCCTACAATCCCACCGAGTTCATCTCCGAATCGATCGACGAGCTCTACGTGACGATCATGGAGGCGGTGATCCTCGTCGTCGTCGTCGTCATGCTGTTTCTGCAGACGTGGCGCGCGACGATCATCCCCCTCGTCGCCATTCCCGTATCGTTGATCGGCACCTTCGCCGTCATGCAGGGCCTCGGCTTCTCGATCAACATGCTGACCCTGTTCGGCCTCGTCCTCGCCGTCGGCATCGTCGTCGATGACGCCATCGTCGTGGTCGAGAACGTCGAGCGCAAGTTGGCGGAGGGCCTGTCGCCGGGCCAGGCAGCGCGCGTCACCATGGACGAGGTGGGCGGCGCGCTCATCGCCATCGCCATCGTGCTGTCGGCCGTGTTCGTCCCCACCGCCTTCATCGGCGGCATCACCGGCGCCTTCTACCGCCAGTTTGCCGTGACGGTGGCGACCGCGACCATCATCTCAGCCTTCAACTCGCTCACCTTGAGCCCCGCGCTATGCGCCATCCTCCTGAAGCCGCACACCGGGCACGAGCATGAGAGTCTGCTCATGCGGCCGGTGCACGCTTTCTTCCGCGCCTTCAACTGGGCGTTCGACAAACTCGCAGCCGGCTACGCACGCCTCGTCCGCGCTCTGATCGCCATAGCCCCGGCGCTGCTTGCCCTCTATGCTTGCCTGATCGGCACCGCCATCTGGCTCGTGATGCACACCCCGACGGGGTTCATCCCCAAGATGGACCGCGGCATCATCAACGTCTCGCTGCAACTGCCGCAGGGCGCCTCGCTGCAGCGGACCGACGAGGTGGTGCGCCGTGCCAACGAGATCGTGCTCGCGACGCCCGGCGTCGCCCACACCTCGACCTATACCGGCCGCTCCGGATCGACCGGCTCCAACTCCAGCAACCTCGGCTCGATCAACGCCATCATGACCGATGCGCGCACGCGCTTCGCCAAAGGCTTGACCGCCGAGAAGATCGCCGACGACCTCGCCACACGCCTGAGCGGCATCGAGGAGTCGAAGACCACCATCAACATCCCGCCCCCCGTACGCGGCATGGGCGGTCAGACCGGCTTCTCCATGCGACTGCAGAACCGCGCCAACATGACTCCCGGCGAGTTCGAGAAAGTCGCCAACGACTTCATCAACGCCGCCAATCAGCTATCGGGCATCAAGAACGCCTTCACCACCTATTCGACGGGCACGCCGCAGCTCTACGTCGACGTCGACCGCACCAAGGCGCAGATGCTGCACGTGCCGCTGGAGGAGATCTTCGAGGCATTGCGCGTCTACCTCGGCTCTGCTTACGTCAACGACTTCAACATGTTCGGCCGCACCTTCCGCGTCACCGCCCAGGCCGACGCGAGCTTCCGCCTGCAGCCGGAGAACATCGGCCGCATACGCGTCCGCAACGAGAGCGGGCAGATGGTGCCGCTGGGCAATCTCGTCAACTTCCGCAACATCGCCGGGCCCGATCGCGTGCCACGCTACAACCTCTTCCCCACCGTCGAGGTCAACGGCGCCACGCAGCCGGGCGTCAGCACCGGCCAAGCCATCGCCATGCTGACCGAGCTTGCCAAGCGCCAGCTTCCGGAAGGCATCACCTACGAATGGACCGACCTCTCCTACCAGGAGACCAGGGTCGGCAACACCGGCTACTATATCTTCGCCCTGTCGGTGGTGTTCGTGTTCCTGGCCTTGGCAGCCCAGTTCGAAAGTTGGAGCCTGCCGCTCGCCATCATTCTCATCGTGCCGATGTGTCTCTTGAGCGCGCTGTTCGGCGTCACCTTGCACGGCCAGGACATCAACATCCTCACCCAGATCGGCTTCATCGTCCTCATCGGACTTGCGGCCAAGAACGCCATCCTCATTGTCGAGTTCGCGCGCCAGCTTGAGGATCAGGGGCACGACACGGTTTCGGCCGCCATCGAAGCCTGCAAGCTGCGTCTGCGGCCCATCCTGATGACGTCGCTCGCCTTTACGCTCGGCGTCGTGCCGCTCTATATCGCCACCGGCGCCGGTGCCGAGATGCGCATCGCACTCGGTACCGGCGTCTTCTGGGGTATGCTTGGCGTGACACTGTTCGGCCTGCTCTTCACGCCGGTGTTCTACGTCGTCATCCGCCGCCTCTCGGCGCCCAAGCCGGAGCCTGCCGCCGTCGCCGTTCCAGGCGAATAGGCTTAGCCGAGCCGACGCGCCTGCCAGGCATAGAACCAGCGCTTGCCGCATTCGATCACGGTCGCGTAGAGCACCACGATCGCCAGCCCGGCGAGCAGCAGATGCCCCGGGATCGCAACAAAGCCGAGCTCGCCCGCAAACCAGACGTACGGCAGCGCCAGCGCAACGACAGCGACGATCGCCGCAACCGCCACCAGCAGCGGTGCGGGACGGCTTTTCCATGCCGGCAGGTGCGTTCTCAGCACCAATAGCGCCGCGAGCTGCGTCAGCAGCGAGACGACGAACCACGTCGTATGGAACAGCGCTTCGCCGGCCGCAAAAACTCCCAGCAGAACGGCGAACGTGATGAGATCGAACAGCGTGCTGGTCAGGCCGAAGACCAGCATGAACTGCTGCACGCTGCGGATGTCCCAGCGCTGCGCTTGCTGCAGCGCCTGCGCATCGACGTTGTCGCTGGCGATCGTGACCGCAGGAAAATCGGCGAGCAGGTTGTTGAGCAGGATCTGCTTGGCGAGCAGGGGCAGGAACGGCACCAGCAGCGTGCCGAGCGCCATCGAGACCATGTTGCCGAAATTGGAGCTGGTGGCGATGGCAACGTATTTGAATGTGTTGGCGAACGTGCGTCGCCCGTCGAGCACGCCGTCCTTCAGCACGTTGAGGTCACGCTGCAAGAGGATGATGTCGGCGCTCTCGCGCGCCACGTCGACCGCCTGATCGACCGATATGGCGACGTCGGCCACATGCATGGCCGGCGCATCGTTGATGCCATCGCCCATATAGCCCACGGCATGGCCGCGATGCTGCAGCGCGCGCACGATGCGCTCCTTCTGCTGCGGATCGACCTCGGCGAAGATGTCGGTCGTTTCTGCGAGATGCCAGAGCGCCTCATCGTGCGTCTCGTTCAGCTCGCGCCCGGTCAGGACATGCGCGCCATCAAGTCCGATCGAAGCCGCGACATGCGCTGCCACATGGCGGTTGTCACCGGTGACGATCTTCACCCCGACGCCGAGGCCCTTGAGCGCACCCAGCGTCTCCCGGATGTCGTCCTTCAGCGGATCGAAGAACAGAAGGAACCCCTCGAACGTCATTCCGGCTTCGTCGGCGCGCTCATAGCGCGCTTTGGCCGGCATGCGACGGCTGGCGAGACCCAGGACACGATAGCCCTCCCTACCGCGCGCTTCGTAGGTGGCACGCAGCACCTGTGCCAACGCTGCATCGAGCGGACGCGCGCCTTCCGGCCCACCCGCCTCGGCACAGCAAGCAATGACGGCATCGAAGGCTCCTTTGGTCACCATCAGGTGCGCACCATCGCCGGCACCGTCGTCCACGACGATGGTCAGCCGCTTGCGCACGAAGTCGTAGGGGATCTCATCGATCTTGCGCACCTCATCGGCCACAGCACCGCGCTGCCGCGCCTCATCAACGATAGCGGCATCGAGCGGGTTCTCGATGCCGGTCTCGAGGCTCGAGTTGATAGCCGCATAGCGGAAAACGCGATCGGATGGCGCCCCGCCCGCATCGAGACTCGACGAGAGCTGCACCACGCCACGCGTCAGCGTGCCTGTCTTGTCGGTGCACAGGACGTCCATGCTGCCGAGGTTCTCGATCGCCTCCAACCGGCGCACGATGACACCCCTTCGGCTCATCCGCCGCGCCCCGGCAGAAAGCGTCACGCTGACGATGGCCGGCAAGAGCTCCGGGGTGAGGCCGACAGCCAGCGCCACGGCAAACAGCAGTGACGAGACCAGCGGGCGCCCGAACAGCAAGTTCACGGCAATGACGAAAATGACGATGCCCGTCATGATGCGCGTCAGCATGTAGCCGAAGCGTCGCACACCGCGCTCGAAGTCCGTCACGGGCTCAGCGCCGGCAATCCGGCCGGCAATCGCTGCAAACTCGGTATCGCGCGCCGTGCCGGTCACCAGCACGCGCGCCGTGCCACTGCGCACGGATGAGCCAAGGAACACTGCATTATAACGTTGCGCCAGCGCCGCTCCCGGCTCGCAGCAGCCGGCAGACTTCTCGACCGGAAACGATTCTCCCGTCAGCGCCGCCTGGGAGACGAGGAAGTCGCGCGCATCGAGCACGATGCCATCGGCAGGCACGAGGTTGCCGGCCGAGAGCAGCAGCACGTCTCCGGGCACGATCGCCTTCGCCTCGATGCTGCGCGCCTCACCGTCGCGCAAGACACTGACGCGCAGCGCCAGCCGGCTGCGCAACGCCTCGAGAGCCGTAGAGGCACGGTACTCCTGCGCAAAGCCGAGCAGCGTCGAGCCGAGAACGATGGCGAGAATGATCAGCGCGTCCGTCCACTGCCCGAGCGCCAGCGAGACGCAGGCGCCGAATATGAGAATGAGGACGAGCGGGCTTTGATATTGGTGCAGCAACAGCATCGCGACGCCACGCTCGCGATGCGGGGCGACACTGTTCTCACCATGCCCCGCAAGCCGTCGTTCGGCCTCGGCTTGCGTCAGACCATTGCGCGTCGAGCCATATTCGGAAAGCAGCTCCGATTGGCTCTTTGCCCAGTACGGCCTCTGATCGTGCGGGTTCGTCATCGCTGTCGCAAGGCTGGCACGCCGGCATGAACATACCTTTGCCGCGGCCTTCTAGTGTGCGGAAAGCGTCAACGCTTGAGGATCAGCGGCGCTACATCGATGCGCTGTTGCCAGCCATGCCGCTCGAGCTCCGGGTCGAGGTGCTCCTCCGCCGGCCAGCCGAGGCACAGGTAGGCGACGAGCTTCCATGTCTCGGTCACATCCAATATCGTGCCGACGGCCTCTGGCTCGATGATCGACACCCACCCAACCCCAAGCCCGTGGGCGCGTGCCGCAAGCCATAGCGTCTGGATGGCGCCGACGACCGAATAGCACAGCGTCTCCGGCATGCTGCGACTGCCAAGGCCGAACCCCGCTTCCGTGCCCTCGTCGGCAAAGACGGCGAGGTGCACCGGCGCCACCTCGAGACCTTCGAGCTTGAGCTTGGCATAGAGGCCGCGCCGCTCACCCGCATAGGTCGTCAGCGCATCCCTATTGGCACGTTCGAAGGAGGCACGCACCGCCTCACGCCGTGGCTCGCTTTCCACCAGCACGAAGCGCCAGGGCTGGCTGAAGCCGACCGACGGCGCGCGCACAGCAAGTTCAATCAGCGATTCGACGAGCGAGGCATCGACGGGATCGGCCTTGAAGCGGCGCACGTCGCGCCGCCAGTAGATCAGCTCGCGCAACGCCTCCCGAAACGCATCGTCAAAATGCGGCGGCTCTTCGCTTCTTTCACCCGTCATGGCACGCCGTCGATGACGTGGAAGAACGTGCCTGTCACATTGCCGCGCCGCGAGCCGCGCTCGGCAACGGGATTGCCGGCGGCATCCGAGATATCCGCGAACGGGTTGTCGTGGCTCGTCACCAGGCTGGCGAAATGGAACTCGTGCCCCATCAGTTCACGGCCGGAGAGCCGCAGCCGCGCACGCCGGTAGCCGAGATGCATCTTGGGCTTGGCAAACGAGGTCTCGACGCCAAGCAGACCGAGCATCTCGTGCCGCACGCCCTTCGCATCCTTGAGGCCCGTTCCAAGCACCATGTAGCCGCCGCACTCCCCGTGGATCGCCGCGCCGCGCTCCACCGCCTTGTACATGCCGATGCGAAACGCACGCGCATTGGCGAGCGCTTCGGCGTGCAGCTCGGGATAGCCTCCCGGCAACCACACGGCATCGCAGTCATTCGCAGGTCCTTCTCCTGCCAGCGGCGAGAATGGCACGATCTCGGCCCCCTCCTGCCGCCACGCGGAGAGGACGTGACGATAGACGAATGAGAACGCGGGGTCCTCGGCGAGGGCGATGCGTTGCCCGGGCGGCGGCAGCGCGCGGACCGGTGCAGGCATCGCAAGCCTAGTGCCCTGAGCGCAGGCGACGACCGCATTGAGGTTGACGCTCTCCTCGACGAGATCGGCCATGGCATTCAGGCGCTCGGCGAGCGACGACACCTCGCGGCTCTGGACAAGCCCGAGATGGCGCTCAGGAAGCGTAATGTCCGCCTTGCGGTGAAGCGACCCGAGCACCGGCAATCCGATGCGCGCCATCGGCGCCGCGACCAGCTCCGCATGGCGCGGCCCAGCCACGTTGTTGAGGATGACGCCGGCAATCGGCACATCGCCGCGATACGTCTTGAGGCCGAGCGCCACCGCAGCGGCCGTCTCCGCCTGTGCCTTCACATCGAGCACCAGAATCACCGGCCAGCCGGTCAAGACAGCGAGATCGGCCGTCGACCCGTCTCCGCAGACGCCGCGCGCGGCCGCCCCGTCGAACAAGCCCATGACGCCTTCGGCGATGGCTATTTCAGCGCTGCCGCCAACGGCATGCACGAGGTGGGCGATGAGATCCCGACGCATCGCCCAGCTATCGAGATTGACGCCCGGGCGCCCCGCCGCAGCTACGTGAAACGCGGGATCGATGTAGTCAGGTCCGCACTTGAACGGCTGCACGCGGGTGCCGCGGCGCTGCAGGGCGCGCAACAGGCCGAGCGTCACCGTCGTCTTGCCGGCGCCCGAAGCAGGTGCCGCGATGATCAGGCCGCGCAGTGGTGCCGACATTGGCGGATGCCTGACCCGACTTCGGAGCCGTTGACCTAAGCCACGGAGCCGGCTGCAAATTCGTTCATTCCCCTTGCGGAGAGGCTTAGCCAGTTTGATAAGAGCTTGCAGCTTCCTCCGTCAACCGAATTTGCCGCCACGATGACCGACCTGCCCCGTCTCACGCTCGTCCTCGGCGGCGCGCGCTCCGGCAAGAGCCGCTATGCCGAGGAGTTGGTGATGCGGGCACCGCCGCCATGGACCTATCTGGCGACCGCCGAAGCACTGGACAATGAGATGGCCGAGCGCATCGCTCACCATCGCAACCGCCGCGACGCGCGCTGGCAAACGGTCGACGCTCCGCTCGACCTCCCCGGCGCGCTGGCACAAGCCCCCGGCCCGGCGCTCATCGACTGCATGACCCTATGGCTGAGCAACCTCATGCTCGCCGGACGCAACCTCGAAGAGGAGAGCGATCACCTGCTGGCGGCGCTGGCTGGGGAGAAGGGGCCGCTCGTTGCCGTGTCCAACGAGGTCGGCTTGGGCCTCGTTCCCGAGACCTCGCTGGGCCGCGCCTTCCGCGACGCGCAGGGGCGCCTCAATCAGCGCATCGCAGCAGCCGCCGACCATGTCGTGTTCATGGCCGCCGGCCTGCCGCTCAACTTGAAGTAGGAGCCTAGACGGCGCCTTCGACGGCATTGGGCTCGACGAGACCAATCGCAACCGCGAGGCGATGCGCGATAAGCAGCGCCAGGAAGGCCACGGCCTCGACCAGCGTCACGTAGGCGATCACGCCGGTGTTGAAGGCACCTTCGCCGTGCGTGAGCAGCAGCGTCCCGAGGTAGATCACCGCCTCGTAGGCCGCGAAGGCGACCGGCAGCGCTGCGAAGACGGCGAGTACGGCACCCTTCGGGGCGAGCGCGGCCACCACGGCCCGTGCCGCGTAGTAGGCAACGACCGCGCCGATGCCCATGGTCAGCCCCCAATAGTAGGCCTGCGCCTCGTGCGGATAGCCCAGCACGGTGAAGCCGTAGACCTGGTTGGCGAGCCATACTGCGCCGATGAGCAACAATCCATCGCGGCGCTCGGTGTCGAAAGCTGCCAGCGCCGCCAGGGCTGCGAACGGCACCGCACAAGCAAAGACGCCCGTCATCAAGAGGATCGTCACCGTCAGCAGACTGATCCACAGGAGGCGGCGCTCGGCGCCATATGCGGAAGATTGCATTTTCCTGTTCCCTATCCCGGACAAGGTCTTGTGGCCCATGGCCTATCTCAGTCGAAAGCTAGGACATTCGCGCCGCCAAGAGAAGCAGCAACATCGCCTCGGTCACCTCGACGCCGGCGCCGAGACAGTCGCCGGTGATCCCCCCCAGCCGATAGCGCCAATAGGCGGCTATGGCAGGGATCACGATGAGCGCCCCCAACAGCACCGGAGCAAGCCATGCGCTGAGCAATACCAGCACCGCCGCCTCGACGGCCACGGCGCGCGGACCAAGCTCCCGGGCGAAACGCTCGCCCGACCCGGCCGCCAGAGGCGGGACGGCAAGGCTCCACACCAAAGGTCCAAGCCGCGCCCACGCCGCAGTGAGAACAACAGGAACCAGCGCCGCCGGTCCGGCGATCTGCGCCAGGAGCACCAGCTTCGCCATGAGCTGCAGGACGATCGCCATGACCCCGAAGGCGCCGATGTGCGGGTCCCGCAGGATCTGCAGAAAGCGCTCAGGCGAGCGGTGCGCACCGGCGAGCGCATCGGCGACATCGCCAAGGCCGTCAAGATGCAACCCGCCCGTCACCCAGACCCAAGCCGCAAGCGCCAGCAGGGCGCCGATCCACGGCGAGGCAAGCGCGCCTATCCACAGCGCCGCCGCCACAATGGCGCCGACGATGGCACCGACGACTGGGAACCACAGCGCCGAGCGCGACAGCTCGGCGGGATCGAATACAGCGATGGTCGGCGTCGGCAACCGCGTCAGGAACTGCAGCGCATGAGTGAAGGAGCGGATATGCGCGCCGATGTTCACGTTTGCACCAATTCGACGACCTCGCCCCAAAGTCCGCTGTTGGCGTCGCAGCCCGCCCGCAAGGTGATGCGCGTGCCGAAACCGATGCGGAACGCCCACAGGTTGGCGAACGGAATGGCGCAAGCGTGGGCGAGCGCAGCCCGCATAGGCCCGGCGTGCGTTGATACCAGCACGCGCGACCGTTCGCCATGAAGGGCAAGCAGGCTGTCCATTGCGCTCCTGACGCGCGTCTGCAGCGCCCGCCAGTTCTCACCACCCGGCGCAGCGGTCGCGTCCGGAGAGCGATAGAGCGCCGCCAGCGCGGCTGCCGTCGCCGTGTCCGCCTCGAGCTCGGCCACGACGCATCCATCCCATTCGCCGAAATCGAGCTCCGCCCAGTCCGCATCGATCCGCAGCGGCAGGTTCCGCGCACTCGCCAGCGCCTCCGCCGGAAGGCGCGCGCGCTGCCGTGGCGAGGCGACGACAGCATCGTAGGCGAGATCCTTGGTTGCGCGCTCGAATTGCTGCCACCCGGCGTCACTGAGCGGCACGTCCGCGCGCCCGATCAGGCGGCCCGTCGCCTGCGTCTCTCCGTGGCGAACAAGGTCGATCAGCATCACGCGGCCGGGCCAGAGATGCCGGCCTCCGGAAACGTGGCCATGCCAGCATGCAGCGCGCAGGCAAGTCGCAAGATCGGCAGCGCCAGGGCCGCGCCTGACCCCTCCCCCAGCCGCAGCTTGAGGTCGAGGATCGGCGCCGCACCGAGCGCATCGAGCAGCAGCGCGTGCCCCCGCTCCATAGAGCGGTGCGAATAGATGAGCCACGGTGCACATGATGGGTTGGCGCGCACGGCGACAAGCGCGGCTGAGGAGGCGATGAAGCCGTCGACCAGCACCGGCACGCGTGCCTGCGCGGCGGCGATCATGGCCCCGACCAGCGCGGCGATCTCCAGTCCACCGACGCTGGCCAGCACTGTCAGCGGCTCAGCTGGTCCCTCATCTAGCCCATGCAGGCTGAGGGCTGACTCGATAACACGCGCCTTCCGGCTCATCCCCGCAGCGTTGAGCCCCGTCCCGGCGCCAACGAGGTCGATAGCCCGCGCCCCGAGCAGCGCCGCAGCAATCGCAGCCGCTGCAGTTGTATTGCCTATTCCCATCTCCCCGAGGATGACGATGTCGGCCTTGGGCTCGACAGCGCGCTTGATCGCCCGCTGGCCAGCAGCGAGAGCGAAGTCGAGATCGGCCGTCGTCATCGCCGGCGTATCGGAAAAATCGCGCGTTCCACGGCGCGGCTTGTCGGTGACCACGCCGGCGACCGGCTCCTCCGCCAGCGTCCCGACATCGACGACATGGAGGGAGAGGCCGAGCTCGCGGGCCAGCACGGCAATGGCGGCGCCGCCGGCAGCGAAGTTGCGCAGCATCTCCACCGTCACGGCCGAGGGATAGGCGGAGACCCCCTGCGCGGTGATCCCGTGATCACCCGCGAACAGTACGATGGGCGTCACTTCCGCTCGCGGTCGGTCGGTCGCCTGCAGCGCCGCGACCCGGACCGCCAGCTCCTCGAGAACACCAAGCGATCCCAATGGCTTGGTGAGCAGCTTCTGGCGCTCTTCTGCCGCCCCGCGGTGCTGCGCAGACGGCTCCGGGCAGGCCGCCTTGATCCACGCTTCGTCCACGTCCGCTCCTGCTCCGCTGCTTCGGCCGGCGAGAGCATGCGGAACGAGGCCGCTTCGTCAAGCAGTGCTAGGCGCGCGAGCCGAGAAGCCGCACGGCGGCAAGACCGGCGAGCATAGCCACCAGAAAGACCAGCGTGCCCGGTGCCAGCAGCGAGAGCGCGGTCAATGCCGGCCCTGGACAATAGCCCGCCAGCCCCCAGCCGATCCCGAACAACCCGGCCCCGATCACCAGCCGGGCATCGATCGCCGTCGCGGTAGGAAGGTGGAATTTGTCCTCCAGAACCGGCGCGCCACGGGCAAACGCCAGGCGATAGCCGAGGAACGTCACGATGACGGCGGCGCCCATGACGAAGGCGAGGCTCGGATCCCACAGACCGGCAATATCGAGGAAGTTCTGCACCTTGGCGGGGTTGGCCATCCCCGAGATCACGAGGCCGATACCGAAGATTAGGCCAGCGATGGCGTGCACGAAAATGCTCATGTCAGCCTCCGATCACATGCCGCAGCACGAACACGGTCGCAAATCCTGTTGCCATGAACGTCAGCGTCGCCACCAGCGAGCGCGGCGAAAGGCGCGACAGCCCGCACACACCGTGCCCGCTCGTGCATCCCCCGCTGAGCGCTGCACCGACGCCGACCAGCAGTCCTCCAGCGGCCATCAGGACCATGTTATCTGAAACGGTCTGCGCGACCGGCGATTGCGTCACCCATGTGTAGAGGATGGGAGCAGTGATCAGACCCAAGACGAAAGCCGCCGCTCGCGCAACGCCACCGTCGCGATAAGGCGGCAAGAGGCGCCCGACGATACCGCTGATGCCGGCAATGCGCCCGCCGAACAGCATGAGCAGCACCGCCGCGACCCCGATGAGTGCGCCGCCGATGGCCGACGCGGCGGGCGTGAATTCTGTGGCGACCAACGTCCGGCTCCTGGCTGCGCAACTGAAGGGCTGCACCATTGCAGAGGGCGGCACGCCACTCAAGTAGCACCGCTACTTCAGCGCCGCCGGCTCCGCGTCGAAGCGATACTTGACGCCGAGCGTCGCCTCCCACTGATGCATGTTGAGTTCGATCGTATGCGTCGGCGAGAAGAGGTCTGTCCCGCTGAGGTTGGCCTCCGGCACATAGGCACCCGCCACTTCGAGCGACAGGTTCCTACTCCACGCATACTCGAGGCCGCCGGTGACGTGATGCTGCACCACCGCGGGCGCTAGGATGTTGAACTGAACATCGCGCGACTGCACCGGACTGGTGTTGTATGCATAGCCAGCGCGCAGCGTGAGGTTGCCGAGGTTACGCCATTCTGCACCGACCTTGATGATGTCGATGTCTCTCCAGCCAAAGCCAGGACCGTTGTCGGCGCCCGGCAGCGCACCAGATTGGATGTTGGTGGACGGATTGGCGATGGAGGCGACGGAGCCGTACCAGATATGCTTGTAGTCGGCGAGAAAGGTGAGGTTGGGCGTCACGTCGAAAGCGATACCGGCCTGCAGGCTGGCAGGCACGTCGAAATCGCCCTGCTCGGCAAAGAGCCCGCGGTACTTTTCGAACTCGTGCGTATAGATGCGCGAGTTGCCGGCGACGCCGATGCGCAGGCGAGGCGCCAACGCCCACTCGACGCCCGCGCGCACCCCGGCGCCCCATGACACATCGGTGCCCTGTCCCGTGACATGCGCGCCGTCGATGGAGGCACCACCAAATGCCTCCAGCCCCTCGAGCTTGATCTGCTGACGCGCGAGGATCGGCGCCACGCCCACCGACAGCCCCGGCGCCAGCGTCTTGGCGAAGGCCACCGACAGGAATGCCTGTTCGAAGTCAACACCGGCCTTACCGAAGCTGAACGGTCCGCTCCCCGGACCATTGCCGGGATAGTCGGTGTTCATTCCGCCGTTGCCATAGACCGTGACGCCGATGACATCGACGAACGGCAGCCCGTGATCGCGATAGGTGAAGGCGAGATTGGGGACGGGAAAATAGTTGCTGTCGCTGTCGTGGACGCCGTTGGGCGTAGGGCTGAAGCCCTGCGCTCCCGAGCCCGTATAGCCGCGCAGCGGGCTGAAAAGCGTACCCGATATCGCAAGCTCAGCCGGTGCATGCACGAGGCCGGCGGGATTGAGCGCTGCAGCCGTGGCGTCGCGGCTATCGGCGACGCCGGCACCGGCTAGCGCCTTCTGGCGTGCACCATACCCGTATTGGAAATAGCCCTCGGTCGCATGCGCCGGTGGCGCAATTCCCTGCATCGCGATGATTGCCGCGCATGCCGCCACGCTCCGGCGAGCCGCCGAGCGCGCATTTCTCCAACGCATGTCCGCTACCCCCAGTACGCACCCCACACAGCGCGACTCCTAGGAGGCCGATGCATTTCGACGAACGAAGAAGATGTGATTTCGTTATCTGCGCTGGACGCAGGCGTTCGACGTGTGGTGAGAGGGGCGCCACGCATACGTGGCGCCACGCCGGCCATATTCCACGCATGCCCTAGGGCAGACGGCCCGCGGCTTACGCCACGTTCAGCGCCTTGCCCACCTCGGCGATCGTCGCTTTCTCGTTCGGTGTCACCTGCGTGCCACCGAAGCCGAGCACACCACCTTCCGATGCAGCTTCGGCAACCTGATCGGCGACGTACTTCAACCACGTCTTGAATGTAGCGGCATCGCCCGGCGCCTTGGCATCGAGAATGTTCCCGACCTGCGCCAGCTTGTCGATGACCTGCTGCTTGATCTCTGCGGGCGACTTTCCGCTCATACCGGCGGTGATCTCGTCACGCGCGATGCGGCGCCCATCCGACGTCTCCATGTCGGCGAGTATCGCCTTCATCAGCGGGCTTGCCTTGGCATCCTTGCCAGCGGTGAGAACCGCACTGGCGCTTGCCATGCTCTCCTTCAGCATGCCCCATAGGCCGCTGGGCTCGGCGATCGTCACGGCAAGCCCCGCCAGCATGGGACTGCTGAGGACGAGCTTCCATTCCTCCGGTGTGAAACTTGATTTGTCAGCCATGTTTTCCTCGTGATGATGGACGGCCGCTGTCGTGGAGCGGCCGCAGCGAGGAGGGGTGTACGGCTGAGATTGATGCCAGGAATGAAACGGCGATAGGAAAAAACGCAGCAAGTTTTAGCTGCAGGCTGGCTGACGAAGCGCGCACGCAACGATCGCCGCCTGCAACCGATCAGCGGGTCAGCGTGCGCACGGGTCGCCCACTCGCATCCTTGAAGGGAAATATCCCAGCCTGGAAGCTCTCCGCCATATGCCGAGCCTTGGCGATGACCTTGTCGGCCAGCGTGGGCTCGAGCATCTCCCTGGCCGTCTCCTCGAACAGCGCCAGCCAGCGCGCGAAATGCTCGGGCTTTACCGGAAGCTGGACATGCAGAGGAAACGGATGCCCCGAGTACCGTGTCGTGCCGAGCAGCACCTTCGACCAGAAGTCGTCGATGCGCGAGAAGTGGTGCTCCCAGTCGGCCACGTGCGTGTTGAACACCGGGCCGAGTAGCCGGTCCTGGCGCGCCTTGCCGTAGAAGCTGCGCACGCAGGCGCTGATCGCCGCCTCGACCGCCTCGTTGCGCTCGGCCGCCGGGGGCGGCGAATCCACATCGCTCATCGAAGGACCTCGAATCTCATTTCATCCCTGTTGGCGTGCGCGCAGCCACCCGTTCGGAGGGCAGCAGCGCCGCCGCGCCGCAGGCATAGCGCCTTTGCGGACGCCAGCACCTGCGCTATATCGTAATGTATACATCAATATCGCAGCCTCTGGCCAGATCAGGCCGAGCTCCACTTTCACTAAGCCAACGCCTCCTCTAGAGGGGATCGAGCATGCGGACGGGCCTCTTCTGCACCTACGAGAACCCCTCGGGCGACTACCGCACCGCCTACGCGCAACAAGGCGAGTTCATCGAGCTCGCCGAGCAGCTCGGCTTCGACGAAGCCTGGGTCGCCGAGCATCACTTCAACGCCCGCACGACGAGCCCCTCCCCCGTGGTCACGCTGGCGCACATCGCCGCGCGCACCTCCCGCATCCGATTGGGTACGGCGGCGGTGCTGCTACCCTTCCACAACCCCATCCTCGTCGCCGAGGATGCCGCGACGCTCGATGTCCTCTCCGGTGGCCGGCTGGATCTCGGAGTTGCCAAGGGCGGTCCCTTCCCCCTGCAGAACAAGCATTTCAACTTGAACCCCGAAGAGGCGCGCGCCCGCGCTGCCGAGGCGCTGGTGCTCATCGAGCGACTGCTCAGCGAGGAGCAGGTCTCGTTCGACGGCACCTTCTACAAAGTCGACGGCGTCGAGCTCGTCCCCAGGCCGCTGCAGCGCCCGGTGCCCATGTTCCTCGCCACCTCGACGCCCGACATGGTCAAGGTCGCCGCCGAGCACCGCGCCGGCCTGATGGCCGGCCCCCCGTACCCGATCGCGCATGTGAAGGACTGCCTGCGCGTCTATCGCGAGATCGCCGGCAACGCCGATCCAAAGCTCGTCCTCGCTCGCTTCTTCCACCTCGCACCGACGCGCGAGCAGGCCGTTGCCGAGGCGCGGACCATGCTGGAGCCGTTCGTCGAGCGCATGCAGGTCGCGACGGCCAAGCTGCAGCCCACATGGACAGCCTGGATGGTCATGGAGCCCATCATCGAAGGCTCCTTGATCGGCACCGAGGCGGAGGTAAGGGCCAAGCTCGAAGCCCTCGAAGCGGAGCTTCAGCCGTATAGCGTCATTCTGAAACCGCTCAGCACCGAGCACAAGAAGCAGTGCGACGACCTGCGCGTCTTTGCCGAGATGATCAGGCCTGCCCTCGCCGCGTGACCGGGATCGATGCCCGGGTCAGGTGGAGCAGGCCGCCTCGGTCACTTCGTCGAACGCCGCACCAAGCGCGTTCCAGTCCGTATCCTCGATGAGCGCCGGCGCGAGGACATCATCGCCCCGCGCCCACCTCTTCTCGCTGTCCGCTTCGGCAAGCGCCAGATGCAGGCCGTGAATCAGCTCGTAAGCGCGCCAGGCGTAGCCATGCCCGCGCAGCGCCGCCTGCAACGCGCCTTGCACCAGGCTGCGGATCACCGCGTGCGGCTCGGAGAGTGGTACTTCGACCGCGCGCCCGGCTGCAGCGTCGATGCAGGCCTGCTTGTCGAACGCGGCATGGCCCCGACAGGCGAGTGGGCGCACGGGATGGATGATGCAGGCGCCATTGAGGATCAACGGGCAATAGCATTGCGCCGCCATGCGCTGTTGCGGAAGCAGACCGCGCGCGGCCTTGTCAGCCTCCGCAATGCGGCCCGGAAGATCGAGCTTCGCGCCGGCGGCCGTCGCATGAATGCGGCGAATGTAGTCTGTAAGCAGGAAGATCTCCGGCGCCGTGACCGTGACGCGAAGACAGCAGCACGCGGGGCACCCCTTATGGCAGGCGAGCACCCGCAGCCCTTCTGACTGGATGGTGACGTTGCGCTCGAAAAGATCGAATGCCTCCGTCGCCAGCGCCTCGACCAGCCCGGCACGATTGCGCCCGGCGACGAGGATCTGCCCGAAATGGCCATGCATGGCCCGGAAGAAGTCGGCGGGATCAGAGTTCTCCAACGCCGTCATCGCTGCTGCCCCGGGCCTCGATCATTTCACAGCCACAGCGCTATATACGGCAGGATATAACACGCGAGTCAATGGGCAACGCGTTATCTCGACGCCGCCCATTGGCTGCCGGTCGCGACAGTGGTCGCTGCTCGTAAGATATGGCGAATGTCGGAGGCAGATGCCGCCGCCACTAGACCTTGATCGCCTCGAAGCGCGACTGGGGAATGCGGAAGAAACCGCGCCCGCCGGCGAACACCTGATAGCAGTCGGGAGCCTTGTCGAGCAGCAGGTTCAGCCAATCGCGCGGCTTCGTCTGGGCAGGAAGCGCGTCGATGAAGAAGATTTCCCCATTCGGCGAGTAGCGCACATGAATGAGCACGTCGCTGGCCTTCGAGACGTCGCTGGCAGGCGTCTCAATTTCTTCGGTTACAGCAACAGCGACAGCAGCACGTGCGGACATCGGCATTCTCCTGTGTGGTGTGGTGAGTTTCACACAGCAATTTCGCGCGGCCGACACAGCGCCGTTTGATGCGAATCAAACTCCAGGAAATTTGGAATGATTCAGGTCGGGTTAGCCTAGCGCAGCGGCGCTCTATGCACTGCTTCTTCCGCCGGGCACCGAGGTAGCACGTATCACCTCAACGGCCCCGAGTTCGGCATCGACCGTGCCTCGACCACCGCGCGCCTGAGAACGCTCCTCGATGCCGGCGTCGTCGTCTCGCTGCACACCGACACGCCGGTCGCCCCGCCACGCCCACTCGAGGAGGTCTGGATCGCCGTGAACCGGCTCGGCGCCATCTCCGGCAAGACTCTCGGACCGGCCGAGCGCGTACCCGTCGACAAGGCGCTGCGCATGGTGACCATCGATGCCGCCTACACCCTGTTGGCAGCATCGAGGCCGGCAAGTTTGCCGACTTCGTCGTCCTCGGCGATGACCCGCAAACCGTCACACCGCGCGCGATCCGCGACATCCCGGTGTTGGCGACGATCATCGGCGGCCGCATCGTCGACACCGCCGACACGCGCAAGCCGCAATAGCGACCACCGGTCCCCGCGCTTGGCCGCTAAACCGCGACAGCGAGGGATGTTGCGTTCGCCGGCCTTGCACCCTCACGATGCAAGGTGAAAGGAGGGCCTCGCATGGCAGTGCTGGTTGAAGGGCTTTCGGTTGTCATTCCGGTCGATGTCGTTCGCGAGCGCTACCCAGGCGGCTGGGCTGCTTTTGACGCCGCCGCGCCCAACCAGACGCTCTGCGCCGACGACGAGCTCGCGCGCATAGGCTTCATGAGTCCGGAAGACGTCGCGACGTTTGTCGCTGCTCTGCGCGCGCACGGCATCGTCTACGAGCAGGATGGCAAAGCACGCGATCTCGTCGTCATCGACCAGATCCGCGGACCGCTCCTGCCCTGCGACTGGGTCGAGCTCGGCGATGTGACCCTCGCGCCCAGCAAGCGCATTGCGGCCTGTCGCAAGAAAGGCAGCGCCATCGAGCAAATCGTGACGCCGCCGGGATGGAGCTACGAGACCTCGTTGTCGGCGACGTACACCTACGTGCCGAAGGAGCACCTCGACAAGAGCTTCAAGTTCCTGCGCCACGAGGACGGTTTCGACGTCTACCGCAACGAGCTGACCGGCGCCGAAGCCTATGTCGGGCGCACAGCAAAAGGATAGGCCGTCGCGTCGCGCCAATCCCATGACGGATCAGCCGAACGCCTCGCGCGCAAGGACACCCCGACGTGCGTTCAGGCGGGGGGCCGCAACTTCCTGAACTCTCGGTCAGTTGAAGGTCCGCTTTCCGGGCGTCAGGCGGAGTAACTCGCCGTCGTCTCCATCCACCAGCAGCAACAACGAGCCGTCGGTATCCTCCAAGACATCACGCACGCGCTTGTTCAACGCAAGGCGTTCTTCGCTGCTGACCTTGTCTCCGTCGAGAGCAAGCCGAATGAGCGCCTTGGACGAAAGCCCTCCAAAGACGGCGTTGCTGCGCCACTGCGGAAACCGATGGCCGGCATAGAACAGCAGCCCGGAGGGAGAAATGGACGGATTCCATGACCGCAGCGGCGTTTGGAACTCCGTCCTCGTCGCATGGTCCGGGATCGGCGAGTCGTCATAGTTGTTGCCGTCGCTGACGACAGGCCAGCCATAGTTCTTGCCGGGCTCTATGACGTTGACCTCATCGCCGCCCTTGGGGCCCATTTCGTGGATCCAGAGTTGGCCAGACACCGGGTTGATTGCTGCGCCCAACGGATTGCGATGCCCGTAGCTCCAGATCTCGGGGAGCGCTCCCTGCGTGCCAACGAACGGGTTGTCTTTGGGGATCGAGCCATCCGGGTTGATGCGCACGACCTTTCCGAGCGTACTGCCGAGATCCTGTGCCGGCTCGAACCGTTGCCGATCGCCAGACGTGATGAACAGATGCCCGTCGGGCGAGAAGACGAGGCGACCGCCATAGTGATTGCGCCCGATGGTCTTTGGTGATTGACGCCATATCACCTTCGCATCTTGAATCTCGTTGCCTTCAAGGCGTCCACGCGCGACCGCGGTACCCTTCAAGACGTTGTCGTTGTCATCGAAGAACTGCCCGAGGCGCGGATCGCGCACATCGCGCGCGTCCGCCGGCTGCTGCTCCGCGGCCTCGGTATACGACCAATAGACAAGGCCGTTGTTCGCAAAGTCGGGATCGATCTCGACGTCGAGCAACCCGCCTTGCGCATTATATTCGACCTTCGGCAGACCCTTGATCGGATCTGAGAGCTTGCCGTTCTCGTAGATCCGCAAGCGACCCGGCTTCTCGGTGATGAGCATTCGTCCATCGGACAGCCGGGTCATTCCCCAAGGATTGTCCAGCTTCGCGAGTTGTTCGACCTCGATCGGTCCCGTCTTGCTCCCCAATTCCTCGGCGCGCACTTGCATTGGAGACCCGACGACAAGAGAGAGCGCTGCAGACGCAGCGAACGTTGAGTATCTGAGCATGGCAGCTGTCCCTTCCTAACGGATACGAGTTCCGACTGCGGGAACGCGCACCGCCGGCGTTTCCGCATGCGAAGGGTTCACACTTGTTGACCTTTCTTTATGCCCGGTGACGACAATCGATAAACATCGGCCAAACCCGATTCGGGGTCGGCACAAACAGCCGTATGGGTCTACGCCCGGCAGAGTCCACTCCACCGATGACGGACAGATTTAGATGAGAGATTTGGGGGAGGTGGTGCCAGGGGCGGGGCTCGTAAATCACGCAATGTCAATGACTTAGCTGACGGTGGGAAAGCCGCGAGTGCAGCAGCGTTCCAGGGCTTTCCATAACGCTCTTTCCCACCGCTCGGCGAGTGCCGGTTGCCAGACGCATCAGGGCTTGCTCCCCTTCTTCGCCAGCCGCTTGTCGAGTTCGCGCACTGCCTGCCGCACGACCTCGCTCGCGGTCGGAATCGGGCTCGATGCGCGGCGGATGCGCTCGATCGCTTCGAGGTCTTCGGGTTCGACTCGCAAATTGAGCTGCAGGCGCTGCTTCGGCTTCTCCATGCCCCCGCATAACCTAGACGGTCTGCGTTGTCTAATGGAATTGCCATTATAGAATGTCTAGACAAACTAGAACTAGGGTGCGTATAAGGAAGCCGGCGCCGAGGCGGTGCCACTGAAACCAACAGGAGACGACATGCCGAAACCCGACAAGAAGCGGGTCGATACTCCCGCCTGCGATGAACCGATCAGCCGGCCCATGGTCCGGGCGATGTACCCATGCTCGGCCAAAAGCTTCGCGATGCGCGTCACCGACGACGCCAACGCGCCGCGCTTTGTGCCCGGAGATTCTGTGGTCGTCGATCCGGAACTCGCCGTAGAGGCGGGCGACATGGTCGTGGCCATCGTCACCAAGAAAAAGACGCCCGTGCTGCGCCGGGCGCACCAGATCAAGGCCGGGCGAAAGCCTGCATACCGCCTCGAAGCGCTCAACCCGGAGGCGCCGACATTCCAGATAGGTGGGGGTGAGCCCGGCTATATCATCGGCGTTGTCAGCGAGCACTCGCAGCCGCGCCGACCCAGGGAGGATGCAGCATGAGCGAGACCGAAGCCAAGCCCGACAAGCTCGACGCAGAAACCAGCATCGACGCACTGCGCGGCGCCGCCGAAACGCTCAACCTCATGCGCGATGCTTGTCTCGCAGACCGCGATCGAAGGACGGGATCGGCACTCGACTTCGTCACTAGAGAAATCGAGCGCCACATCGACGTCATCGACGATTTTGTCTTTCCCGGACGCAGACACCTAGGCAAGGAGGAGATCTAGACCATGGCGAAACAACGCAGCAGCAGCGCCGAGGACGTGCACGCGCTGGAACGGGCTTTGTTGGGGATCGCCGCCGCGGTCGAGCAGCCGTTCGCAATCGACGACGAGATCTTAGCCGTCGCCGACGTGTCGCGGTGCTTCGAGCTGCCTGAGCGCGAGTGTTACGCGCTGAAGTTCTGGCACCCTAAACGCTACGTGCTCGGCCAATTCTACCCCGGCGCGGCTCCAATGTTCGCATCCGATGCAGCCCCGGCGCTCGATGCGTTCAATGAGCGACACAAGTTGCGCAGGCGAAGGCCGGTGAACTTCGAAGACGTGCTGATCCTGCCAGTGACGGGCTGGATCAGAAAGTTCGGGTTGGCCAATCGAGAGGGCAAAGGGCAGTCCAACGAGGGAGATCAGCATGCTCGAGTTTGAACCGCTGGGCACTCATGACGAGTTCGCCGCCTGCCTACGCCGCGACCATTCCATCGACAGTGCGTGCAACGTCGGCGAGCGGATGGCGGCCATCGTCTGTTCATCCACTATGGCCGAGGTTCGACAGATTGCAGCGAAGCTCGACGCCACGCCCGCGGACGACGCCATGAACTTCGTTGAATACCTGATCAACACCGAGGAAGCTCTCAACGCTCGGCTGGAGATCGTTCGCACTGCCATCGCGAGGCTGGCGGAGGTCGGAAACGAACGGAGACAGGCCAGCGCTGATCATAGATGACAAACCGGAGCCCTGGCCTTCGGGCCGGGGCTCCTTCGCCAGCTAGGCCGCCTTCTTCGCTCGCCTTGGCTTCTTCGCCGGTCGGGTGCGTGTCGCCAGCGGAGCCATGCCCTCGACGGCCGCCAGCGTCTTCGGTTGCGCCTCGAACAGCCGCAAGAGGATCACGACGGCGTTCGGGATGAGCGCCCAGCCTGCCCGCGACGCCGAGCTCCTCGGCACTGCTGCGTTGTTTGCTCATGCCGCGGCCTTCTGCTTGTTCATGACGCTCTGAATCGCTTCCTCGTCGCTTCGCCAGATTACCCGGTTCAACTCTTCGGCATCCCGCTGGAGCGCCTCGATGACGGAGTAGATGGCGTCGGCAGCTTGCTCCTTGTCAGTGTTAGCGCCATGCCGCATCGCGTCCCATACGATTCCTAACGTTGTGATCGATGCTTTGATACGTCGCAGGGGCTCTTCGCTGGCGCGTGTCTCGACCGGCATCATCGTCCCGTTCGATGGCATGTCATCTCCTATCGTTTTCTCGCCGCAATGACGCCGCCCAAGGCCACCGCTCATTTGCGCTTCCTCCCCCGATCCATCCAGTCGCGATAGACCTCGGAAATGGTAACACCGCGCCTATCTGCCTCAGCCTCGGCGGCCTCCCGCTGGCTGCGGAAAACCAAAACCTGCACCCTATCTAGGGGCTCATCGTACTTGCGCGGGCGGCCCGGCCGCCGTGTTTCCGTGTCTTTCATGCAACGATAATTACACACCTTAAATTATTTCGTCAACCCTCTTGTCAGTGCTTATTTAGGTGTGTATATTAACTCCATCAGCCAAGCGCTGGAAGCACATGGAGAAAGACAATGCCCAACGTCGAACTGGCCGCCAACCTCTTCGGGCTCTTCACCCTCGCCGCAACCGGCATCGGCATCACCTGGATGCTCGTGAGTGCGGTGCGGGGCGAACTGAAGCGGAAGCGGCCCTGAGCGGCTTGCTGGCCATCGGACACGGTGGCCAGTGACCTGCTCAGTAAGCAGGAAAACGAAAGGCCGGAAGGCGCTTGGAACGCCCCCGGCCCGTTGTGAAAACCCATCCGCGAAGAAGGATCATCACATGCAATTGGATAACATACGGGGGCGCTCGGCGGCAATCCTGCTCGCCGCGGTGCTCGCCGCCGGAGGCACCAGCCTCCTGTTCAGCGACGTGATCTTCGGCTCTGCCGCGTTCACGCCCAAGCACTTCCAGACCATCTGCATCGTGCTCGGCACCACGATCGCCTCGCTCGTTGCGGCCGCGGCCTGGGAGAACCGCCACTGGCTCGCTTGTCTCGGCTTCATTGCCCTGGCGGCCAGTGGCACCGCCGTCATCGTCTGGTATAGCCTCGGCCGCCAGGTCGAGACGCAGATGCTGTCGGCGGACGATCACGACAAGGCGGCCGACAAGCGCTCCGACCTCAAGGCCCAGCTCGCCCGCGAGCAGGGTGACGTGAAGAAGAAGCGCGACGAGGCCGACGCGATCTGCAGGAAGCGCGGCGCCGACAGCAACCGGTGCAGCGACGCCCGCAGCACCGAGAAGTGGTACGGCGGCCTCGCAGAAGGCACGCAGGCCCGCCTGGACGCCCTGCAGGTGAAGCCGGCGGACGCCTCGGCCGAGGCGTTTGGCAAGCTCGCGTTCGCCCTCGGCGGCGATCTCGAGAAGTCGAAGGCGCTGGCGCTGCTGCTGATGCCGTACTTCATCACCGGGCTGTTCGAACTCGGTCTGGCGATGTCGCTGCACTATGCGTTTCGGCCGGGACACGCGCCGAAGCCGGCGCCGGCAGCGCCGACACAGCTCGTCGGCGTCACCGACGCCGATCTGTCGACGCTTCGGGCTCAGTTTGCCGCCGATAAGTCGAAGCCGCCGCAAGGCGGTGTCGGTTCGATTATTCGGGGCCCGAATGGTCCGAATTCGGGCTCGCCGAAGGGTCGCATGAGCCATTCGGAGATCATCTCCGACCTCATGCTGCGCGCGGCGACGGGTCGACTGTTCGGCAGCAACGAGGAGGCGGCGGAGCACTACGGCTATTCGGCCTCGCGCTTCTCCGAGCTCGTCACCCGATGGGAGGGGCAGAACCTCATCCCGAAGGGTCGAATGGTCGGTCGCTGCAAGGTCGCGGCAGCCAACTGACGCTCGCGGCTCGCCGCCAACAACTAGCCCTCAGCGCCAGCTGGGGGCTTTTTGCTGCCAGCCCTTAACGGGCTTGCTCATTGGCGACGGCCCTACCGCCGTACGGCTGCACTCAGTTGATGCCATCGACAATCCTCCGCCAGAGGGGAGTCAAAGCAAAGGCAGCAAATGGCTCTGGAATCTTTGCCAGCGTAGCAACGTCGTGCACGCTGATCCGCTTCTCATGATGCAATTTAGCAAGGTCGACAAGTGCATCACGAGGCAACAGAATCTTTAGAGCGTTAAGCAGCCCAGATTTATCGGACCTAGTTGGAAGGCTCTTTGCGAGCGACTGAGGAATAACGATTTCTTCTATCAGTTGGTCTACCTGCTCCCGCGTGCGCGCCATCTCCTCATCGCCATCGATGAGATGCAGAAGCTCTTTGCACACCACAACCCTGCGCCAGTCCTCCGGCAGCCGGCCGGAGTAGATAATCTCCGCGCGGGCATGCTCATCGACGGAGTAACATGGCTTCGACCGGTAGACCCGGCAAATGCCGCCAACCAAGCTTGGGTCGGTGTCAACTTCGAAATAGCGTATGTCCACCACAACACCCATCGAGCGGAGCTGCTCGACGACTGTGTCGATACGGATCGGGAGCTTTGTGAAGGTGGCAAAAAATTCGTATATATTCATTGCCCCGAGCATTACCCCATGCTCGGGGAAGTTGTCTAGGCCGCAGCGATAATCTTGTCGATATCGACCGAGGTGAACGCCTCAGGGAACTCACTCATGGGCTTAGCAACCCCAGAGTCCACCTGCAGCAGCGCGTTGTTTACGGCCTCGCAGAATTCCTCCACCGACGCGGACTTAAAATCCGAAGCAGCGCGGAAAAACTTTATGTTGACGTGCTCTCTGTCCTTATGAACGAACAGGTGATCGAGCAGTCTCTCTTTCTCGGTCATAGCCAGTCTCCTCCATATAGACTGGACGGGCGGGATAGCCCGTTTTCCCCCAATTCGATTAGTGCAGCAACGAATTTACTGCATAACTGCGGCAACCACTTGACAGAGTGTCATTTGTGTAGCTGGCAAGCAACGTTCAAGTGGGTGCTTGGTTCACACTTTGATAACTTTGTCAAGATCTGAGGTTAACAATCTCACCTTAACAGACCACTACCCCTAGTGGAAGGCCTTAGAGACCGTATCGACAGCTTAAGCTTAGTGGCTGGCGTCAGGCTGGGCGTTCGTAGGGTACGATCAATCTAACCCCCATACGGCGTTGGGGGATAAGGAAGACGAAGCGGTTGGCGGTCTCAGTTCACCGCCTGCGAGGCTGGCTCAATTCGCGCGAAGCCCTCGACCGCAAAGGCGCTGACCAGCTCTGCGCTGTAGCCGAGTTCCGCCCATCCCTCGACGAGCCGCCTGATGCCGTTGAGCGCGATCTGCCGCTGCTCATCAGTGTGGGCCTTCAGCCCAAGGCTGGCGATGTCGACGATCGCCAACAGGGCACCGATCTCGGCGCGGTGCTGATCCGTCTGCGGACGCCCTGCCCCCTCATATAGAGCCCGCTGCGCGCCGATCCGATTGCCCGACGCATCCATCATCTTGATGGCCTGCGTCTCGACCGCATTGAACGCGCCGAGCTTGGCGTTAAGCGTGTCGACACCCTTTGTAGGGTCCGCGAACGCCGCGGCCAGGTCCGCACCAGCCCCCTTCAAGTCCTGTCCCGCAACAAGGGAATAGGCCTTGGCGAGCATCGTCGCCTTGCCAGTGGCCTCTTCTGAGGCCTTGCCAGTCGAGGCAATGGCGGTTGCGATCTCGCGGGCCTCACTGACGGACACCTCGCCGGCACTCGATACCGTTTTGGCGATGCGGTTGATGCCGTCGACGGTGACGCCGGAGGCCCTGCCGATGCCGGATAGAGCGATGTCGATCTTCGACTGAGCGCTAGCAAACGACAGAGCCGCGGAAAGAGCGGCGGCGCCAAGGCCCACGACGCCACCAATCGCCAAGCGGGCGGGCGTCAGGATACCGCCAACAAAGCTTGCGACCTCTTTCAGCGCCCCAGAGAGTCCTCCGGGGCCGGTCGCGGCGTAGGTCAAATGATTCATCTGCGCCGTGAGCGCTTGCGTCGGGGAAACGCCAAGCGCGATGCTCTCAGCCATCGAGCGCATCGAGTGAAGCGCGGCCTGCCCCTGCGTGGACATTGTGCCGATGGCGTCGCCGAGGCCATCCGCTGCCTTGACCGTTTTGCCGAAGGCGCCTGAGACGGTTCCGTTCGCAGATTTGAACCGCCTCTCGATTTGGTTCATCCGCGTGTCGGCGATGACACCGGCCTTCGCGAGCGCCTTCTCGAATTTGTCGATCTTCGCCTCGAGGCTTACCAGCAATCTTGCGGCATCAACGCTGTCTGCCATGAGTGACCTCCATGTGCTGTTGCGCGGCGGCGGCCGGCAGCGTCGTGGCGACGAGGGCAAGGATTGCGTATAGGGCGGTGCGAGCGATCATGCGGTCTCCCTCAGTTCGCCGGCCGCGGCAACAGCGCAACGGCTGAGGCGATGTGGTGCTCGAGCTGTGGCTCCGGCGCTGGCGTGATGTCGATGATCGGCCCAAGGCCCGCCGGCCAGTTATCGGCCGGCGACGGGGCCCGCCAATGCGGCGCCGCACGGGCCTGCTGCTTGACGCGCGCAATGGCTGCGGCGACCTCGGCCTCGATCATCGGCGCAACGTCGGCGGCGGTGACCGACTTGCCATCCTTCGGCGCCGGCCGGGCGGCGAGCGCTCCCGCGACCTGGCGGGCGACCTCGGCCTCGATGTCGGCGACGGTCGGCAGCGACGCCATGCGCCGCTCGAGCGCATCCGTCCGAGCCAGGATGGGCGCGACAGCCCCCGCGACGTGCGTCTTGACCGCCGCGACGATGTCCTCGCCGAAAGCCTTGCCGTCAAATGCGCCGCCGGCGCCGCGATAGCGACCTTCGTCGTGCTTCGCACCGACGGCCGTATCGAGACGCGTTGCCATCGCGTCGAGGCGCGTAACGACCTGGTTAAGCCGGTCGGCCAGAGGCTTCTGCGTTGCCTCGGTGAATTCGCGGATAACAGGCCCCATCACTTTCGCGATCGACTTGATCTCGTCGTGGTTCATGCTGGCCTCATCGCCCCAGGTCGCCGAT
>Ga0164243_10000318_pt1 | contig 98943 bp, 83 predicted proteins | sample OricompcompostOP_FD_108781 | JGI IMG/M metagenome (GOLD analysis project Ga0164243, IMG submission 108781) | Organic Plus compost microbial communities from Emeryville, California, USA - Original compost - Organic plus compost (OP) | ecosystem: Engineered > Solid waste > Mixed feedstock >... | reverse complement strand
GTCCTTCCGGCGACGGTGTCCTTCGTCGACATCGCCGGCATCGTGCGCGGCGCGAGCGAGGGGGAGGGGCTCGGCAACCAGTTCCTCGCGAACATCCGCGAGGCGGACGCGATCGCTCAGGTCGTGCGGGGGTTCGCCGACCCGGACGTCGTCCACGTGGAGGGGGCCGTCGACCCGGCCGCGGACATGGAGACGATCAACACCGAGCTGATCCTCGCCGACCTGCAGACGCTGGAGAAGGCCATCCCCCGCCTGGAGAAGGAGGTCAAGGGCAAGAAGACCGAGCCGGCCGTCCTCGACGCCGCCCTTGCCGCCCGCGCGGCCCTGGACGCGGGCACGCCGCTGTCCGCCTCCGGAGTGGACATCGAGCCCATCCGCTCCCTGGGCCTGCTCACCGCCAAGCCGTTCCTCTACGTCTTCAACGTGGACGAGGCGGTGCTGGCGGACCCGGCCAGGCTGGCGGAGCTCGCCGCCCTCGTCGCGCCCGCCAAGGCGGTCTTCCTCGACGCGAAGCTGGAGAGCGAGCTGATCGACCTGGAGCCCGAGGAGGCCGCCGAGCTGCTCGCCTCCGTGGGGCAGAGCGAGAGCGGCCTGGACCAGCTCGCGCGCGTCGGCTTCGAGACCCTCGGCCTGCAGACCTACCTCACCGCCGGGCCGAAGGAGACCCGCGCCTGGACGATCCGTCGCGGCTGGACCGCCCCGCAGGCCGCGGGCGTGATCCACACCGACTTCCAGAAGGGCTTCATCAAGGCCGAGGTCATCTCCTTCGACGATCTCGTCGAGGCGGGCTCCGTGGCCGAGGCACGCGCTCGCGGCAAGGCGCGCATGGAGGGCAAGGACTACGTCATGCGCGATGGCGACGTGGTGGAGTTCCGCTTCAACGTCTAGCGTCGGCCCGATATCAGGGCGGAGGCACGGCTCACGACACGAGGCGAGACGCTGCGCGATTCGCCACCCGCGCGGGCCCGGACGCTCGCGACGCCCCACATGACACGCGAGACAGCCCCCGGAAGCCGGAAGGCCTGCGCTCCCGCAGCGGGCGCACCGCGGAATACGATCGAGCTGTGCTCTCGGTCGCGGTATGGCCGCTGCTGGTGGGCGGGGCGGTCGTCCTCGTCAGCCTCGTCGTGCTGCACGCGCTGCCGACGCGCCTGAACCCCTGGCGGGACGCGGTGAGCCAGTACGGCATCACCCGCTACCGCCTCGGCTATCTGCTCGCCGCCTTCGGCGCCGCCCTGGGCGGGGTGGGCGGTGCGCTCCTGTTCGGTGCGCTGCCCGGAGGCATGTACGCCGCGGTCCTGCTCTGGATCTTCGCGGCGGCGCGCGTGCTCATCCCGTTCTTCCCGATGGACGACCCCGAGGCGCCGCGCACGGACCGGGGCCGGGTGCACAGCCTGCTCGCGGTCATCGCCTTCGCGACGATCACCGCGGCGGGCTTCTTCGGCGCCGGCGTGCTGCACGACGCGGGACGCCCGGGGCTGTCCACCCTGTCGACCATCGCTGCCGTGGTCATGGCCGTGGGCTCCGCCGGCGTGATCCTCGGCCTGTTCACCGCGCTGCGGCGCCTGTTCGGGCTCGCGGAGCGGCTCATCTACCTGGGCTTCATCGGCTGGTTCCTGGCGCTCGGCATCGGGCAGCTCACCGGCGTCTGAGCCCCAGGCGCATTCCGGCGTTCATGCTCAGGCGTGCGGGATGCCCGCCCCGCCCTTCGCGGCCTGGTAGGCCTCCGAGAGCCGCGCGTACTCCTCGCGCAGGCTGCCGACCCGGGCCTGCAGCGCCGGGTCGGCCTGCGCCGCGATCTCGGCCTGCAGGTCGACGCTCGTGAAGAAGGCGTTCCTGCGGTTGTACAGGTCCCTCTGCTCGGGCACGTCGTCGCGGTCCGGGTCGGGGACGGCGTAGACCGCTCGCAGGATCTGGATGTCGTAGGGGATGGCGAAGCTCTCCGCGGAGTCGCGGTGGCTGAACAGGTACGCGAAGGAGGGCAGGCCGCCCCAGGCCACGCCGCTGAGGCAGAGCGAGCAGGGCTCGTGCGTGGCGACCATGAGGCAATCGGCGATCGGCGGTCGCGTGGCGGCCGGCAGCTCGTAGAACCGCTTCAGCGCGTGGATCTCGCCGTGCCAGAGCGGGTTCTCGGTCTCGTTGTTCGTCTCCGCGACGACGAGCCGGAGGTCGTCGGCTCGGAGGATCGCCGCGCCGAAGATCTTGTTCCCTGCCGCCACCCCTGCTCGGGTGAGCGGGACGATGTCCTGCTCGATGACGTCGAGGAAGCGGTCGAGCTCAGCGCGCGTGGTCACCGCTCGAGCCTAGGCGGGTCGTGTTTCCCGGCGGTTTCGCGGCCGCCCCCGGGCCGGGGCGCGACGGCGCTCAGCAGAAGTCCAGCTGCAGGCGCTGGAGGGTGTCCGGGTCCACCAGGGCGTCGACGCCTGTGAGCGTCCGGCGCACGGGGATCGCCGTGTCCGCATCCGTCAGGCGCACCGAGTACTGCCAGAGGCCCAGGCGCTCGCGGTCGAGCAGACGGCTGCCATGCACGAGCAGGACCTCTCCGGGCTGTGCCTGCGTGCGGTGCGGGCGCACGATCGCCTCGCGCAGCTGGGCGGCCGTGGGGACCTGCTCATCCGGATCGCCTGCGCCCTGCCGGGCCTCCTCGGCGGCCACGACGCGCACCTGCCGGCCCGCGGCCTCCAGCTGCTGCGCCCAGGAGCGCGCGAAGCGAGCGGCCTGAGCCGGGTCGTCCGCCTCCACGGCGAAGACGGCTCGCGCGGTGCCGTAGAGCGCGAGCGCCTCGCCGCTGAGCTCCTCGAAGGTCGCCGATGCCGTCACCCCCTCATTGTCGCGCCGCCGGCCGGACCGGGGAAGGGGTGTGCGCCCCGCCTCCGCGATATCTGGGACGACAGTGCCGCTTTCGGGGATAGGCTCGGGAAGGGGCGTCGAGGCCAGACGCCGCGGCCGCGCCCCGTCCGTCCGCACCCCATGTGTTCGAGGAGGAGCATGTCCATCGCGATCGATCCCGCCTTCGTGAACTGGTCCGAGGAGGGCAGCCTCGAAGGCCGGCCGCTCGTCCTGCTGCTGCACGGCTACGGACGCGACGAGCACTCGCTCGACCAGGTCGGCGCGGCGCTCGGCGACGACGTCGTGACGGCGGCCCTGCGCGGGCCGCGCCCCTCCCGCGATCCCTTCCCCGGAGGCAACGGCTGGTGGGACGTGGACCCGGAGATCATCCCGCTGCCCGGCCAGGACGCGGAGACCACCGAGGCGGTCCTCGCCTGGCTGGACGGCGTGATCGCCGAACGCGGCACCCCCTCCGCACTCGGCGCGCTCGGCTTCTCCCAGGGCGCCGCGCTCTCCCTGAACCTGCTGCGCTACGCGCCGGAGCGCTGGGACGCGGTCGTCACCCTCGGCGGATTCTCGCTGTTCGCACCCGCTCCGGGCGACACCCGCCTGGCCGAGCTGAAGCCTGCCGTGTTCTGGGGGCGCACCGAGAACGACCCGGCGATCCGGGCGGACTACATCGCGCACACGCACGACTCGCTCACCGGCGTCGTCGACCTGACCGAGCGGGTCTACCCCGGCGACGAGCACGCCATCGTGCCGGACGAGCTGGCCGATGCGGTCGCCTTCCTGCGCTCCCGTCTGCTGGCCTGATCGGCCGGCGGCTCAGTAGGACGAGCCGGAGGGCTGCGCGCCGCCCGGCTCGGCGAGCGCCTGCGCGCCCGGTTCGGCGAGCGCCTGCCCGGCTGTCTCGGCCCGCTCCTGCGCGAGGATCGCCGCCGCGGCGGACAGCCCGAGTCGCGTCGCGCCGGCCTCGATCATGGCACGCGCGTCGGCGAGCGTGCGGATGCCGCCGCTGGCCTTCACCTGGGCCCGGCCGGCGACGGTCCGCGCCATCAGCCGGACGGCGGGCACCGTGGCCCCGCCCGCCGGGTGGAAGCCGGTGGACGTCTTCACGAAGTCCGCTCCTGCCGCGACCGCGGCCTCGCAGGCCGCGACGATCTCCTCCTCGCTGAGGACCGCCGACTCGATGATGACCTTGAGCACGGCCGGGGGGAGCACCGCGGATCGCACCGCCTCGATCTCGCGCCGCACGAGGTCCCACCGGCCCGCCTTCGCCAGCCCGAGGTCGATGACCATGTCGATCTCGTCCGCTCCCGCCTCGACCGCCGCGGCGGCCTCCGAGGCCTTCGCCGCAGGCGTGTGCGCTCCGGAGGGGAAGCCGCAGACGGCGGCGACGCGCAGGCCGGAGCCGTCCGGGACGGTCAGCGGCAGCCGCGAGGGGGAGACGCACACCGCGAAGACGCCGAGCGCGGCGGCATCGGCGACCAGCGCGGCCACGTCCGCATCGCTCGCCTCGGGCTTGAGAAGGGTGTGGTCGATGTAGCGCGCGATCGAGCTCATGGTCCGCCTTCGGGGAGAGTGCCGGAAGTCCTGCAGGGGCACCCTACCGCCGCTTCCACGGGCGCCGCGCCCGTGCTCCCTGCTTGTCAACAGGTTGGTAGGATTCAGCGAGCTCCGGGGACAGAGCCCGGTGGGAGGGAAGCCCAGATGCCGCACCGGGTCTCGGAAGCGTTCGTCCGCGCACTGCCGAAGGCCGAGGTGCATGTGCACCTGGAGGGGACGCTCGAGCTCGCCGATCTGCTCGAGCTCGCCCGCGAGGACGGCCGGCAGCTGCCCGGCCCCGCCGCGACGCTGTTCGACATCTCCACCCACGAGGGCTACGCGAGGCCGGCAGTCACGACCGGCGGCACGGACAGCGGCGTCGGCTCGGCGGGCCTGTCCGGCTTCCTCGCCTTCCTGGACTGGGAATGCAGCCTCGTGCGCACGCCGGAGCGCGCGGCCCGTCTGGCCTACCGTTTCGCCGCCCGGCAGAGCGCCTCGGGTGTCGCGCACAGCGACGTCATCGTGAACCCCACGCACTGGTCCAGCTGGCGCGGCCGGGAGTCGGCGCTGTTCGACGCGCTCGCGTCCGGATTCGACGAGGCCGAGCAGGACGGCCTGGGCAGCGTGCTCGTGTGCGCCTCGATCCTGCGGGCGCAGAGCGCCGACGCCTCCCGGCAGCTCGCGGAGTGGATCGTCGCGGAGCGCCCGCGCCGTGTGGTCGCGCTGTCCATCGACGGCGACGAGGCCGCCACCGGCCGGACCGGGCCGCGCCATGCGGAGGCATTCGCGATCGCCGAGCGCGGCGGGCTGCGCCGGACCGCCCACGCCGGCGAGTCCAGCGGGCCGGCCGGAGTGCGCGACGCGATCGAGCTGCTGCACGCCGAGCGCATCGACCACGGCGTCCGTGCGATCGAGGACCCTGTCCTCGTGGACGAGCTGGTGGAGCGGGGCATCGCGCTGGACGTCTGCCCCCGCTCGAACCTCACCCTCGGCCTGTACGCGGACATCGCCGAGCATCCCGTCGACGCGCTCGCCCGTGCGGGTGTGCGCGTGACCGTGAACACCGACGACCCGGCACCCATCGGCACGCGCATCGAGCAGGAGTGGACGCTGTGCGCCGAGGCCTTCGGCTGGGACGAGAGCCGTCTGACCGAGCTGGCGCGCACCTCCATCGAGGCCTCCTTCGCCTCGCCCGAGCGGCAGCGTGAGCTGCTGGACCGGCTCGACGCCGTGGCGGCGGTGCCGGACGCGGCCGGAAACGGCTGATGAGCCTGCCCTCTGCGCGCGACGGCGCGCGGACGGCGCTGCTGCGGCTGGCGCGGGAGGCGGCCTATGCGGCGCAGCCCCTGCCGGGGGAGCACGAGCTGGCGCGGCGCCTGGGCATCACCCGCGGGCAGCTGCGGGTGCTGCTGGCCGAGCTGGAGCAGCACGGGATCCTGCGCCGTCAGCAGGGCGCTCCGACGCTCGTGGACCCGGTCGCGCTGGGCCTCGCGACGCGGCTGGAGGACCAGCTGGAGTACTCCGTGCTCCTGCAGCGCATGGGCTACACGCCCTCGGTTCAGCTCGTGGACGCGGAGGTGGCGCCGCTGCCCCCCGAGTGGGTCTCCGCCCCCGGCGCCCCGGTCGCGCGCGAGAGCCTGCGGATCGTCAAGCGCTGGCTCGCGGACGGCGTCCCGGCGATGGTCGCCGAGAACCACCTCGCGCTTCCGGCCGGCGAGAGCGCCCGGGAGCTGCGCGAGAGCCTCAGCGAGGCGGAGCTGGCCGACTCGCTGTTCGCCCTGGCGCGCCGAGTGTGGACGCAGCCGGTCATCTGGGAGATCGCCCGCCCCGGCGCCCGCCTCGCGGGCGAGCGCACCGCGCAGCTGCTGGGCTGCGACGCCGGCGACGCCGTGCTCACCCTGCAGAACGTGGGCGTGGCGCACGACGGCACGCGCGTCTATCTCGCCTCCGAGGCGCATCGACCCGACGCGGTGCACTACACGGTCGTGCGCAGCTTCGCGCAGCCCTGGAACGCCGGCCTGGGCTGAGCGACGGCCGGCCGCGACGCTGCTCCCGCCGGGTCGCCGCGCTACCCTCCGAAGGCCGCCCGGCGGAACTCCCGCGCCCGGTGCGTCTCAGGCAGGTAGGGGCCGTTGCCGGGGAAGACCTTCTCCCGCAGCGTGCCCGGGGCGTACTCGCGCTGCAGCAGGCCGCGGCGCTGCAGCTCCGGCGCGACGTGGTCGGCGAAGTCCTCGAAGGTCCCCGGGCTGACGACGTACTGCACGTTCAGCCCGTCCACGCCGGCGTCCTGCCACTGCTCGACATGGTCGGCGATCTGCTCGGGCGTGCCGACCACGCGCATGTTCCCGAACCAGCGCACCAGCTCGCCGATGGTGTAGTCCGCACGCGGCGAGAGGCCGATGAGCGTCGCGACGATCCCGGTCTGCCCTTCCGGCCGCCGGGCGATCTCGCTGATCGGCTCGTTCGGGTCCAGCTGGGAGAAGTCGTAGCCGAGGAAGACGCTCTGCTTGGCCAGGTGGGCGTCGATGTTCGTGAAGTCGGTGATCTCGGCGTCCAGCCGGCGGGCCTCCTCCTCCGTGGAGCCCACGACGAAGGCGAGGATGCCGAGCATCTTGACCGTGGAGCGCTCGCGGCCGGCCGCCTCCGTCGCCCGGCGCACGTCCGCCACCACGGGAGCGGCCTCCGCGGGGCTGAGGGCGTTGATGAACAGCGCCTCCGCGTTGCGTCCGGCGAAGGCCCGCCCGCGCGGGGAGACGCCCGCCTGCACGAGGAATGGCGTGCGCTGCGGCGAGGGGTCTACCAGGTGCGGGCCGACGACGGTGTAGTACGGGCCGACGTGATCGATGGTGTGGATCTTCGCCGGGTCGTTGAACTGCAGCGTCCGCATGTCCTTGACGACCGCGTCGTCCTCCCAGGACGCCTCCCAGAGCTTGTACACCACGTCGATGTAGTCGTCCGCGATGGCGTAGCGGTCGGCGTGCTCGGGCAGGCCGCCGTGGCCCAGGTTGCGCCCGGCGCCCGGCAGGAAGGTGGTGACGATGTTCCACGCGATCCGCCCGCGGGTGAGGTGGTCGAGCGTGGACATCTTCCGCGCGAAGGTGTACGGCGGCTCCTGCAGGACGTTCTGCGTGACGACGAAGCCGAGGTTCTCGGTCGCGTGCGCGAGAGCGGGCACGAGCACGCTCGGGTCGTACACCGGGAACTGCATGCCGCTGCGGATCGCCGCTTCCGCCGTGTTCTCGAAGGTCTCGTAGGGCGCGAGGACGTCCGCGAAGAAGACCGTGTCGAATCGCGCGCGCTCCAGCAGCCGGGCGATGTCGGTCCAGTAGTCGAGGGAGGTCGCCTCCAGCTGGCGGGAGCCCGGCCACGCCCACATGCCCTGATCGTGATGCGAGGCGGTGAACATGTTGAAGGCGTTGAAGATCATCCGCGGACGCTGCGGGGCCATGATCAGGCGCCTTCCTCGACGCCGAGCACCTGCTTGCCGATGATGCCGGCGAGCACCTCGGTCGAGTAGGCCATCAGCTGCCCGGCCTGCGCATCCCGGAAGTGCCGCTGGATCGGCGAGGTGGACAGGAAGCCGCTGGCGCCGCCGACACGCACGCCCAGCTGGGCGACCTCCGTCGCGGTCTTGTTCGCGAGGAACTTCGCCTTGTCCAGCGAGGACAGCGAGGAGGGCAGGCCCAGGTCCGACTCGGCGAGCGCCTGCCGGTACAGCGCCCCTGCCGCCTCGATGCGGATATGCGCCTCCGCGCCCTCGAACTGCACCCACTGCTGGTGGCTCAGCGGCGCGCCGAGGATCTGACGGCTGCGGGCGTGCTCGGCGAGCGCTCCGAAGGCCGCGTCGGCGACGCCGAGGGAGATGCCCGGCAGGCCCGCGCCGACTGCGTTGAAGTCCCCCGGCTGGATGCCGCGCCCGCGGCGGTCAGCCCGCAGCAGCGTGCGGTTGAAGGACAGCAGCTGGCTGCGGGTGCCCCGGTACCCCAGGGTGTCCCAGATGGGGATGATCTGCACGCTCTCGTCCGGCTCGACGCCGAAGAAGGTGGGCACGCCGTCGACGAGGACGTTCACGAGGAGGTGCTGCGCGAGCTCGCTGCCGGAGACGAAGCGCTTGGCGCCGTCGAGCACCCAGCCGCCCTCGACGGGCTCGGCCTCCTGCTGGGGGTTGAAGAAGCGGTTGCCGCTGGCCGGCTCGGACAGGGCGTTCGCGAAGCGCTCGCCGGCGAGGAAGGCGTCGGCGTAGTACGAGCCGAGCGTGTCGGCCGTGAGCGTGGCCAGGCCGACGCCGGAGCCGACGTGCATGACCCAGATGGTCGCGACGGAGGGGTCCGCCGCCGCGACCACGCGGACGATCGCGCCGAAGGCCTGGTAGCTCAGGCCCTCGCCGCCGAGCGCGCGGGGCAGGAACGCGCCGTCGAAGCCCTCGTCGTGCAGCCGGGTGAGCGCCTCGACGGGCACCACGGACTCCCGGTCGACGCGAGCGGCATCAGCGGCGAAGTCCGCGGCCAGCACGCGGGCCTTCTCGACGAGCTCGGCCTCGCGATCGGTGAGCGGGAAGGGGGAGGGCTCGGGCACGAGGGGTCCTTTCGGTTCTGCGGGAGGTGCGGGAGATGCGGTGGGGGCCGTGGCTCAGGTCCCGGCCGCGGCGAGGGCACGGCGCCGGGCGAGAGCCGTGCGCTGCGCCGCCGCGAGGCAGAGGATGAGCAGGGTGACGACGTAGGGCAGCGCCTGATAGAGCTCCAGGGGGAGCCCGAGCCCCTGCGTCTGGGCGAGGATCGCGAGCCGGTCGAAGAAGGCGAACAGCAGCGCGCCGCCCAGCGCCCCGAGCGGGTTGCCCCGCCCGATGATCACCACGGCGAGCGCGATGAAGCCGGCGCCGCCGGTCATGCCCGGGGTGAAGGTGCCGATGTTCGCCAGCGGCACCGCGGCTCCGCCGAGCCCGGCGAAGGCGCCCGCGATCACGGCCGTGGCGATGCGGTAGCGGTCCACCCGCACACCACGGGTGGCCGCGAGCGCGTCGTCGTCGCCGACCGCCCGGATGCGCACCCCGAAGCGGGTCTGGGACAGCACCAGCCAGGCGAGGAGCACCAGCCCGATGGCGATGAAGAACAGCAGCCCGGCCCGGTCGAGGATCGGCCCGACCACCGGGATGGACTCGAGCCACGGCGCGTTCAGCGGAGGCTGCACGGGAGCGGTGGTGTTCGTGCCTCCGCCGGGGGCGAGCAGCTGGTAGAAGAACGTGCTCAGCGCGGTGCCGGCCAGCCCGATGGCGATGCCGATGATGACGATGTCCGCTCCGCCGTACACGGTCGCCAGGCCCAGCAGGATGCCGAGCACCGCGCCGGCCAGGACCCCGGCGCTCAGCCCGACCCAGAAGCCTCCCCAGGCCGAGCCGATCACACCGCAGGCGGCCCCGACGAGCATCATGCCCTCGATGCCGACGTTGAAGCCCCCGGTGCGCTCCAGGAAGATCTCGCCCACGGCCGCGAGGACGACCGGGACGCTCAGCGCGAGCGCCCCGGACAGCACGACGATCCAGAACTCAACGTCCACGGCGGCGGCTCCGGAGATTGACGGCGACCGCGAGGGCCGCGGCGGCCAGGAGGATGCCCTGGGTGATCGCCCCGATCGACGCCGGGGTCGTGCCGGTGGCCAGCTCGATGCCCGAGGAGCCGGTCGTGAGCGAGGCGTAGGCGATGCCGGCGGCGACGATGCCGATGGGGTTGCCGCGGCCGAGCACGGCGACGGCGAGGCCGGAGAACCCGACGCCCGAGGCGATGCCCGGGATGAGCCGGTCGGCGACCCCGGCGAGCTGCATCCAGCCCGCGAGGCCGGCAGCGGCCCCGGAGACGAGGAAGGTCAGCAGCACGGTGCGGCCGCGGGTGAAGCCCAGCCGCGCGGCGAGCTCGGGCCGGTCCCCGGACAGGCCGAGCACGAAGTCCCAGCGGGTGCGGCTCCACCAGAGCGCGACGAGGGCGAGCGCGAGCACGAGCAGCACGCCCAGGTGCAGGCGGCCGACCCCGCCGAAGGTACCCAGCAGATAGGCGTCCGGCAGGTCGGCGCTGCGCGGCGTGGCCGCGCCGGCCGGGTCCTTCAGGCTGGTGCGCAGCAGGAACGACAGCAGATAGCCGGCGATGTAGTTGGCCAGGAGGGTGAACAGGATCTCGTTCACGCCCCAGGCGTTCTTCGCCAGGGCAGGCAGCGCCGCCCAGGCCGCTCCGCCGATGGCCCCGGCGAGGGCGCCCAGGGGCAGAGCGATCCACGCGGGCGCGTCGGGGAGCAGCCAGAGCGCGACGATCGTGGAGAGGATCGCGCCGACGACCATCTGCCCCTCCGCTCCGACGGAGATGATCCCCGCGCGCAGTGCGGGTGCGACGCCCAGCGCGATGAGCACGAGCGGGGCGGCGTAGATGAGCGTCTGCGAGAGCGAGATGCCGGTGCCGAAGGCGCCGGTGAACCAGCCGCGGATGGCCACGCCCAGGTCCCCGCCGGTGGCGAGGATGAGCAGTCCAACGAGCACGAAGCCTGCGACGACGTAGCCCACGGCGAGGACGCGTGCAGGTGTGACGGCGGCGGCGGCGCGGCTCCACGCCGAGCGGGGAGGTGTCGGGCCCGTCTGCGGAGCCGGAGGCGTCGGCGGTGTCGGGGCGGAGGTCTGCGCGCTCATGCGGCCCCCAGCCCTGCCATCGCGCGGCCTACGCGCAGCGGGTCGTAGTCCGAGGTCGCGAAGCTGTCCACGATGCGGCCGCCGGCGATGACCGCGACGCGATCGGCGATGCCGAGCACCTCGTCGACGTCGGCGGAGATGAGCAGCACCGCGGCTCCGTCGTCGGCGGCCCGCCGGATGTCGTTGCGCACCTGTGCCGAGGCGTACAGGTCCAAGCCCTGCGTCGGCCCGTGCAGCACGATCGCGGAGGGCGACTGCACCAGCTCCCTGCCCAGCAGCAGCTTCTGCTGGTTGCCTCCGGAGAGCGAGGCGGTGGTCGCCTGGGGGTCGCGCGGGCGCACGTCGAAGTCGTCCAGCAGCCGTGCGGTGCGTCGCTGCACCTCCCGCCGGTCGATCAGCCCCCCGCGGCGGCGGTACTCCGGTCGGCGCACGGCGGTCGCGAGCGCCGAGGCCCACACCGGCCGGTCGGGCAGCAGCGCCGTGGCGCGCTCCTCGGGGATGTACGCCACGCCGTGGCGTTGCGCGCGGGCGGGATCGCCCGTGAAGGCGACGCCGTCGATGCTCACGGTCCCGGAGACGACCGCGGCCGCGCCCGCCGCCACCCGTGCGAGCGTGTCCTGCCCGTTGCCGGCGACGCCGAGCACGCCGAGGATCTCGCGGGCGTGGACCCGCAGCGACACCTCGCGCAGCGGCCGCCCTTGCGTCGCCGCGGTGGTCACGGCGTCCAGGGCGAGCCGGACCTCCCCGACGCCGGCGGACTCGCGCTGGGCCGCAGCCGGGACATGGTCGACGATCGCGTGCACGAGCTCGTCGTCGCCCACGTCCTGTACGCGCGCCTGGAGCGTGGTCGTGCCGCGGGAGAGCACGGTGACGTCGTCGGCGATGGCCCGCACGTCCTCCACACGGTGGGTGATGAGCAGCACGGCCGCGCCCGAGTCCGCCAGGGCGCGGACCCGCTCGAACAGCCTGCCGGTCTCATAGGGGCCGATGGCGGAGGTGGGCTCGTCCAGCAGCAGGACGCGCGCGCCCTGGGCCAGGGCGATCGCGAGCTCGCCCAGCTGCCGCTGGGCGAAGGTGAGCGTGGAGACCGGCGCGCGCGGGTCGATCTGCAGGCCCGCGGCCTCCGATGCCGCGGCGAGCTCCCGCGCCGCCTCGCGCCTGCGGGTGAGCAGCGAGCGCCGGGTGAGGATCAGGTTCTCCGCCACGGTGAGCTCCGGCACCAGGGAGAGCTGCTGGGCGACCAGGCCGATGCCTGCGCGGATCGCGGCGGTGCGGCCGCCGAAGGAGATCGGCTGGCCGTCCAGGAGCACGGTCCCCGAGCTCGGGTGCTCCAGGCCCGCGAGGATCTTCAACGCCGTGGACTTCCCCGCGCCGTTCTCGCCCAGTAGCGCATGCACCCGACCGGGTGCCAGGGAGAGCGAGAGCTCGCTGAGCGCGCGCAGCGCGCCGTACTCCTTGGTCACCCGGTCGAGGGCGATGAGGTGGGTCATGCGGCGTGGCGGGGCGGGATCAGCCCAGCGGCGGCAGCGTGACCTGGCCGGAGGCGATCTTGTTCGCCAGCTCGTTGATCTGCTGCTCCAGGTCGCTCGGCAGCTGCGGGGCGGCGGCCGGGTGGTTGATGTCGCGGAACACGAGACCCTTGTTGGCGATGGTCGAGGTGTAGCTCTTGTTCCCGAACTCCCCCTTGGCCAGGCCGTCGACGATCTCCGCGATCGTGGGCGTCCAGTCGATGGTCGGCAGGCCGATGTTGACCTGGGCGGCGTCCGCGCTGGATGCGTTCGCCGCGCCCAGGGTCGCGATCCCGGCCGCCTTCGCGGCGGCGATCACGCCGGGGGTGTAGCCCTCGGCAGCGGTGACGATGAGCTTCGCGCCGAGAGAGATCTGGTCCTGCGCGGCCTGGTTGGCCAGCTGTGCGTCCTCCCAGCTGCCGGTGAAGATCGGCGCGAGCTGCTGGGCGTCGGGGTTGGACGCCTTCAGCCCGAGGCCGAGAGCCTGGTACTGGGTCTGGTTGAAGGGCGCGGACTGCCCGTCCACCACGCCGACGGGGGAGAGCTTGGACAGCCCGGCGACGTAGCCCTCGAGGTAGCCCAGCTGCGCCGTGTCGTAGGTCCAGGTCTCGACGTTGGCGGTGGCCTTGTCCAGGATGTCCACCGAGCCGGTGGCGATGAAGTGCGTGTCGGGCAGGTCCTTGGCGACCTTGAAGACGGAGTCGCTGAAGTCGAGGCCCCAGCCGATGATGAGGTCCTCGCCCTGCGCCGCGTACTGCTCGAAGATCGGCTCGGCGTCCGTCGGGTTCGTCACCGACTCCTTGACGTCGAGGGTGATCTTGCCCTCCTTGGCCAGGGCGTTGACCGAGTCGTAGCCGATCTGGTTGAAGCCGCCGTCGTTCTTCAGCCCGCCGAGCACGATCGCGACCTTCAGGGGCGCGGAGCCGGAGGAGGCGGTCGTGGAGCCGGCCGAGCCGCCTCCGCTGGAGCAGGCGGCGAGCGCGACGACGACCGGGACGGCCGCGAGGCCGGCGAGGAGTTTCCTGCGCAGTGACATGAGGGGTGCCTCTCGATGCTGTGTGAGGTGCGCCGATGGATGCGGCAGCTTGTTGACAAGTTTCCCCCAAAGCTAGCGGTGCTCGTGTGCACGCTTCGTGCACGCGGTCATATCGCGTAACACCCGGCGTGCCAGAATGGCGGGGTGCGCAACCGGCGGATGAGGCGGCTCGGGCGCGCGGCCTCGGCCTCGGCGCTCGCCACCTTCGTGGCGCTCTGCTCGCACGTGCTCGGCGGCGGCGAGCCGCCCTCGCCGGCGGCGGTGCTCATCCCCTTCGTCGTGGCGCTGCCCGTCTGCCTGGCCCTCATCGGCATGCGGCCCTCGATCTGGCGCATCACCGGCGTCGTCGTCGCCAGCCAGGCCGTCTTCCACGGCTTCTTCGCGCTGGGCGCCCCGACCGGCGGCCTGGGCGTGCTCACCGCCCATGTCCACGGCGGTCATGTCAGCGGCGTCGCCCGCGCTGCGGCCGAGCTTTCCGGCACCTCCGAGGCCGGAGGCATGCTGATCGCCCATCTGCTGGCCGCCGCGGTGACCTCCGCGGCGCTGTACGCGGGCGACCGGGCCCTTCTGGGCCTGCACGCCCTCGCCATCGCCGGACGGGACGGTCTGCGCCGGCTGCGCGCGCTCAGCGACGACCCGGCGATCCCCGCCTGGCGGCCGGCCGCGCCTGGTGCGACGGCCGGACCGTCGTGGGCAGCGACGCTCGCACCTCTTCGCTCGGGTCCCGGCTGGCGCGGGCCGCCGCTGCCCTGCTGAGACGCCTCCGCCGCTCGCCGAGGGCGGTGCGGGGCGCGACGAGCCGTTCATCCTCCCCGAGCCGCAGTCCTTGCGTCCCGGTTCCCCCTGCCCGTCTGAAGAGCGCATGATCCGCGCCCTGGCGGACGCAGGCACCGGGCGCGCGGCTGCCCAGACGAAAGCGAAGCATCTCACCATGAACCACACCTCCAGCCGTGCCCGCGCGCGTCGCGCGGGCCTGCTCGCCGGCGGCGGCCTCGCCGCCGGCGCCCTGCTCGTGCTCGGCATCGCCTCCGCGGCGAGCGCCCACGTCACGGTCTCGCCGAAGACCGCTCCGGCCGGGTCGTCGACCGTCCTCAGCTTCTCCTTCTCGCACGGCTGCGCGCCGTCGGAGGGAAGCACCGACGACGCCCCGACGACGAGCATCGCCTTCGACATCCCCGAGGCCGTGCAGAGCGTCACCCCCGTGGTGAACCCGGGCTGGGACATCACGACCGTCCGCGGTCCGGCCGCCGCCACGCCAGCGGCAAGTCCCGATCCCGCCGATGCCAGCCGCATCACGAAGGTCGTCTTCACGGCGAAGAGCCCGATCCCGTCCGGCCTGCGCGACACGCTGTCGCTGCAGCTGCGGGTGCCCGAGCAGGTTGGCTCCACGCTGCTCTTCCCGGCGCTGCAGAGGTGCGTCCAGGGCCAGACGGCCTGGGATCAGGCGCCCAACGCGGATGGGAGCGAACCGGATCACCCGGCGCCCTCCGTCACCGTCGTCGCTGCGGACGCCGACTCCGCCGGCTCTGCGGCCGCGGAGGCCGCCGGCTCCGGGGTGGACGTGCTCGCCCGCGTCCTCGGCATCGCCGGGCTCGTGGTCGGTGCCGTGGGCGTGACCGCGGCGATCCTCGCCCGCGGCCCTCGCAAGGGCGGCGAGGCACGGTGACCACCCGCAACGCCGCGCGGCGGGCGCTCGCGACCCTCGCGGTCGCGGCGCTCGCCGTCACCGGCGCCGCCGTCGGCGTGCTCGTCGCGGCCGCGCCGGCATCCGCGCACAACTGGCTCGTGTCCACGGTCCCCGCGGAGAACGAGACGCTCACGAGCCTTCCCGAGCGCTTCGGCGTCACCACGAACGATGTGCTGCTCGACCTGACCGGCGAAGGCTCCGGCAACGCGCTGCAGATCGAGGGACCGGACGGCCGGCAGCTGTTCTACGGCGACGGGTGCTCCACCCTCGACGGGGTCTCCCTGTGGACGAAGGCGGCGCTCGGCGCCCCCGGCGAGTACCAGCTGCTCTACCGGATCGTGTCGGCGGACGGGCACCCCGTCTCCGGCTCGATCCCGTTCCAGTGGCAGCCGGCCGCGGGACAGCCGCAGTCCCCGGGCAGCCCGACTCCGCCAGCCTGCGGCGAGGCGACCGGGCAGTCCCCAGGGCAGCCCGCCGGTGGTGCGTCCGCGACCCCGGGAGCCCCGGCGACCCCGGGAGCCGAGGCCACGGGCGGCGGCAGCGCGGACACGGGCGGCCATGCCGGCATGACGCACGACGACGGGCTCTCCGGCTCGCTGGGCGACTTCCTCTGGATCGCCGCGGCCGTCCTCGTCGTCGCGGCTGCGGTCGTGCTCACGGTCGTGTTCGCCCGTCGACGCCGCACCGGTCCCTCAGCCGCCGGGACCGCGGCGGAGACGCCGAGCGCCGAGGGGCAGACGCGCGACACTCCGCCTGCACCCCCTGAGGGACCGCCTTCGGGCGGCTGAAGCTGCCGACATCCGCGCCCGATCGCCGCAGGGTCAGCGCGAGGAGAATCGGCGCAGCGCGCCGAGGGCGTCGGCGGTGGCCTGCACGGCCTCGTCGACGTCCTCGGCCGTCGTGCTGTGCGCGAGGCTGAACCGCACCGCGGTGTGCGCCAGCTCCGGCGGGAAGCCCATCGCGAGCAGCACATGCGAGGGCTCGGTGCTGCCCGCCGCGCAGGCGGAGCCGCTGGAGGCGTACACGCCCCGCTCCTCGAGCGCGAGCAGCAGCGACTCGCCGTTCACGCCCGGGAAGCAGAAGGACGCGATGTTCGGCAGCCGCCGCTGCGGATCGCCGGTGAGCATCGCCTCCGGTGCGACGGCGAGCACGCCCTCCACGAGCCGATCCCGCAGGGCGCCGACACGGGCTGCCGCCTCAGGGCGCTCGGCCTCCGCCAGGGAGGCAGCGACGGCGAGCGCCACCGCCCCTGCGACGTTCTCCGTACCGCTGCGGGCACCGCGCTCCTGCCCGCCGCCGTGGATCACCGGCTCCAGCGGCAGCGCGGAGGCCAGCGCCAGCAGGCCCGTGCCCTTCGGCGCTCCGAACTTGTGCCCGGAGACGCTCAGCGCGTCCACGCCGAGCGCGCCCAGCTGCAGCGGCAGCCAGCCGGCTGCCTGCACGGCATCCGTGTGGAAACGCGCGCCCGCCTCGTGGGCGAGCGCGGCGAGTGCGGCGACGTCCTGCACCGTGCCGACCTCGTTGTTGGCCAGCTGGACCGAGACGAGGGTGGTGTCGGCGCGCAGCGCCGCGGAGAGCTCGGCCGGGTCGACCCGTCCCGCCCCGTCCACGGCCAGGGCCGTCACGGTGAAGCCGTGCAGCCGGCGCAGGTGATCGGCGCTCTCCAGCACCGCCTCGTGCTCGACGGAGGAGACGATCACATGGCGTCCGCGAGGGCGGCCGAGCGCGATGCCCTTCACCGCGAGGTTCGCAGCCTCGGTGCCTCCCGAGGTGAACACCAGCCCGCCCTCGGGGACGCCGAGCAGCGCCGCGAGGGCGCCGCGGGCCTCGGCGAGCACGCGGGCGGCATCGCCGCCGAGGCCGTGCGTGCTCGACGGGTTCCCGTAGTCCCCGGCCAGCAGCGGCCACATCGCCTCCAGCGCCTCCCGGCGCACGGGCGTGGTCGCGGCGGTGTCCAGGTCGATCATGGCGCGGGAGCCGCCGCGGAGACGACGAGGTCGAGCCCGAGGTCGAGAGCGCGGACGCTGTGCGTGAGCGCGCCGACGGAGATGAGGTCGACTCCTGTCTCCGCGATCGCCCGGACCGTGTCCAGCGTGACCCCGCCGGAGGCCTCCACGACGGCGCGGCCCGCGATGAGGGCCACACCCTCGCGCAGCTGCTCCACCGTGAAGTTGTCGAGCATGATGGCGTCCACCCCGCCGGCGAGCACCGCCTCGATCTGATCGATCCGGTCGACCTCCACCTCGATGCGCATCGTGTGCGGCAGCCGCTCGCGCGCCTCCCGCAGCACGGCGGAGAGGTCGGCGCCCGCAGCGGTGAGCACGCCCAGATGGTTGTCCTTGGCGAGCACGGCGTCGGAGAGGCCGAAGCGGTGGTTGCGGCCGCCGCCGCAGCGCACCGCGTATTTCTCCAGCGCCCGCAGGCCCGGGGTCGTCTTGCGGGTGTCGACGATGCGGGCTCCCGTCCCCGCCACCTCGGCGACGTAGCGGGCGGTGACCGTGGCGATGCCCGAGAGGCGCTGCATGAGGTTCAGGGCGGTCCGCTCGCCGCGCAGCACCGGGCGCGCCGGCCCCGCCACGCGCGCGACCGCCTGGCCCGGCGCGATGGTCGCTCCGTCCCGGGTCAGGCGCTCCACGCGGACGCGCGGGTCGACCAGCGCCATGGTCCTCTCCAGCACCCGCAGCCCTGCGAGCACCCCGTGCTCCCTGCTGGTGATCGTCGCCTCGGCGACCGCGTCGCGCGGCACGAGCGTCTCGCTCGTGACATCGCCCCAGGGAGCGTCCTCGGCGAGCGCTGCGGAGACGATCGCGTCGATGGCGGCGTCGGCGGGCGGCTCGAGCTGCTCGGCTTCCATCAGGCGGCCACCTCCTGGGTCTTGTGCGCCATCGCGGGCACGTGCTCGTCGTCGATACGGAAGTGGGCGCCCACGGACTGCCCGCGCGCCAGGGCAGCGCGGGCGATCTCTCGGGCGACGCGGATCATGCCGGCGTCCTCTGCCGCCTCGATGGCGTCCGCCTGCGGGCGCGGCGCGGGCGCGGCGCGCTCCAGGACTCCCAGGGCGCGCGCGAGCCGCTCCTCGTCGCGGACGAGCCCGACCTCATCCCACATGATGCGCTGCAGCCGTGCGCGGCTGAGCGGGACGGTGCTCCCCGCCGCGGCCGCCGCGGCCGCGGGGGGCCCGGCGACAGGTACGGCGCTGCCGCTGTCCGCGCCCCCGATGGCAGGCCAGGGCTCGCCGCGCAGCAGCGCGGCGGCCGCACGGCGTCCGAAGACGACCGCCTCGAGCAGGGAGTTCGAAGCGAGCCGGTTCGCACCGTGCACCCCCGTGCGCGCCACCTCGCCCACAGCCCAGAGCCCGGGCACGGAGCTGCGCCCCTCGGTGTCGGTGACCACGCCGCCCATGAGGTAGTGCTCGGCCGGCGTGACCGGCACGGGCGCGCGGGCCCAGTCGAAGCCCGCGGCGCGGGTCGCCGCGTCGATCGTCGGGAAGCGGGCGGCGAGCTCGGCGGCGCCGAGGGCCGTCGCGTCCAGCAGGACGGGTCGCCCTCCTTGACGGTCCATCACGCGCCAGATCTCGCGCGCGACGACGTCGCGCGGCGCGAGCTCCGCGAGAGGGTGGACGCCGAGCATGAAGCGGTGCCCCTCCTCATCGCGCAGCACCGCACCCTCGCCGCGCACCGCCTCGGAGATGAGGAAGCCGTCGGCTCCCGCGAGCGTGGTCGGGTGGAACTGGACGAACTCGAGGTCGGCGACGGCTGCGCCCGCCGCGAGCGCGAGGGCGATGCCGTCGCCGGTCGCGCCCAGCGGGTTGGTGGTGTGGGCGTACAGCTGGCCGGCACCGCCGGTGGCGAGCACGATCGCGTCCGCCTCGATGACACCGCGGGTGCCGTCCGCCTGAACCGTCTGCACGCCGACCGCCCGGCGGGGCCCTGCGGCGCTCGGCAGGCCCCGGCCGGTCGGGCCGGCGTCGTCGGCCAGGAGGATCGCGGTCGCCGCGGTGTGCTCGAGGATGCGGGTGCCCGGGTCCTCGGCCGCGCGCGCTCGCAGCGCCGCGGTCAGGGCCCTGATGATCTCCGCGCCCGTGGCGTCGCCTCCGGCGTGCACGATCCGCGGCAGCGAGTGTGCGCCCTCGCGCCCGACGGCGAGGCCGCGCGGCTCGCGGGCATCGCGGTCGAAGACGACGCCCCAGGACTCCAGCGTGGCGATCGCCTCCGGTGCGGCGGCGGTGAGCACGCGCACGGGCAGCGGCTCGGCCAGCCCGGCGCCCGCCGCGAGGGTGTCCCTGGCGTGCGCCTCGGTGCTGTCCTCCGGCCGTACCGCCGCGGCGATCCCGCCCTGCGCGTGCCGGGTGTTGCTCTCGCCGAGCGCCCTCTTGCTGAGCACCGTGACCCCTGTGCCCGCGGGCAGTGAGAGCGCAGCGGCCAGCCCGGCGAGGCCGGCCCCCACGACGAGCACCTGTGCGCCGCGTGCTGCGGCGGGACTCATCGCGCGACCCGTGCGGGGCTCTGCGCGGGCACCGCGGCGAGCATGCGCTCCAGCGCGACGCGCGCGTGCTCCGCCACCTCCGCCGGCACCTGGATGCGGTTCACCGTGCGGCCGGCGACGAGCTCCTCCAGCACCCATGCGAGATAGCCGGGGTGGATGCGGTACATGGTGGAGCACGGGCACACCACCGAGTCGAGGCAGAAGATCGTGTGCTCAGGGTGCTGATCCGCCAGACGCTGCACGAGGTTGATCTCCGTGCCGATCGCGAAGGTCGAGCCGGGCGCCGCCGCCTCGATCGCCTTGACGATGAAGTCGGTGGAGCCGGCGGCGTCGGCCGCGTCGACGACCTCCATCGAGCACTCGGGATGCACGATGACCTGCACGCCGGGGAACTCTGCGCGGGCGTGCTCGATCTGCCCCACCGTGAACCGCTTGTGCACGGAGCAGAACCCGTGCCAGAGGATGACCTTCGCCTCCCGCAGGCGCTGCTCGTCGTTGCCGCCGAGGGCCTCGCGCGGGTTCCACATCGGCATCCGCTCCAGGGGGATGCCCATCGCCTTCGCCGTGTTGCGGCCCAGGTGCTGGTCGGGGAAGAAGAGCACACGGCGGCCGCGCTCGAAGGCCCACTCGAGGACCGTGCGAGCGTTGGAGGAGGTGCAGACGATCCCGCCGTGAGCGCCGACGAAGCCCTTCAGGGCGGCCGAGCTGTTCATGTAGGTGACCGGGACGACCTCCTGCAGGCCGTCCTCTCCGACGGCGTCGCTGCCCGGCTCGGCGCCGTAGAGCGCCATCAGCTCGGCCCAGCACGCCTCGACCGAGGCGCTGTCGGCCATGTCGGCCATCGAGCACCCCGCGGCGAGGTTGGGCAGCACGACCTGCTGCTCCGGGCGGGACAGGATGTCCGCCGTCTCGGCCATGAAGTGCACGCCGCAGAACACGATCGCCTCCGCCTCCGGGCGGCTGGTCGCGGCGCGGGCGAGCTGGTAGGAGTCGCCGACGAAGTCGGCGTGCTCGACGATCTCGTCGCGCTGGTAGAAGTGGCCGAGCACGACGACCCGGTCGCCGAGCGTCGCCTTGGCCGCCCGGATGCGCTCGGAGAGCTCCTCGGGGGTGGCGGTGCGGTACTCCTCCGGGAGGGCTCCCTGGCGAGGCGCGGAGAGGGGGATCGGATCGGCCATGGAGGCGCCGGGCCCATAGCCCGGACTGCGGTCGATGATCCACGGTTCGCGCGACAGCTCGGGGGAGCAGGTCTCGCCCTGCCGCTTGCCCGTGCGGATGAGCCTGATCGTCGTGTCGATCGAGGTCATGGTCTGCTCCTTGCTGTCGTCGCCGTGATGTCGCCGGATAGCTTGCGCCGTGGGCCGTCAGATGGACCGGAGCGGGCCGAGGTCGGTCAGCTCGACGGAGGTGTTGTAGCGGTAATAGCGGGCCGGGCGGTGCCGTCCGCCCGTGGCCAGCTCGTCGGTCGGGGAGATGGTGCGGTCGGCGAGCACGCCGCGGCGGAAGTTCGCCGGGTCGAGAGGGCGGCCGAGGACCGCCTCGTGCACGGCGCGCAGCTGGCTGATGGTGAAGACGTCGCCGAGGAAGGCGTGCGCGATCCGCGAGTACTCCATCTTCGTGCGCAGGCGCCAGAGCGCGTACTCGACGATCTGCTCGTGGTCGAAGGCCAGCGGGGGCAGCGCGTCGGCGGGGAACCAGGACACGTTCTCGTCCTCGACCGCCTGGCCGGCCTCAGCCGGATTGACGAGGGCCCAGTAGACGACCGAGACCACGCGTTCGCTGGGGGAGCGGTCCGGATCGCCGAAGGTGTACAGCTGCTCGAGGTGGCGCGGCGAGAGCGCGGTGGTCTCGGCCAAGGTGCGGCGGGCGGCTGTCGCGAGGCCTTCATCGGCGCCGAGCGCGCCGCCGGGGAGTGCCCAGCGCCCGGCGTACGGCTCGCGGATGCGGCGCACCAGGGGAAGCCACAGTCGGCCCGGCCCCTTGGCGCGCCCGCGGCCGTGGGGGTCGCCGCTGCCCTCGCCGCGCAGGGCGAAGATGACCGTCGACACGGCGAGGAGCACCGGCGTGCGCTGCTGCACGGGCGTGCGCTGCTGCGCCGGCTGCGCGTGCTGCGCCTGCTGCTGCGTCATCGCCGTCTCCTCCGCCCGGCTCCGAGGCGGAGATCCTCCGCTGCGGCTCGTCCATCTGAGTTAGAGTCAACATGACTCTACTTGGGCCTCCATGTTAGTGTCGATCTGACACGAAGTCCAATCCCGCTGTTCCCGGCCCGCGCGGGGTATCCTCTCCTCACAACCGAAGAACGGGCCGTTCAGCCGTCGCGGGAGAGCCTTCCCGCCAGCCCCGCTCACCAGCGGAGGGGGCGCGGAAGGCACCGAAGGAGCAAGCCTCCCCGCCAATCTCTCAGGTCGCGATACCGCGACGGACAGGCCGCTCTGAAAAGCGAACGAGCCGCGCGAGCGGCATCGGGACCGCCGAAGGGGAAAGCAGGCAGCGCACAGGTGCCTGCGAAGCTCTCAGGCCTATGACAGAGGGGGAGTTCCACCGCGAAGGACGCATAGGCGTCCAGGCAGGAGAACTCCCGATGACCGTCCGAACCCTCGAGCCGCCCGCCGCGCTCGAGCCGCCCGTTCCCGAGCCGTCCGCCCCCGAGAGGCTCAGCCCGCTCGACGCCGAGCATCGCGCTCTCGGCGCCGTCTTCACCGGCTTCAACGGCTGGCGCATGCCCGTGCGTTACAGCAGCGACCTGGCCGAGCACCGTGCGGTGCGGCAGGCGGCCGGGCTCTTCGACGTCTCCCACATGGCGGTCCTCGAGGTCAGCGGCACCGGTGCCGGCGCGCTGCTGGACTCGGCTCTGAGCGTGCGGATCTCCGCGCTCCAGGCCGGGCGGGCGAAGTACGCGCTGCTGCTCACCGAGGGCGGCGGCATCCTCGACGATCTCATCTGCTACCGGCTGGACGCCGAGCGCCACCTCCTCGTCGCGAACGCGGGCAACCGCGAGGCCGTCGCCGCCTGCCTGCGCACGCTCGCGGAGGCGGCGCCGGGCGCGATCGTGGCGGACCGCAGCGAGGACACGGCGATCCTCGCGCTGCAGGGGCCGCACGCCGAGCAGATCCTGCGCGCGACGCCGGGGCTGCAGGCGGGCGAGCCCGCCTCCCTGGGCTTCTACCGCGCCAGGGAGGGCGTCTTCGTCTCGGGAGGCAGGAGGCACCCCGTCCTCGTGGCGCGCACCGGCTACACGGGCGAGGACGGCTTCGAGCTGCTCCTGGGCGTCGAGGCCGGCGTCGCCCTCTGGCGCGCCCTGCTCGCAGCCGGAACCCCGCTCGGGCTGCTGCCGGCCGGACTGGCTGCGCGCGACTCTCTGCGGCTGGAGGCGGGCATGCCGCTGTACGGGCATGAGCTCGGCCTCGACGTCCACCCGGGGCGGCTTCCGCTGGCGCACGCGCTGAGCCTGGACGAGGGCCGGGCCTTCCCAGGTCGCGCCGCGGTGGCGGCCGGCCCAGGCCACGGCGCCCGGCTGCTCGTCGGCCTCGCCGGACACGGCCGCCGTGCGGCCCGCGCCGGTCACGCCGTGCTGCGCGAGGCGGGCGGGGAGCAGATCGGCCGGGTGAGCAGCGGGACGCTCTCCCCGAGCCTCGGCCACCCGATCGCGATGGCCTTCGTCGATCCGGAGCTCGCCCGGCCCGGCACACCCGTGACGGTCGACGTGCGCGGGTCCGCCGAGCCGTTCAGGGTGACCGTCCTGCCGTTCTACAGGCGGCCGGCCCGCCGTCGCCTGGGCGCGCTCGCCGCTGCGGGAGCCGGGCGATGAGCGCGGCGCGCCTGTACACCGAGGCGCACGAGTGGGTCGACTACGACGCCGCGTCGGGGACGGCCGCGATCGGCATCACCGCGTACGCGGCCGAGCAGCTCGGCGACATCGTGTACCTGGAGCTCCCGCAGCCCGGCGACACGGCACGCGCAGGCGTTGTGCTCGGCGAGATCGAGTCCACCAAGTCCGTCGGCGAGCTGTACGCCCCCGTGGACGGGCGCGTCGAGCGCGTCAACACCGAGGCCGCGGACGATCCTGCCATCGTCAACGCGGCCGCGGACGAGACCTGGCTGGTCGTGCTCTCCGTGGACGAGGCCCCGGCAGGCCTGCTCGACGCCGACGCCTACGCGGCGCTCACGGAGCAGGCATGAGCGGCCCGGCGAGCGCGGGGTTCTCCGCCCGCCACATCGGCACCTCCCCGGAGGGGGCCGGGGCCGCCACCGGGGCGCAGCAGCGCATGCTCGCCGTCGTCGGCCAGGAGAGCGTGGACGCGCTTCTGCGCGCCGCGATCCCCGACACGGTCCACGGCGTCGGCGGACGCCACGGCGCGATCCCCGAGCCGGTCAGCGAGGCGGCAGCGCTGGCCGAGCTGCGCGCCCTCGCTGGCCGCAACCGGCTGCGCACCCCGATGATCGGCCTGGGCTATCACGGCACGGTCACCCCCTCGGTCATCCGTCGCGACATCCTCGAGAACCCCGCCTGGTACACCGCTTATACGCCCTACCAGCCGGAGATCTCCCAAGGACGGCTGGAGGCGCTGCTCACCTTCCAGACGATGGTGGCCGAGCTCACCGGGACAGCGACGGCGGGCGCATCGATGCTCGACGAGGGCACTGCCGCAGCCGAGGGCATGCTGCTGGCCCGACGCGCCAGCCGCGCCTCCTCCGACGTCTTCGTCGTGGACGCGGACGCCCTGCCGCAGACGATCGCGCTGCTGCGCACCCGCGCGGAGCCGCTGGGCATCCGGATCGTCACCGCGCAGCTGACGGCACCGGCGCAGCTGCCGGCGGCGTTCTTCGGGATCCTCGCCCAGTACCCCGGCGCGAGCGGGCGCGTCCTCGATCTCGCCCCGGTCGTCCAGGCGGCGCACGAGCGGGAAGCGCTGGCGGTCGTCGCCGCCGACCTGCTCGCCCTCACGCTGCTCGTGCCGCCCGGCGAGCTCGGCGCGGACGTCGTGGTGGGCACGACGCAGCGATTCGGCGTGCCGCTGGGCTTCGGCGGACCGCACGCCGGCTATCTGGCCGTCCGCTCCGGGCTGGAGCGCCAGCTGCCCGGCCGCCTCGTCGGGGTGAGCCGCGACGCGGCGGGGCGCCCGGCCTACCGCCTCAGCCTGCAGACCCGTGAGCAGCACATCCGCCGCGAGAAGGCGACGAGCAACATCTGCACCGCGCAGGTGCTGCTGGCCGTGATGGCCGCCGAGTACGCGGTCTACCACGGCCCCGAAGGGCTGCGTCGCATCGCCGAGGAGGTGCACGCGCAGGCCCGGCTCACCGCTGGCCGCCTGGCCGCTCGCGGGGTGAGGCCGGTGCACGAGGCCTTCTTCGACACGCTCCTGCTGCCGGTGCATGCCGTCGGGGGTGCCGACGCCGTCATCGCCCGCGCCGAGGCGGCAGGACTGCTGCTGCGGCGGGTCGACGCGGAGCACGTCGGCGTGAGCTTCGACGAGGCGACGGCGGGCGAGCCCGCGCTGGCCGGGGTGCTCGTGGAGGCGATCGCGCCGACGGGGCTGGGCGTGCGGGCGGGGGAGAACCCGCCGGAAGGGGAGCTCCCGCCGGAAGGCGAGCTCCCGGTGCTCCCCGCCGCCCTGCGCCGGCGCACCCCCTACCTGAGCCACCCGGTCTTCCACGAGCACCGCTCCGAGACCTCGATGATGCGCTACCTGCGCAGTCTCGCGGACAAGGACTACGCACTGGACCGGGGCATGATCCCGCTGGGCTCGTGCACGATGAAGCTCAATGCCGCCACGGAGATGCAGGCCGTGTCCTGGCCCGAGCTCGCCGGACTGCATCCCTTCGCCCCGGCCCAGGACGCGGCAGGCTCGCTCGAGCTCATCGCCCAGCTGGAGCGCTGGCTCGTCCGTCTGACCGGCTACGACACCGTCTCGCTGCAGCCGAACGCGGGCAGTCAGGGCGAGCTCGCGGGCCTGCTCGCGATCCGCGGCTACCACCGCTCCCGCGGACAGGAGCGGCGCACCGTCTGCCTCATCCCCGCCTCCGCGCACGGCACCAATGCCGCCTCGGCGGTGCTCGCGGGCATGCGCGTCGTGGTCGTGCCCACGGACGCGATGGGGAACGTGGACCTGCCCGCCCTGCACGCGCTCGTCGCGGAGCACCGCGAGGAGCTCGCCGCCCTGATGATGACGTACCCCTCGACGCACGGCGTGTACGAGGCGGAGGTCCGCGCGATCGCGGAGGCGGTGCACGCGGCCGGAGGCCAGGTGTACATCGACGGCGCGAACCTCAATGCGCTGCTCGGCCACGCGCGCTTCGGCGATCTCGGGGGCGACGTCTCGCATCTGAACCTGCACAAGACCTTCTGCATCCCCCATGGCGGCGGAGGGCCGGGGGTGGGGCCGGTGGCGGCGAAGGCGCATCTCGCGCCCTTCCTGCCCGGGCATCCGATGGCGCAGAGCCACGAGCACGCCTTCGGCGAGAGCGATCCGGCCGCGACCGTGGAGCACGGCGGCGGTCCGGTCTCCTCGGCCCCCTACGGCAGCCCGGCGATCCTGCCCATTGCCTGGGCATACATCCGCATGATGGGGGAGCGCGGCCTCGCGGAGGCCACGGGAGCGGCGGTGCTGGCCGCGAACTACCTCGCGGCGCGACTGCGCGACCACTATCCGGTGCTGTACACCGGGCCCGGCGGACTCGTCGCGCACGAGTGCATCCTCGACCTTCGGCCGCTGACCGCGGCGACGGGGATCACCGCCGAGGATGTCGCCAAGCGTCTCATCGACTACGGCTTCCACGCCCCGACGATGAGCTTCCCGGTCCCGGGGACGCTCATGGTCGAGCCCACCGAGAGCGAGGACCTCGCCGAGCTGGACCGCTTCGCGGAGGCGATGATCGCGATCCGGGCCGAGGCGGACGCCGTGGCGCAGGGCCGCTGGCCGGCGGAGGACAACCCGCTGCGGCAGGCGCCGCACCCTGCCGAGGATCTCCTCTCCGACGAGTGGGACCGTCCCTACTCGCGGGAGCTGGCCGCGTACCCCGTGGCCGGACTCCGGCGCAGGAAGTACTGGTCACCCGTCTCCCGGGTCGACAACGCATGGGGGGACCGCAATCTGGCCTGCAGCTGCCCGCCCGTGGAGAGCTTCGCCTGGCCTGCCCGCAGCGCGCAGGAGGCCGAGCCGGAGCCCGGGGAGGATCGGCTCGCCGTCGCCTCTCCTCGCAGCTCGCGGCCATAGGATCGCCCCATGCAGCTGGGGGATCCGGAGCTCGCCATCGACACGGGGCGTCTGCGAGGGCGCTGGCGCGGCGCCTCCGCGGCCTTCCTGGGCATCCCGTTCGCCCAGCCGCCCGTGGGCTCGCTGCGCTTCGCGGCGCCCCTGCCGGTCGAGCCCTGGGACGGCGTCCGGGAGGCCGTCGAGCACGGGCCCACTCCGCAGCGCGGCGACCCGCCGCTGGAGACGCTCATCCCGGAGCCCTCCATCCCCGGCGACGCGACACTGAACCTCGACGTATTCACCCCGGCGCCCGGCGATCGGCAGGCCCGGCTGCCCGTGCTCGTGTGGATCCACGGCGGCGGCTACACGGGCGGCTCGCCCGCGAGCCCCTGGTACGACGGCGCGGCCTTCAACCGGGACGGCATCGTCACGGTGACCATCTCCTACCGGCTCGGCTTCGACGGCTTCGGCTGGATCGAGGGGGCGCCGAGCAACCGGGGCGTGCGGGACTGGCTGCTGGCCCTGGACTGGGTGCAGCGCAACATCCTCGCCTTCGGAGGCGACCCGGACCGCGTGACGATCGCGGGTCAGTCCGCCGGCGGCGGAGCGGTGCTGACGCTGCTGGGCATGCCGGCTGCTCGCGGCCTGTTCCAGCGCGCCTGGGCCATGTCTGCCGCACCGGCCGACGTCACGGTGGAACGGGCGCGCGCGGTGGCCCGGCGGCTGGCCACGGCGGCCGGAGTGCAGCCCGACCGGCAGGGCTTCGCCTCGCTGCCGGAGGAGCGCATCCTGGCCCTGCAGAGCGCGGCGAGCATCGATCGGCGCCGCGGGATGATCGCCGTGGCGCGCACGCTGCTGACCGAGGGCGCCCCGCTGGGACCGGTGGTGGACGGCGAGCTCGTCGCCCGGCCCGTCGTGCAGGCGCTCGCGGCGGGGCAGGGGGCGCAGATCCCGCTCGTGCTGGGCTCAACCGACGACGAGTTCTCCATGCTCTTCGAGCGTGCGGGCGCCTGGGTGCGCTGGGTTCCCGCCGGTCTCGCGCTCGCCCTGCTCGGCGTGTCCCCGGCACGGCGCCGCGCGTACCTGGCGGCCAACCCGGGCCCCCGGGGACGCGGCACCTCGGCCATGCTCGGCCGCTACGTCTCCGACATGGCGTTCCGCTCGACGGTCGCACGTGTGGCCGCCGCGCGCGAGTCCGCCGGCGCGCCCAGCTGGGTGTATCGCTTCGCCTGGACCTCGCCCACCACCGGATGGGCGCAGCACTGCCTCGACGTGCCGTTCTTCTTCGACTGCCTCGATGCGCCGCGGGTGGAGCATATCGCCGGGCACAACCCGCCGCAGCAGCTCGCCCGGGCGCTGCACGGGGCGGCAGTCGGGTTCATCCGGGACGGCGAGCCGGGCTGGGCGCCCTGGTCGGAGCAGCCCGGCCTGGCGCGAGCCTTCGGTGGCTTCAGCGAGCTGGATCCGCACGGCTACGCGAGCGTGCTGCCGCTGCTGTCCTGAGGCGCCGCGGCCTGGATTGTCGGACAGGCCCGTTGCGGGGTTATCGTCGAGACGAGGGCGAGGCGGCCCTCCATCGTTCGAGGCGAAGGAGCCGGCATGGGCGGGATCAGGGTGGCGATCGTCGGTGCGGGGATCGGAGGGCTGACCGCGGCGAACGCGCTGCGGCGCCGCGGCATCCACGCGGAGGTGTTCGAGCAGGCGGCAGCGCTCGGCGAGGTGGGAGCGGGCGTGGCGATCTCGCCGAACGCCTCGCGGCTGCTCGGACGGGTCGGGCTGCTCGAGGAGCTGGCCAGGCGCTCCTCGCCGCTGCGCGGCGGCTACTACCACCGGCGCATGGACGGCACCGTGGCCGCGATCCACAAGCCTCCCGTGATGAACGAGCAGACGGTCGTCTACGGCGTGCACCGCGCGGACCTCATCGACATCCTCGCCGGAGGCCTGCCCGAGGGGACCGTGCACACCGGCCATCGGCTGGCGAGCCTGAGCCAGGACGCGCTGGGCGTCGAGCTCGTCTTCGAGAACGGCGAACGGCACCGCGCCGACGCCGTCATCGGCGCGGACGGCATCCACTCAGCCGTGCGCCCCTCCGTGGTCGCGGAGCAGCCGGCGGTGGCATCCGGCACGGCGGCCTACCGCGCCGTCATCCCGGCCGAGCCGGAGGACGACGCCGATGCGGGCATCTCGACGCTGTGGATGGGGCCGCGCAGGCACTTCCTCGTCTACCCGGTGCGGGCGAACACGCTGATCAACATTGTCGCCATGGTCCCCGCGCCCGACGGCGCCCGCGAGTCCTGGACGGCCCCCGGGGACCCGGCGGAGCTGGCCCGGGAGTTCGCCGGCTGGGACCCGGTGGTTGGCCGGCTCATCCAGCGGGTGGAGAGCACCTTCCTGTGGGGACTGTTCGACCGCGAGCCCCTGCCGTCCTGGCATCGCGGGCGCATCGCGCTCCTGGGCGACGCCGCGCACTCGATGCTGCCGCATCTCGGCCAGGGCGCGAACCAGACGATCGAGGACGGCTTCGCCCTCGCTGCCGCACTCGAGGGCGCCTCGGCCGCCGAGGTGCCCCAGGCGCTCGCGCTCTACGAGAGCGCCCGGCTGACGCGCGCCGCGACCGTGCAGCGCGCGTCCCGGCACACGGGCGAGCTCATCGACGCCGACGAGGACAGCGACCTCGAGCGGCGCGACGAGGAGCTGCGCCGTTCGCTGGCCTTCCGGATGTGGCTGCACGAGCACGATGCCGACTCGGTCGCTCCGCCCGTGCCGGCGCCCGTCTGAGTCGCGGCGCGAGGCCGCATAGGATCGGCGCATGGCAGATCAGCTCGCGCGCGTGAGCGCCGTGTGCGTCGTCGCGCAGCTGCGGGCGGACGCCGGTCCCGTCGGCGTGACCGCGATCGACAAGCGCCCGGTCGCCGGAGCGGTCCGCGTGGGGCCGTACGGGCTGCGCGCCGATGTGCAGGCCGACCGCAGGCATCACGGCGGCCTGGACAAGGCCGTGTACGTCTACGGCCAGGAGGACGCGGACTTCTGGGCGGCCGAGCTCGGCCGGGAGCTCCCGCCGGGATGGTTCGGCGAGAACCTGCGCGTGGAGGGCGTGGACGTCCGCGGGGTCGCGGCGGGGGAGCGCTGGATCGTCGGCGACGCAGACGCGCGGCAGCGCGGGGCGGCCCTGGTGCTGGAGGCCACCGGCCCGCGCCGACCCTGCGCGACCTTCGCCCGCTGGGTCGGCGGTGCGCAGGCCCAGGGCTGGGTGCGGCGATTCAGCGAGGCGGGGCGCTACGGCGCCTACTTCCGGGTGCTCGCACCGGGTGAAGTGCGCGAGGGCGATGCAGTCCGTCGGGTCCCCGCCCCGGCGGGATCGCCCACCCTGGCCTCGCTGTTCTGAGGCTAGCGCTGGGCGCGGACCGTGTTGGTGATCGAGCCGACGCCCTCGATCTCGACCGTCACCGTGTCGCCGTCCTGCAGGTTCAGCGGTGGCTCGCGGCGGTATCCGACCCCGCCCGGGGTCCCCGTGAGGATCACGTCGCCCGGGACGAGCTCGGTGAACTCCGAGACGGTCGCGATGAGGAACGGCACGGTGAAGATGAGCTGGGACAGATCCGCGTCCTGCTCCGTCCTCCCGTTCACGACGCAGCGGATGCGGCCCCGCGACGGATCCGCCTCGTCGAGCGTCACGATGTCCGGGCCCAGCGGCGTCGTGCCGTCCCAGGTCTTGCCCTGCAGCCACTGGTGAGTCCGGTACTGGTAGTCCCGGACGGTGATGTCGTTCGCGACCGAGAGTCCCAGCACGTGATCGAGCGCCCGGTCCTCCGGGATGCGCCGCCCCGCCTTGCCGATCACCACGGCCAGCTCGGCCTCGTAGTCGAAGAACTCCGCCTCCGGCGGGCGGAGGATGTCGTCTCGCGCGCCGATCAGCGAGCCGGCGAACTTCGCGAACAGCACGGGGTAGTCGGTGTCCGCCCGGCGCGACTCGGCCTGGTGGGCCCGGTAGTTCAGTCCGACGCAGACGATCTTCTCGGGCGCGGGCACCGCGGGCAGCAGCCGCACGGAGTCCAGCGCCACCGCCTGCTCGCGCAGGCGCGGCGCCGCTCGCAGCAGCGCGAGCGGGGTCTGCGGCCCGATCCGGTCGATCCCGCCGAGCGGCACGACGATGTCCCCCTCGCGCACGCCCACGTGGGCGGTCCCGCCGTGCTCGTAGCTGACGAGGCGCATGCTCAGATCACCGCCGAGTAGCCGCCGTCGACGACGATCGAGGCGCCGTCGACGTAGCCGGCCAGATCGCTGGCGAGGAACAGGATGACGTCGGCGATCTCCTCCGGCCTGCCCTTGCGAGCAAGCGGGATGCGGATGGGAGAGCCGCCCTTCATCTCCTGCCTGAGCATCTCGGTGTCCACCTGCCCGGGATGCACGACGTTGGCACGGATGCCGTGCGGCGCGACCGCGTCCGCGAGCGCGTAGGTGAAGGCACGCACGGCGCCCTTCGAGGCGGAGTAGGTGGATGCGTGCGCGAAGCCCCGCATCCCGCCGACCGAGGAGATGTTCACGATGCTTCCGCCCTTGCCGTGCGCGATCATCGAGTTGGCCGCGGCCTGCGAGCCGAAGAAGGTGCCTTCGAAGTTGACGGCCATGAGCCGGCGCAGCCGCTCGGGCGTGCACTCCAGGAAGTCGACCCGGTCGCTCACGCCTGCGGCATTCACCCACACGTCCACCCCGCCGAAGGCGTCGGCTGCTTCCACGACGGGGCCGAAGGCCGCGGGGTCGGCGACGTCCGTGCGGACGAACACGGCCTTCGCCCCGCGTTCGGCCAGTCGCTGCGGCAGGTCGGTGAGGCCCTCGCGCGAGGTCTCGTGCAGGGAGGCGATGACGACCGCCGCCGCACCCTCCTCCGCCGCCCGCAGGCAGGTGGCGCGGCCGATGCCGCTGGAGCCGCCGGTGACGACGACGACCCGGTCCTCGACGAGGCCGCGGCGCCCGGCCATCAGCGCACCTCGGTGGTCATGGTGCCGATGCCCTCGATGCTCGTCACGAGGGTCTCGCCCGGATGGATCGGCCCGACCCCGGGAGGTGCGCCCGTGAAGATGACATCGCCCGGGTTGAGCGTCATGATCCGGGAGGCGTAGGAGACGATCCGGGGCACCGGCATGAGCAGGTCGCGGGTGTTCACCGACTGCCTGACCTCGCCGTCGACGGTGAGCCGGATGTCCAGCGCGGAGGCGTCGAACCCGTCCTCGGCGACCCGGATCGCAGGGCCGATCGGGCTGAAGGTGTCGTAGCTCTTGCGGCGAGAGCGGTCGGCGGGGCTGCGCACGGTGACGTCGATGCCGATGCTGTACCCGAACACGTGATCGAGCGCCTCGGCCTCCGGGATGTCCTTGCCGCCCGTGCCGATGACGACGACGAGCTCGGACTCGTGATGGATCTCGCGGCCCTCTTCCAGCACGTCCACCGGAAGGACGATCGGGCCGGCCGGGTCCGTGATCGAGGAGGGCGACTTGAGGAACACGTCGAACTCCATCATCCAGGCCTCCACACCGCCGAGGGTGCGCTCCTGCACGCCGTGCATCTCCTCCACATGGGCCGCGTAGTTGCTCGCCGCGGCGATCACCTTCGAGGGATTGAGCACGGGTGCGCGCAGGCGGGCGGACGCGCCGGGCACCCGCGGCGCATCGGGCAGTGCAGCCTCGATCGCCGCGCGCCGCTGAGGCCAGTCACGGCACAGGGCGCGCCACCAGCCCGCGGTCAGGGGGTCGGCGTCGTGGGCGGGCACCGTCGAGGTCACGTCGGCGATGGTGCCGTCGTCGAGCAGGACGCCCAGACGGCAGGCGTCGAAGAGAACGAGCTTCATGCGGGGAGGACTCCAAGATTCGCGGCCGGCGCGCGCGGGCGCTTCCCGGCGCCGACGGCCGTGTCGGTGGCCTTCACGCTATCCGGGGGCGCAGCGGCCCATCCAGGCGCGGTTTGTTATCCCGTGAGTCGCGGTGGCTATCAGAGCGCGTCGCCTCGCCACGGCGCTCCCGTCCTGATTCCGCATGGGTATCACAGTGATTCTTAATTGCATTAGAGCGACCGCGTCAGCGGAACCTAGAGTTATCACCGCGTGAGCGAGGGAGCTACATGTCACTGTCATTCAGTCCGCGCCGGGTGAAGGTCGGCGCCGGCGCTCTCCGGGTGCTGGAAGCCGGTCACGGCACGCCGCTGGTGTATCTGCACGGAGTGGGGGACAACGGCGAGGCCTTCCCGGTGCTCGCGCGGCTCGCCGAGCACTACCGGGTCATCCGCCCGGACCACCCCGGCTTCATCGAGAGCGACGATCTGGGCGCCGGCTCGGTCGGCGAGATCGCCGAGATCGAGGAACGGCTGCTGGACGCTCTCGGCGTGGGCCGTTTCGCGCTGATCGGCTGCTCCTTCGGCGGCTGGGTCGCCGCCGAGCTCGCCCTCCGCGCCGGGGAGCGGGTCGAACGGCTCGTGCTCATCGACCCGGTGGGCCTGCGCGGCCCGGAGCAGGGGCCGGACATGTTCGCCATGGCGCCCGACGAGCTGCTGCGCGCCACCGTCTTCGACGAGGAGCGCCGTGCGGCCGCCGCGGCAGCGCCGCCGCCCGCGCACATCGCCGCCCGCCTCGCGCGCAGCCGTGCCGAGGCGTTGCGACTGGGCCGCGACCCGTATATGCACGATCCGGACCTCGCCGCGCGGCTCGCCGCGCTCGAGGTCGACACCCTCGTGGTCTGGGGCGCCCAGGACGGTGTGGTCCCGCCGTCCTACGGCCGGGAATGGCTCGCCGCCGTCCGCGGCTGCCGGCTGGAGCTCATCGAGGACGCGGGGCACCTGCCCCAGATCGAGCGCCCCGAGCGCTTCCTCCAGGTCACCGGCCTGCTGCCGGCAGAGGCGGCCTGACCGTGGAGCTGCGTCATCTGCACTACTTCGTCGCGGTCGCCGAGGAGCTGCACTTCCGCAAGGCGGCGGAGAAGCTGCACATCGCCCAGCCCGCCCTGAGCAAGCAGGTGCGCGCCCTGGAGGCCGAGCTGGACCTGCAGCTGCTGGAGCGCGACCGCAGGCACGTCACCCTCACCGAGGCCGGGACGGCCTTCCTGGAGGAGGCTCGCGCCGTCATCGCGCAGGCCGACGGCGCCAAGGCCCGAGCCAAGGCCGTCTCCAGCGGCAGGACCGGCTATCTCAACATCGGCTTCATCCAGCCGGCGCTCGCCGATCCGCTGCCCTTCGCCCTGCGCCGCTTCCGCAAGGAGTATCCGGACGTCCTGGTGCGGCTGTCGATGACCACGAACGCGCAGGCGATCGAGGCCGTGACGAACCGGACGCTGCACCTCGCCTTCATCCGGCTTCCGATCGAGACTCGGGAGGAGATCCACCAGGAGCTCGTCTTCGAGCAGAGCGTGGACATCCTCGTGCCCGAGGGCCACCCGCTGGCCGAGCGGGAGGAGATCGCGATCACGGACATCGCGCAGGAGGACCTCATCCTCATCGACCGCGCGGTGGAGCCGACGCTGCACGACTACTACATCGCGGTGTGCAACGCGGCCGGCTTCAGCCCGCACGTCGTGCACGAGGTCAACTCCACCTGGGTGGCGATCGGCCTCGTGGCGGCAGGCCTCGGAGTGGCCTTCGCGCCCGCCTCGGCCAAGTCGGCGCCGCAGCAGGGCGTCGCCTACCGCCCGATCGCCGGCGACGCGGCGCGGCTGAGCATCGGGCTGATCTGGAACCGCGGCATGCGGCCCGCGGTGCTCAACAACTTCCTCGCGATGCGCTCCTGGGAGCGCCAGCGCGACTGACCGCGGCGCGATCGCGCGGGGGCGATCGGCCGGTGACCGAGGGGAGACATGGCATGGCAGACAGAGCGCGGGAGCAGTCCGCACCGGAGCGGATCTTCGCGGTGCGCGGCAGGGGAGTCGTGGTCACCGGCGCCGCGAGCGGGCTGGGCGAGGCGATCGCCCGTGTGCTCGCCCGCAATGGCGCCCGGGTGACGCTCGTCGACGTCGAGCCGGAGCCGCTGCAGGGCGTGCGGGACGCGCTGGCCGGCGAGGGGCTCGAGGTGCGGGCGGTGGCGGCCGACATCGCCGACGCTGAGGCCGTCGAGGCCCTGATGGCGGAGGCGGCCGGCTGGGGCGAGGGGCTGCACGTCGTGTTCGCCAACGCCGGCATCTCCGCCGGACTGGGGCACGCCTTCGGCACCGGCGCCCTCGCGGAGCTGGACGACGAGCGCTGGCGCCGCGTGCTGGACGTGAACCTCACCGGCACGCTCCACACCATCAGGGCGGCCTCGCGCCGGCTCGGCCCTGGCGGCAAGATCATCGTCACGTCCTCGGTGGCGGGACTGCGCCCCGACCCCCTCGTGGGCTACGCGTACTCCTCGAGCAAGGCCGCCGTCACCCTGATGGCGCAGAACGCCGCCGCCGAGCTCGCGGAGCGGGGCATCACCGTGAACGTCATCGCCCCCGGCTCGGTCCTCACCGGCATCGGACGGCGCAACCCGGGCAACGCCGGCATGCTGGATCGACTGCGGCAGGCCACGGCGCTCGGGCGGCTGGGCGAGCCGGAGGAGTTCGAGGGCATCGCGCTGCTGCTGGCCTCGGGGGCCTCCGACTTCATGACCGGCGCCGTCCTCACCGTGGACGGCGGCGTGATGGTGACCGCGCGATGATCGCCTCCCGGACATCGCCGGCCGCAGTCTGCCGCCGCCCGGTGCAGCGACAACGGATATCACGTAATAGCTTTCCGGCCATTCCGGGGACTCACCGGAAAGTTAGCCTGAACTCGACGCCGGGAACCGCACACACCCCGGCGTGCGAGTCTGCAGACACGAGGCGACGAGGGGCTTCCCTCTGCCCGCCCCGCCCGGAGGACGGTCACGGAGCAGTGGCCGCCGAGGCGGGCGGGTGGACAGCATATGCCGGTGCGCCCGGCTGCCGCTGTCCTGGCCTGCGCTCGTCCGCAGACCGAAACACTCCCGACACCAACGAAGGGGCACAATGAAGTCCACAATCACCAAGGCGCTGTTCGCGGGGACCTCGGCTCTCGCGGTCGCCGCGCTGCTGACCGCCTGTTCCGGCGGCGGCTCGTCGTCGGGCTCGGCGAGCTCGGGCAGCCAGGCGACCATGCCGGCGCAGATGACCTCGATCACCCTGGCGCTGAACCCGGCCGCGCAGATGGCTCCCGTGTACTACGGCATCGAGCAGGGCATCTTCAAGAAGCACAACCTGGACGTCTCGATCGTCCCGCAGACGGACGTCGCGGCGATCGTCTCCGGCGTCGCGAGCGGTCAGTACACCTTCGGCTTCGCCACCGTCGTGCACGACATCAACGCGAACCTGAACAACATCCAGATCCGCGCCGTCGCCACGCCCGACGGGCAGCAGGACCCGAACGAGAAGCCCGACGTCGGCAACGCCCTGGTGGCCGGCCCCGGCTCCGGGATCACCTCCGCCGGTCAGCTGGCCGGCAAGACGCTGTGCGTCATCGGGCTCTCCTCGCTGAACACGCTGGCGGCCTACGCCATGGCGGCGGACGACGGGGTGAGCAACCCGAAGGAGTCGATCCAGCTCGTGCAGCTGCCCTTCGGCCAGATGCCCCAGGCGCTGTCGTCCAAGCAGTGCGACGCGGCGGTCATCCAGTCGCCGTTCATCGCGCAGGCGGAGGCCATCGGCGGCACCATCATCGGCAAGCCGAACGTGCAGATCTTCAGCAATGAGGCGATCGGCCTGTTCAACACCATGCAGAGCTACATCGACCAGCACCCCGACGTGGTGAAGGCCTTCGTGGACGCGGTGGTCGAGTCGCAGGAGGCGGCCAAGGCGAGCATTCCGGCCGCGCAGCAGACGCTGGTGTCGAACCTCAACATCACGCCGGAGCAGGCGGCCCAGTCCTTCTGGGGCACGGCTGACCCGTATGTGAACACGGCGGGCTTCGCGACGGCGCAGGACCTGCTGATGAAGTACGCCGGGCAGACGACCAAGCTCGACGTGGACACGCTGGTGTGGCCCGGAGGGCTCGAGCCCGGCAAGTGAGGGCTGCCGCCAGTCGCCGCCGGCCGGGCGGGATCCTCCCGCCCGGCCGGCGGCGCCGCGCGGCGCCGCATAAGAGAAGGTGGACATGAACATAGCCCTGCGCCGCACCCTGAGCTGGCTGCTGCCCGTCCTCGTCGTCGTCGCCGTCCTGCTGCTGTGGCAGGCGCTGACGGCCGGGGGCGTGTTCCGGCCGGACCAGTTCCCCACGGCCACCGCCACCGCGGGCGCGTTCTGGAACGCGCTCGCCTCCGGAGCACTGTGGAGCGCGGTCTGGGCCACGCTCACCGGCTGGTTCTGGTCGATGCTCATCGTGAGCGTGCTCGCCGTGATCGTCGGCTCCGCGCTGGCCTCCAGCGACATCGCCAACCGCAGCGCCGCGAGCGTGATCGAGGTGTTCAAGGCGATCCCCGCGATCGCGATCCTGCCCATCGTCATCCTCGTGCTCGGCTCCACAATGCAGATGAAGATCTTCCTCATCTGCTTCGGCGCCTTCTGGCCGCTGGTCATCCAGGTGATCTACGGGGTCCGCTCCATCGACCCGGTCGTCCTGGACACCGCGCGCGCCCTCGGCGTCCGCGGCATCCGGCGCTTCCTCGTCGTGGTGATCCCCAGCGCCGCGCCCTTCGTCGCGACGGGCCTGCGCATCGCCTCGGCCAGCGCGCTCATCCTCGCGATCGTCTCCGAGATCGTCGGCGGTGCGGAGGGCATCGGCCGCAACATCCTCATCTCCCAGAACGGCGGCGTCTCGGCCTATCCGACGATGTACGCGTACATCCTCGTCGCCGGCCTGCTCGGCATCGTGCTCACCGGGGCCTTCTTCCTCATCGAGAGGTTCGCGATGCACTGGCACGAGTCCCAACGGAACATCCGCTCGAACGAGGAGAAGCCCGCCCGATGAGCCAGACCACCCTTCCCGCCGAGAGGGCTTCCGGGGACAGCTCGGTCGCCTATCCCGTCACCGGCCACTTCTCGGCCCCCGGCGGCAAGCGTCCGCGATCGGGGCGCACCCGGCTGCGCAACGTGCTGCTGGCGATCTGGCTGCCGATCGTCGCGCTGGTGCTGTGGTACGTCCTCTCGGACAGCAGCACCTCGCCGTTCTTCCCGCCGCTGCGGCTCATCCTCATCGAGTGGTGGAAGCAGTTCATCCTCGGCGACGGGAAGCTGCAGATCCTGCCCAGCCTGCTGAACCTGCTCATCGGCTACGTGGCCGGCTCGCTCATCGGCTACATCGCGGGCACGATCCTGTGGCGGCTGCCGTGGGTGCGCCGCGCGACGAACCCGGTGGTCTACTTCCTCTACGTGCTGCCCGCCCCGGCGCTGCTGCCGGCGATGATCGCCCTGTTCGGCATCGGCGAGATGCGCCAGATCGCGCTGATCGCCTTCGGGGCCGTCTGGCCGACCCTGCTGAACACCCTGGACGGGATGCGCAGCATCGACCAGGTGAAGTTCGACACGGCGCGGGCGATGCGCTTCAGCGCAGTGCGCACCCTGTTCGCCGTCGTCATCCCCGGCTCCGGCCCGCAGGCGGCGGCGGGGCTGCGGGCGAGCCTGCAGGTGTCGATCATCCTCATGGTCGTCTCGGAGATGGTCGCCGCCAAGTCGGGCATCGGCTACTTCATCCTCGAGGCGCAGACGGTCTTCGCGATCGTCACGATGTGGGCGGGCATCATCACGCTCGCGATCATCGGCACGGCCCTGAACTACATCTTCGTCGGCGTCGAGCACCTCGTCCTGTCCTGGTACTACCGCTCGCGCGCCCTCGCCGGCTGACGCCGCCGAGCCCTGGCATCCGACCATCCACGAAAGCGAAGTGAGAACCCCCACATGACCATCGCCGAGCCGCCGGTCAGCACCGGCCAGCAGAACGTCCTCAAGGTCGACGGGCTGCGCAAGATCTACAACGAGGGCAAGCCGACCGCGAAGACCGCGATCGAGAACGTGAGCTTCGACGTCAGGCAGGGCGAGTTCATCTGCATCGTCGGCCCCTCCGGCGCGGGCAAGACCACCCTGCTGCGCTGCATCTCCGGGCTGGCCAAGGCCAGTGCCGGACGGCTGGAGTTCGAGGGCAAGCCGCTGACGTCCGTTCCGGAGAAGCTCGGACTCGTCTTCCAGGATTACGGCCGTTCGCTCTACCCCTGGTTCACCAACGGGCGCAACGTCGGGCTGCCCCTGGCTGCCCGCGGGTGGAAGAAGGCGGACCGGCGCCCCCGCGTGATGGAGGTGCTCGCCAATGTGGGCCTCGGGCACGTGGAGAACCAGTACCCGTGGGAGCTCTCCGGCGGCATGCAGCAGCGCGTCGCCATCGCCCGGGCGCTGTCCTACAAGCCGGAGCTGCTGCTCATGGACGAGCCCTTCGCCTCCGTGGACGCGCAGACCCGCTTCGACCTGGAGGACCTGACCCTCCGCGTGCGCAAGGAGCTCGGCATCACGGTGCTGCTCGTCACGCACGACATCGACGAGGCGATCTACCTCTCCGACCGCATCGTCGTGCTCTCCGGCTCCCCGAGCGTGGTGAAGGAGATCGTGGACGTGCCGCTGGGCGCGGAGCGCGAGCAGGTCGCCACCCGCGCGAGCGAGGAGTTCCTCCAGCTGCGCAGCCACCTGCTCAGCCTCGTCATGCCGCACGCATGAGCGCCGGGAGCGCGACCGCGGCGGCGTCGACCGACGTCGAGCAGCTGGCGGCCGTCGTCGCCGACTCCGGCTGCCGGGACATGTTCACCCTCATGGGCGCGGGCAACGTGTGGCTCATCCACTACCTCGCCACGCGGCATGGCGTGCGCATCCACCATCTCCGGCACGAGAACGGCGCGGTGGGGGCGGCCGACGGGCTCGCCCGCTCCACCGGCGAGGTGGGCTGGTGCACGGTCACCCAGGGCCCCGGGTTCACGAACACCATCACCGCCCTGCTCACCGCTCATCGCGGCGGCATCCCGCTGGTGTTCATCGTCAGCGACTCCTCCAACCTCGACCCGCTGCGCTTCCCCTTCGCCGGCACCGTGCAGGCGCTGGCCCCGGAGGCGCTGCTGCACCCGCTGGGCATCGCCACGGTCCGCGCGGACGGGGCACGAGCGGCCCAGCAGCTGCGCGAGGCCTTCGCGCAGGCCCGGGACGAGAGCCGCCCGGTGGCGTTCATCACCCCCGCGGGCCTGGACAAGGTCCCCGTGCAGGGCGAGCTGCCCGCCCCGATCCCGCCGGCGCCCGGGCCGGACCCCGCGCCCGATCCGCAGCTGGTCGCCGCGGCGGCGGACGCCCTGCAGGGCATGCAGCGGATCGTCATCCTCGCCGGGCGGGGCGCCGTGGCGTCCGGAGCCGAGGCGGAGGTCTGCCGTGCCGCGGAGCTCCTGGGCGCCCGCATCTCGACCAGCGTGCCGGCGCTGGGCTTCGCGGCAGATCATCCGGCGACGATCGGGCCCTTCGGCGGGTTCTCCATCGGCGAGACCGAGCGCAGCATCGAGGAGGCCGACGGCTTCCTCGTCGTGGGAGCCGCGCTGAACCTGTTCCAGACGCGCACCGGCTCCTTCCTCCAGGGCCGCACCGTCGTGCGCCTCGACCGTGATCCGGACGCCTCGGGCGATGTCCTCCTCGCCGGGGACGCGCGCCGCAGCCTCGCGGCGCTGAACGCCGAGCTCGAGGCGCGCGGCGCGCGCGCGGCCGCGCCGCAGCCGCTGCCGTGGCCGGTCGTGACGGACGACACCGGCAAGCCCGGCCTGCTCGACCCGCGCACGATCTCGGCGGAGCTGGACGCCGCGCTGCCGCGCCCGCGCCGCGTCTTCGTCGACAACGGCCACTTCGGCGCGTTCCCGATCCTGTACATGCGGCACCGCGCACCGCGCTCGCTGATCTGGCTGCCGGACTTCGGCGCCGTGGGCAGCGCGCTCGCCGCCGGCTTCGCCTCCTCGATCGCGGACCGGGAGGTGCAGTCGGTGCTGTTCATCGGCGACTCGGGCCTGTACATGACGCTCGGCGACCTGGAGACGGTCGTGCGCGAACGGGCGCCGCTCATCGTGGTGTGCATGAACGACGGCGCGGCGGGCTCGGAGCTCGTGCACATGGGCGACTGGGGTGTGCCGCCGGACCAGGCGATCTTCGGCTACAACGACATCGCCGCGCTGGCCGCCGGCATGGGGGCTGCCGCGGCGCTGGTCGGCGAGCCGGGTCAGGCCGCTGCGGCGATCGCCGCCTGGGATCCCTCGCGCGGGCCCCTCGTGCTCGACTGCCACATCGGCCGCGAGGTCCGATCGCCCATCTACGACCACGCCTGAGTGCCGCAGCACGCGGTGGTGCAGGCCCGCGGGGGCTGGGCCACGCCCGGCCCCGGACGACGCGTCCGAGCGTTCGTTATCCCTCGATAACGATTGGGCCTCACTCGAACCGAACACCTATCACCCACGCCTGGTGAGGTCCGGAAGGCCGGGGATAGCCTCGCCTCGATCCACTCGAACAGGGGAGTTCACCGATGCAGGAGCCTGTCCAGGCTGCGACCGCCGCGGGGCCGTCCGCGGCCCGTTACGAAGACGTCATCGCCGCTGTGCGGGGCATCCACGAGCTCGTGGACGCGCACGCAGCCGAGAACGATCGTGAGGGCCGCATCGCCGAGCCGGTGATCGACGCGCTGTTCGAGACGGGCGCGCTGCGAGTGTTCACCCCGGTGGAGTTCGGCGGCAGCGAGGTCACCCCCCGGCAGGCGATGGACGTGTACCGCACGCTCGCCTACGCGGACCCGTCGACGGGCTGGGTGGCGATGGCGATCGCCATGGTCACCGGGCTCGCCGGCGCCTTCCTCGACCGTGACACCGCAGACGCGCTGTTCGAGACGCCCCGTCTGGCCATCGCCGGTCAGGGAACCCGGGCGGGCCGCGCCGAGCCCGTCCCCGGCGGCTACCGCGTCTCCGGCTCGTGGCAGTTCGCCTCCGGCATCAAGCACTCCACGCACCTGCACACCGCGGCCGCGGACACGGAGACGGGGCAGACCCGCTTCTTCCTCGTGCCCGTCGAGCAGGTCAGCTTCGTAGAGAACTGGGACGTGCTCGGCCTGCGGGGCACGGGCAGCATCGACTACACGCTGCAGGACCTCTTCGTGCCGGCGGAGATGAGCTACCCCTCCCTGAGCGTCGAGCCCGTGACCGGCGGCTCGCTCTACCGGATCGGCATCGGCAACTATGCGAGCATCAACCACGGGGCGTGGGGTCTGGGACTGGGCCGGCGCCTGCTGGACGAGCTCGCCGCCGCGGTGCAGCGCAAGGCCGGGCGAGCCGGAGCCCAGGCGGAGAACGCGAGCTGGCAGGAGCAGTACGCCAACGCGGAGCTCCGGCTGCGTTCCGCGCACGCGCTGCTCTACGACGTCTGGGAGGAGATCGAGGCTGTCCTGGAGGCCGGCGACCCGATCCCGCTGAGGCTGGAGACGCTGAACCGCGCAGCGCTGTGCAACGTGACGTGGACCCTGGACGACATCGCCGGCTTCGTGTTCCGCTCGGCGGGCACGGAGGCGCTGCGAGCGGGGACCATCCAGCGGCTCTATCGTGACGTGCACGGAGGGACGCAGCACATCTCGTCCTCGCCGGTCATCCTGCAGTCGGCCGGGCGTCAGCTCGCCGGCCTCGCGGAGGGCCAGAAGTGGGTGCACTTCCAGCTCGTCTGACGGCGAGCGAGGATCTTCGAAGAAGGAACGACGTCAAGGAGGACATCATGAGCGACGAGCCGGTGCACAACGTCATGACGGAAGGGCCGCTGAGCCCCGAGCTGGAACAGCTCTACGCGGACTTCGAGGCGAAGAACCTCAGCCCGCTGTGGACGCAGATGGACGAGGTCATGGACATCACCCCGGTGTCCAAGGCGGTTCCGTGGCTGTGGCGCTGGAACGACCTGCTGCCGCTGGCGGCGCGCTCAGGAGAGCTCGTCCCGGTCGGCCGCGGCGGCGAGCGCCGCGCGATCGCGCTGGCGAACCCGGGACTGGGCGGCAAGCCCTACGCCACGCCCACGATCTGGGCCGCCATCCAGTACCTGGGCGGGCACGAGACGGCCCCGGAGCACCGGCACTCGCAGAACGCGTTCCGCTTCGTGGTCGAGGGGGAGGGCGTCTGGACGGTCGTCAACGGCGACCCGGTGCGGATGAGCCGCGGCGACTTCCTGCTCACGCCGGGCTGGAACTTCCACGGGCACCACAACGAGACCGACCAGCCGATGGCCTGGATCGACGGCCTGGACGTGCCCTTCGCGGACTTCGTCGACGTCGGCTTCTTCGAGTTCGGCACCGAGCGGGTGACGGACTACTCGACCCCGGATCTGTCCCGCTCGGAGCGGCTGTGGGCGCACCCGGGGCTGCGGCCGCTGTCCGGGCTGAACCGGCACGTGAACTCCCCGATCGCCGCCTACCGCTGGGAGTACACCGACCGTGCGCTGCGCTACCAGCTGGAGCTCGAGGCGGAGGGACACCCTGCCACCGTGGAGCAGGGCCACGCGGGCGTGCGCTTCAGCAACCCGACGAACGGCGGGGACGTCATGTCCACCCTGCGCGCGGAGTTCCACCGCCTGAGGGAAGGGGCGCAGACCCCCAGCCGCCGTGAGGTGGGCTCCTCGGTGTGGCAGGTCTTCGAGGGCCGCGGCGAGATGGTCGTCGGCGAGCACACCTGGAAGCTGGAGAAGGGCGACCTCGTCGTCGTGCCCTCCTGGGTGCCCTGGGAGCTGCGGGCCGAGACCGAGTTCGACCTCTTCCGCTTCTCGGACGCGCCGATCATCGAGCGCCTGCACTTCGAGCGGACGTTCGTCGCGGGCCTCGAGGGCTGACGGCAGCCGATGGTCGCCCGCCACGATCTGATCACCGACCCGCGGATCCGCGCCGAGCTCGCGGACGAGCGCCTGGGCCAGGCGTACTTCAGCCGGAAGCTCAACGAGCTGGACAATGAGGCCTTCGCAGAGCCCTCGCTGCTGCCCGGCTGGTCGAAGGCGCATGTGATCGCGCACGTCGGCTACAACGCGCGAGCGATCACACGGCTGGTGGAGTGGGCCGAGACGGGTGTGGAGAGCCCCATGTACCCCTCCATGCAGGCACGCGACGAGGAGATCGCCTTCGGCGCGACGCTGGCCACCCGAGCCCTGCGGCACCTGTCCGACCACGCGGCGGTGACGCTCGACGTCGCCTGGCGAGACCTGCCGCCGGAGCGTTGGTCGTTCCCGGTGCGCACCTCGCGCGGCCGCGAGGTGCCGGTGTCGGAGACGGTCTGGATGCGCACCCGCGAGGTGTGGCTGCACGCCATCGACCTCGGCAACGGCGGGCGCTTCGCCGATGTGCCGGAACGGGTGGCGCGTCGGCTGCTGGCCGACATCACCGGCAGCTGGCAGGCGCGCGGCGAGGCCGGGCAGGCCGGGGCCGGCTTCATCCTCCACGCCGATGACACCGGGGACGTCTTCGACGCCTCCGGCGGCTCGTCCGCACCGCAGCGGCTGCACGGGAGGCTGCGCGATCTGCTGGGCTGGGCCAGCGGCCGCCGTCCGCGGATCGGCACGGCGGACGCGCCCCCGGCCCCGCGCTGGCTGTAGCCGGAGCGGCTGCGGGCCTCGCCGCCGGCGAAGCCCCTCGGGCGCAGGCGCCGAGCTAGGGAGCCGGCGCCAGCAGTCCGGGGAAGGCCTGGACCGCCCAGGACCAGCCGACGAAGGTGACGACGTCCAGCAGGGTGTGCGCGACCACCAGCGGTCCGGTGCGCCCCCATCGCTGGTAGACCCAGCCGAAGACGATGCCCATCACGATGTTCCCGATGAAGCCGCCGAAGCCCTGATACAGGTGGTACGTGCCACGGACCAGGGCGCTGCCGAGGATGATCGCCCAGGGACCCCAGCCCACCCGCCGCAGGCGGTCGAAGAGGTAGCCGATCATGATGACCTCCTCCTGCAGCGCGGCGCGGATCGCGGAGAGGACGAGCAGCGGCGTCGTCCACCAGTAGGTGTCCAGCGCGGAGGGCACGATCGTCGCGTTGATGCCGATCGCGCGCCCCACGATGTACAGGGCGAGGCCCGGGATGCCGATCGTCAGGGCGAGGACGCCGCCCCATCCGAAGTCCCGCAGCGGGCGACGGAAGTCGATGCCCAGAGCGCCCAGGTGCGGGCGCCGGGGCAGCCACAGGAGGTAGCAGACGAGGGCCACCGGGGCCAGCTGCAGCATGATGGAGATGAGCTGGTAGGCCAGGTCGAAGCCGGAGCGGTCCGACATGGGCTGGTTGATCGTCGCGGTCTGCGCGGACAGCACGACAGGCTGGGTGAGCCTGTCGATGATGGTCACGATCGCGGTGATCGCGGAGCCGCCCAGGGACAGCAGCAGGACGATGACGATCTCCGCCCAGAGGCGCCCACGGGAGGGCGCCGGCACGCTCGCGGTGTCGGACATGATGCACACTGTACGGCCGCTCGCTGTGCCGTGAGGAAGCCCGAATAGACTCGGCGGCGTGAGGCGCGGCGGGATGGCTCGGGTGCGGCGCGCGCTGCTGCGCGCGGCGGGCGCGCTCGCGACGCTGGGTGTCCTCGCCGGGCTCGCCGCCTGCGCCGCTGAGCCGCCCGGCCCCGCGAAGGGCAGCGCTCTGACCGTCCTCGTCACCGACCCGCTCACCACGCTCAACGGGGCGGCGCGTGCCGGCCAGGACGACGCGAACGCCGCTGTGCTCGCCGCGACCGCCGCGCCGTTCTTCCGCTTCGACAGCTCCTCGCAGCTCGTCGCCGACCCGGAGGTGGGCACCGCCACCCCGCAGGTGCCCGGCGAAGGCGGGGCGGCCATGAGCGTGAGCTACGCCCTCGCCGGCGGCCTGGCCTGGTCCGACGGGGTCCCCGTCGACGCGTCCGACCTGCTGCTGGCCTGGGCGGCCGGCTCCGGGGTGTTCAACACCCCGGGGGTGGGCCGCGACTCGGTCATCGACCCGGCCTCCGGCGCCGCGCTGGACGCCTTCACCCCCGACATCGTCTTCTTCGACGCGCGCAGCGGCGACGGGCTCGACCATGCCAAGACCGTCCCGGTCATCACCGGCGACGGCCGGGCGATCGTGCTGTCCTACGACGCCGTTCAGCCCGACTGGCGGCTGCTGCTCTCGCTCGGGCTCGCCGCGCACCAGCTCGGGCGGATGGCGCTGGGCGTGGACGACCCGCAGCAGGCCAAGAGCGCCGTGGTCGCGGCGATCCAGAACGACGACACCGCGGCGCTGGCCAAGCTGTCCAAGGCCTGGAGCACGGCCTTCGCACTGGCCGGGGCTGGAGACGGGACGCCCCTGCCTCTGGGAGCCGGGCCCCTGGTCGTGACGGCGGTGCACGGCGGCGGGGTCGACCTCGGCCTGAACCCCGCGTACACCGGAAGCCGCAAGCCCCCGGTCGAGACGATCCACGTGGCGGTCTCCACGGACCCGGCCGCCGCGGTGGCCGCGCTGAAGGGCGGCACCGCAGACGTCGTGGTCCCGCGGGCGACGCAGGAGACGCTCGACGCGCTCCCGGACGACGACAGCGTGACGCGGGTCCCCGGATACGGCGGACTGTCCGAGCACATCGACCTTCAGCTGGCCAACGGCGCGAACGGCGCGCTGTCGAACCCGCTCGTGCGGCAGGCCTTCCTCAAGGCCCTGCCCCGCCCGGAGATCGTCCAGCGCATCGTCGCGGGCTTCAACCCGGACGCCAAGCCCCTGGACTCCTTCGTCGCCACACCGCCGCAGCCGGACTACGCCGAGCTCGTCGCGAACAACGGCTCGGTCGCCTATGCCGCTCCCGACCCGGCCGCCGCCGCCGCCCTGCTGGCCTCCGCCGGGGCGAGCTCGCCGACGGTCTGCATCCTCTACGACCCGTCGAACGGCCGCCGGGCGCTGGAGTTCCAGCTGATCCAGCAGGCCGAGGCCGCCGCGGGCTTCACCGTCACGGACTGCTCCCGGCCGGACTGGCTCGACTACCTCGGCGTGCCGGGAGCGTATGACGCCGCCATCTACGCCTGGCAGGCCACGTCGGCGATCGCGGCGCTGCAGGCCCGCTACGGCTCAGCGGACGCGCTCACCAACTTCAGCTGGTATGCCAACCCGGCCGTCGACGCGGCGATCGCGGGGCTTGTCGCCGGCGCCACAGCCGGCCCCGGCGGCGCCACCGCGACGCCCACGGCGGACGGCGCCGGCCCGGTCGCGACACCGCCCTCGGGCCTGGACGCGCTCGCCGCGATCGACGGCGCCCTCTGGGCGGACGCCTTCGGCGCGCCGCTCTATCAGGAGCCCGCGCTCGCGCTGACGCGGCCCGATGTGCGCGGCGTCGCGCTCTCGCCGTACGTGCCCGGGGTGCTCTGGAGCCTTGCGGACTGGAAGGTCGCCAACCCCGCCTGAGCGGGTCGCCCTGGCGCCGAGGGGCCCGCTCGGAGAGCGGCCGCCCCGGTCGCCGGGCGGCCGGGTGAGGCCCCGGTAGAATAGGCGGGGGCGCTCGCCCTCTCTCCCTGCCTACCCTGAGGACGATCACGCATGGCCACAGCCCGCCGGAACGACCTGCGCAATGTCGCCATCGTCGCCCACGTCGACCACGGCAAGACGACGCTCGTGGACGCGATGCTGCGTCAGACGAACTCCTTCGAGGCGCACGCCCACGTCGACGAGCGCGCCATGGACTCCAACGATCTGGAGCGCGAGAAGGGCATCACGATCCTCGCGAAGAACACTGCGGTCACCTATTCCGGTGCCCACGCCGCCGACGGGCCGATCACGATCAATGTGATCGACACCCCCGGGCACGCCGACTTCGGCGGCGAGGTCGAGCGCGGCCTGAGCATGGTCGACGGCGTCGTGCTGCTCGTGGACGCGAGCGAGGGGCCGCTGCCGCAGACCCGTTTCGTGCTGCGCAAGGCGCTGGCCGCGAAGCTGCCGGTCATCCTCGTCGTGAACAAGACCGACCGCCCCGACGCCCGCATCGAGGAGGTCGTCGAGGAGTCCCATGACCTCCTGCTCGGTCTGGCCTCCGACCTGGCAGACGAGGTCGAGGACCTGGACCTGGACGCGATCCTCGACGTGCCCACCGTGTACGCTTCCGGGCGGGCCGGCGCGGCCAGCCGCACGCAGCCAGCCAACGGCTCTCTGCCGGACAACGCGGACCTGGAGCCCCTGTTCCAGGCGATCGTGGAGCACATCCCCGCGCCCGAGTACGACGACGAGCATCCGCTGCAGGCGCACGTCACGAATCTGGACGCCTCGCCCTTCCTCGGGCGCATCGCCCTGCTGCGCATCTTCCACGGCACCCTGCGCAAGGGGCAGACGGTCGCCTGGGTCCGCCACGACGGCTCCCAGCAGAATGTGCGCATCACCGAGCTGCTCAAGACGCGGGCGCTGGAGCGCTACCCCGCCGAGGAGGCGCACGCGGGGGACATCGTCGCCGTCGCCGGCATCGAGGACATCACCATCGGCGAGACCATCGCCGATCCGGAGGACGTGCGGCCCCTGCCGGCCATCACCGTGGACGACCCCGCGATCTCGATGACCATTGGGACGAACACCAGCCCCCTGGTCGGCAAGGTGAAGGGCCACAAGCTCACCGCGCGGATGGTGAAGGACCGGCTGGACCGGGAGCTGGTCGGCAACGTGTCCATCCGCGTCGTGGACATCGGCCAGCCGGACGCCTGGGAGGTGCAGGGCCGCGGGGAGCTCGCCCTGGCGATCCTCGTGGAGAACATGCGCCGCGAGGGCTTTGAGCTGACCGTCGGCAAGCCCCAGGTGGTGACCCGACAGATCGACGGGAAGACCTATGAGCCGTTCGAGCAGCTGACCATCGACGCGCCGGAGGAGCATCTCGGCGCGATCACGCAGCTGCTGGCCGCGCGCAAGGGCCGGATGGAGTCGATGTCGAACCACGGCACCGGCTGGGTGCGCATGGAGTTCATCGTGCCCTCCCGCGGCCTCATCGGCTTCCGCACGGAGTTCCTCACGATCACCCGGGGCACCGGCATCGCCAACGCGATCGCACACGGCTACGAGCCCTGGGCGGGCGCGATCCAGACGCGCGTGAACGGCTCCATCGTCGCGGACCGGGCGGGTGTGGCCACGCCGTTCGCGATGATGGCCCTGCAGGAGCGGATGACCTTCTTCGTGGACCCGGGCGACGAGGTGTACGAGGGCATGGTCGTCGGGGAGAACTCGCGCGCGGACGACATGGACGTGAACATCACCAAGGAGAAGAAGCTCACGAACATGCGCTCCTCCACCGCGGACGAGCTGGAGAAGCTCACACCGCCCAGGCACCTCTCCCTGGAGGAGTCGCTGGAGTTCGCCCGCGAGGACGAGTGCGTCGAGGTGACGCCGGAGACGGTGCGCATCCGCAAGGTCGAGCTCGACCAGACCCAGCGCGCCCGTGCGGCCGCCCGCGCACGGCGCGAGGGCTGAGCCCGGCCGCTCTCAGGCGAACAGCCCCGCGCCGATGAAGGAGCCGGGCCCGGGCACCCCCGGCGGGATGGCGAACAGGGCGGAGCCGACGTGCTTGATGTACTCGGCCATGCCGTCGCGGGCGAGGGAGCTCTGCACCGTGATGAAGTCCTGCGGGCGGCGCTGGAAGCTGAGGAAGAACAGCCCGGCGTCCAGCAGCCCGTACTGGTCGTTCCCGTCGACGTAGTTGTAGCCGCGGCGCAGCAGCTGCACGCCCCCGTTGTTGCTCGGGTGCGCGAGGCGGACGTGCGCGTGCATCGGGATGAGCGGCTTGCCGTCGCCTCCCGTGGCCGCGAAGTCCGGCTCGGTGAACTCCGTGCCCCCGGACAGCGGAGCGCCCTCGCCCTTGTCCCGGCCGATGACGTTCTCCTGCTCGCCGAGCTGCTGACGATCCCAGACCTCGATCGTCATGCGGATCTTGCGCACGGCGAGGTACGATCCGCCGGTCATCCAGTCGGGACCGTCGCCCGGCTGCACCCAGACGTAGTCCGTGAGCGCCGAGCCGTCCTCCGCCTTGAGGTTCGCCGTGCCGTCCTTGAAGCCGAAGAGGTTGCGCGGGGTGCTCTGCGCGCGGCTGGTCGAGGAGGTGCGCCCGAAGCCCAGCTGCGACCAGCGCAGGGTGGCGCGGCCGAAGGCGATCCGGCTGAGGTTGCGGATGGCGTGCACCGCCACCTGCGGGTCGTCCGCGCAGGCCTGGACGCACAGATCTCCGTCGCTGAGCTCCGGCTGCAGCGCGTCCCCGGTGAATCGCGGCAGCCGCTGCAGCACCTCCGGACGGCGCGCGGCCAGCCCGAAGCGATCCGCCCCGGAGGCGTCCTGGAACAGGCTCGGCCCGAAGCCGAAGGTGAGGGTGAGACCGGACGGCGGCAGGCCTTGCGCCTCGCCCGTGTCGCTCGGCGGAGCGGTGAGCGGGCCGTCCACCGCCCCGGTCGCGCCGACGGCCTGGCCGGCGGTGAGCTGGACGGCCGCGGCCGTCCAGTCCTTCAGCAGCCCGACGAGGTCGTCGCGGCTCGCGCTGGAGCGCAGGTCGAAGGAGGCGAAGTGCAGCCGATCCTGTGCCGGCGTGACGATGCCCGCCTGGTGCTCGCCGTAGAAGGGGTACACCGTGCCCTGGCCGCCCGCGCTGCCCGCGCCGGCCGCCCCCGCGATGCCGAGGGCCGCCCCCGCGCCCGCGCCGCCGCCCACGGCCAGCCCGGCCAGGCCTGCGCCGGCGATCCCGGCGAACAGTCCGCGTCGGGAGATGCCGCGCGAGGCGCCACGTCCGGCTTCCTCCGGGCCGGGCGGATCCTGCGCCGCGGGCTGCTCCGCGCCTGCCTGGTCGTTCATCGCAACGAGCCTACGATTCCTGTCTGAGGGAGAAGTGCGGGAGGCTCAGGGCCGGGCCTCCCGCACTCGCCTGTCCGCCCCGGGCGCCGGCGGCGGCAGCAGAGCCGCGCCGCTCGCCCGCGGTGGGGTCGTGCCGCCTCAGCCCACGCCGAGCACGGTGTTGGTCAGCTCCGAGAGCGGCTCGGCCAGCGCGTTGACCTGGTCGGACAGCTCCTTGCGCTGTGCGTCGCTCAGCGTGTCGTAGGAGACGAAGCCGCTGTCGATGCTGCCGTACTGCGCCAGCAGCTGGTCCAGCGCGGCGAACTCCTTGTCGATCCGGTCCGCCAGCGCGGTGCCCTTGTCCCCGGCAGCGAGCGCGAGGTCGCGGACGTTGCCGTAGGCCACCTCGGCGCCCTGCACATTGGCGGCGAAGTCGCTGAGGTCGGTGTGGCTCCACCAGTCCTCCTCGCCGGTCACCTTGGCCTTGGCGACCTCGTCGAGCAGGCCGATCGCGCCGTTGGAGATGTCGCCGAGGGTCACGGCGAAGTCGGAGCTGTAGACGAGGTCGTAGAGCTGCTGCACGTTCTGCACGAGCTGGTCGGCGAACCTCTGCCGCTCCGCGGGGGTGGAGGGCTGCCAGTTCTGCCATGCGGGGGTGCCGTCGGAGTTCAGGCCGTCAGGGGCCGGGGGCCACAGGTCCTTCTCCATGCGGTGGAAGCCTGTCCAGTCCAGCCCTTCGGCCAGCGCGTCGACCTCGCGGTAGTCGATCTCCGGGTCCAGATCGCCGAAGGCCTCCGCCGTCGGCTCGATGCGCTCGTAGTAGGCGCGGGTCTTCGCGAACAGCTCCCGGGCCTTCGCGTCGGCGCCCGCGGCGTAGGCCTGGGCGAACTCCTGCGCGGCCGGCACCAGCGCGCCCGCCTGCGACTTGACATAGGCGATGTAGTTCGTCACCGCCGCGTCGCGCAGCGCCTGCGTGTCCGAGGAGACGGCCGTCGCCTCACCGGTGACGGTGAACTCGGCCAGGCCGATGTGATCGCCCACCTGCCGGAACTTGCAGGCCGTGTAGTAGGTGCCAGGGCCCAGCTGCGCCACGTAGCTCACCGACTGCCCGGGGGTGACATTCTCCTTCTCGCCGACGATCCGGAGCTTGTCCTCGGCGAGGATCTCGAACTCGTTGACGTCGGTGCCCTTGTTCGTGAGCTGGAAGGCGACCGCACCCGCGGACGCGGTGTTCGCCGCGACCGAGCAGGAGCTGTCGTCGATGGTGACCGCAAGCGCGCCGGAGCCGGTCTGGTTGGGCACGCAGCCCGTGAGGATGAGCGTCGCGAGCGCGGCGACGCCGGTCGCGGCCAGCGGGGCCTTGAGGCGGATGGACATGGATCTCCCGTTGCTGTGTGGGTTCTCGGAGAGGGATCGGAGGGCGAGGTCCCCGGGCGGAGGGGCAGGGCTAGGGGGTCGCTGCGTTGAGCGGCTGCGGTTGCGGGCGCGATTCGGCCGGCTCCGCCTCGCGGCGGGCCTCCCCGGCCGCGCTGCGCCGCCCGCGGCGCAGCGCCTGCCGCAGGAACAGGGTCAGCACGATCACGACGTAGGCGAGCCAGGCGACCACCTGCAGCCAGGTCGGGTCGGGGCGGAGGTTGAACAGCCCGGACAGCAGCGCGCCCCACCAGCTGGACTGCGACATGACGGCGGAGACGTCGAAGGCGGGCTGGCCCCAGCCGGGCAGCACGCCCGCCTCCTGGAACTCGCCGAGCCCGTAGGCGAGCACGCCGCCGGCGACGATCACGAGGAAGACTCCCGTGTAGGTGAAGAAGCGGGAGAGGTTCAGGCGGACGAGGCCGACGGTGATGAGGCTGGCCAGCGCCACCGCGACGAGGATCCCGAGGACCGCCCCGGCGGTGCCCTCCAGGGCGTTGCTCTCCGAGCGCGTGGCCGCCCACACGAACAGCGCGGTCTCCAGTCCCTCCCGCGCCGCGGCGACGAAGGCGATCACGGCCACGGTGACCACGGAGCCGGCGAGTGCGCGGTCCAGCTTGTTGTGCAGCTCGGTGCGCATCGACGCGGCGGTCGAGCCGAGCCAGAACACCATCCAGGTCACCAGGCCCACGGCGACGATGCTCAAGCTGCCGCCGATGAGCTCCTGCGCCTGGAAGGTGAGCCCGTAGGGGCCCCAGGTCAGCAGCGCTCCGGTGCCCAGCGAGAGCAGGACGGCGGCTGCGACGCCCGTCCAGAGCGCCGGGAGCGCGTCCCGGCGCTTCGTCTTCACGAGATAGGCCACGAGGATCCCGATGACGAGCGCGGCCTCGAGGCCCTCACGCAGACCGATCACGAAATTGGCGAGCATCAGACCTGACTTCGATGGAAGGTTAGGGATACCTAACCGAACACGGAGCGTAGCCCGCGCTCGCGGACAGCACAAGTCCGCCCGGCCGGCGGTGCCACGCGGGAGCCCGAAGCATCTATGGTGTGACGGTGGATGCAGCGCGACCCCGGCAGCCCGTGCGCGAGACGATCGTCGCGATCGTCGCGGGGCTCCTCGTCGGTCTCGCGGTCGGCGTGCTCGGCACCGTCGCCCACCGTTCCACGGTGCTCATCGGCACCGTCTCGCTGCCGACCGGGCTCGTGCTGGCGCTGCTCGCCGCCGGAGGCGTGTTCCTCGGACTGCGCCTCACCCTCGACCGGCCCCTCGCTGCCGGCGCTGCGGCCCTCGGCGCCTGGATCGCGCTCGCCGTGCTCTGCCTGCCCAGCCCCGGCGGCTCCGTGCTCATCCGCCTGGACACCGTCGGCTACGTCTGGATCTTCGGCGTGCTCGCGCTCGGGGTCATCGCGCTGCTGTTCCCCATGCCCCGATCAGGGGGCGCCGACGAGGCCCGACTAGACTCGGAGGACCGCCCAGAGCTTCCGGAGGAACCGTGACGTACGTGATCGCACTGCCGTGCGTGGACGTCAAGGACAGGGCCTGCATCGAGGAGTGCCCCGTCGACTGCATCTACGAGGGCGAGCGCTCGCTGTACATCCATCCGGACGAGTGCGTGGACTGCGGCGCATGCGAGCCCGTCTGCCCCGTGGAGGCGATCTTCTACGAGGACGACCTGCCCGCGGAATGGGCCGACTACTACACCGCGAACGTGCACTTCTTCGACGACATCGGCTCTCCGGGCGGCGCGGCGAAGGTGGGCCCGTACGCCAAGGACCACCCCATCGTGGCCGCGGTGCCGCCCCGCGGCGAGCGCTGAGATCGCGCATGCGGCCGCCCCTTCCGGACTACCCCTGGGATGCGATGGAGCCCTTCGCGGCTCTGGCGCGCAGTCACCCGGACGGCCTGGTCGACCTGTCCGTCGGCTCGCCGATCGACCCGACTCCGTCGGTGGTCCGCGACGCCCTCGCCGCGGCGACCGATGCGCACGGCTATCCCATGACCGCGGGCACCCCGGTGCTGCGCGACGCGATCGCTGCCTGGTATGCGCGCCGTCGCGGCGTGCCGGGGCTGGGCCGCGAGAACGTCCTGCCGACGATCGGGTCGAAGGAGCTCGTGGCGCTGCTGCCCACGCTGCTCGGATTGGGGCCGGGGGACACTGTGGTGCACCCGGTCGCGGCCTATCCCAGCTATGCCATGGGTGCCGCCATCGCCCAGGCTGATGCCCTCGCCTCGGACGATCCGCGGGAGTGGCCCGCCTCCACGCGCCTGGTCTGGCTGAACTCCCCGGGCAATCCGGACGGGCGGGTCCTGGACGTGCCCGCCCTCGCGCGTGCCGTCCAGCGGGCGCGCGAGCTCGGCGCGGTCATCGCGGGTGACGAGTGCTACGCGGAGCTGGGCTGGAGCGGGCCCTGGCGCGACCGGCCCACGCCCTGCATCCTCGCCCCCGAGGTCGTGGGGGAGCGGCTGGACGGCGTGCTGTCGGTCTACTCGCTGTCCAAGCAGTCGAATCTCGCCGGGTATCGCGCCGCGTTCATCGCCGGGGACGCCCGGCTCGTGGCGGAGCTCACGAACGTGCGCAAGCACGCCGGCCTGATGCTGCCCTATCCGGTGCAGGCCGCGATGACGGCGGCTCTCGGGGACGAGGAGCACGTGGACCGGCAGCGCGAGCGCTACCGCTCGCGGCGCGCCGTGCTCATGCCGGCGCTCAAGGCCGCCGGCTACCGGATCGATCACAGCGAGGCGGGCCTCTACCTGTGGGGCACGCAGGGCCGCAGCGACTGGGACTCCGTCCGCGAGCTGGCCGAGCTGGGCATCCTCGCCGGGCCCGGGAGCTTCTACGGCGGAGCGTCCACCAGCCACGTGCGCTTCTCGCTCACCGCCACCGACGAGCGGATCGCAGCGGCGGCCGAACGGCTCTCCGGCACGGGGCGGGGGCGGCGGTGACCGCCGATTCCTCGGCGGTCGCCGGGTGCGATTAGGCTGAGTCCGTACGACGAAGCGGCGCCATCCTGCCGCGATGTCACGTCAAGCCCACCAACAAGGAGGCGCCGTGTCTGACGAGGCCACGCTGGCGACGAAGGCAGCAACGATCTCGACCCCGGGCGGCTCCGCGGAGCTGCCGATCGTGCCCTCCACGGAGGGCGTGTCCGGGCTCGACATCTCCAGCCTCATGAAGAACACGGGCCTGGCGACGCTCGACTACGGCTTCGTGAACACCGCCGCCACCCAGTCCTCGATCACCTACATCGACGGCAACGCGGGCATCCTGCGCTATCGTGGCTACCCCATCGAGCAGCTCGCCGAGCACTCCAGCTACCTCGAGGTGGCCTGGCTGCTCATCCACGGGGAGCTGCCCACCGCGGACGAGCTCGCCGAGTTCGACGAGAGGATCCGGCGGCACACGCTGCTGCACGAGGATCTCAAGCGCTTCTTCTCCGCGCTCCCGCACACGGCGCACCCCATGTCGGTGCTCTCCAGCGCGTTGTCGGCTCTGTCCACCTATTACGAGGACAGCTCCGACCCGAACAACCCCGAGCACGTCGAGCTGACGACGATCCGGCTCATCGCGAAGCTCCCCGTCATTGCCGCCTACGCCCACAAGAAGGCGCTCGGGCAGGCCTTCCTCTACCCGGACAACTCGCTGAGCTTCGTGGACAACTTCCTCAAGCTGAACTTCGGCGTGCTCTCGGAGATCTACGAGGTCGACCCGGCACTGTCGCGCGCGCTGGAGAAGCTGCTCATCCTGCATGAGGACCACGAGCAGAACGCCTCCACCTCCACGGTGCGCCTGGTCGGCTCGACCGGTGCGAACCTCTACGCGTCGATCTCCGCGGGCATCAACGCGCTGTCCGGGCCGCTGCACGGCGGTGCGAACGAGGCCGTCCTCGACATGCTCGGCCGCATCCGCGACTCCGGGGAGAGCGTGCAGAAGTTCGTCGAGCGGGTCAAGAACCGCGACGCCGGTGTGCGGCTGATGGGCTTCGGGCACCGCGTCTACAAGAACTACGACCCGCGGGCGAAGATCGTGAAGGCCAGCGCCGACGAGGTGCTCGAGGCGCTGGGCGTGAACGACCCGCTGCTCGACATCGCCAAGGAGCTCGAGCAGATCGCGCTCAACGACGACTACTTCAAGGAGCGCAGGCTCTACCCCAACGTCGACTTCTACACCGGCGTGATCTACAAGGCGATGGGCTTCCCGACGCGGATGTTCACCGTCCTGTTCGCGATCGGCCGGCTGCCGGGCTGGATCGCGCACTGGCGCGAGGCGAAGGGCGACCCGCACACGAAGATCGGCCGTCCGCAGCAGGTCTACACGGGCGCGCAGGAGCGCGACTACCCGCGCCGCTGACGCCCCGCCCGGCGGCTAGGCGTGCAGCAGGGCGTTGAGCTCGGCGCCGGTGCCCTCGCGCGGCAGCGCTTCGACCGCCCCGCTCTGCGAGTTGCGGCGGAAGAGGACGCCGGACATCCCGGACAGCTCCGCCGCCTTCACCACCTGCCCTGCGCCCTGCCCTCCGGCGAGGGTCACCCGGGTGCCCGCGGTGACGTACAGCCCGGCCTCCACGATGCAGTCGTCGCCGAGGGAGATGCCGATGCCGGCGTTGGCGCCCAGCAGCGAGCGGCGTCCGATGGACACCCGGTGGGTGCCCCCGCCTGAGAGGGTGCCCATGATCGAGGCGCCTCCGCCCACGTCGCTGCCGTCGCCGACGACGACGCCCTGGGAGATGCGGCCTTCGACCATGGAGGCGCCGAGGGTGCCGGCATTGAAGTTGACGAAGCCCTCGTGCATGACGGTGGTCCCCGGCGCGAGATGCGCGCCCAGGCGCACGCGCGCCGCGTCCGCGATCCGCACCCGCTGGGGGGTCACGTAGTCCAGCAGGCGCGGGAACTTGTCCAGCCCGGTCGCGGTGATGCCCTCGCGGCGCAGCGCGGGGCGCAGCTCGTCGAAGTCGGCCGGGAGCATCGGCCCGACGGTCGTCCACACGACGATGGGCAGGGCGGGGATCAGGCCGTCGAGGCTGATCGTGTTCGGTTCCGCGAGCAGGTGCGAGAGCAGGTGCAGCCGCAGGTAGGCGTCGCTCGTGCCGGCGACCGGGGCGTCGAGATCGATCTCGACGGTGACCAGCTCCACCCGCACCCGGCGCCGCGGGTCTTCGCCGCACAGCGCCGCGAGCGGCGCCCGCCGGGGATCATCCGCCTCGGCCGACGGGGCGGGCTCGGACGGGCCGGGAGCCGGGCCGAGGGCGGGGGAGGGGTACCAGGTGTCCAGCACGGTCCCGTCCGCCGCCACCGTCGCCAGTCCTGTGCCCCATGCCCTGCGCGCGCCGCCGTCCGTCATGCCCCCACCGTATCCGCATCGGACGCGAGCCGGCCAACCGGCGCAGGGCCGCTGGGAGAGAGCTGAGCCCTTCACGGAGGGCGCGGGCCGGAATGGGAGAATGGGCCCGTGACCACCGGCCTGGACCCGAGCCTGCCCGCGGCCGAGCTCGCGCAGCGGCTCGTGGACATCCCCTCCGTCTCCGGCCAGGAGACCGCCCTCGCCGACGCCATCGAGCGGGCCGTAGCGGGCCTGCCTCATCTGGAGGTCCTGCGGGACGGGGACGCGATCGTCGCCCGCACCATGCTCGGCCGGGGGCGCCGCGTGGTCCTCGCCGGCCACATCGACACCGTCCCCGTGAACGGGAATCTCCCCGCCCGACTGCTGGAGCGCGACGGCGAGAAGGCGCTCTGGGGCCGCGGCTCGGTGGACATGAAGGCCGGTGTCGCCGTCCAGCTCAAGCTCGCGGCCGAGCTGAGCGAGCCGGTGGTCGACGTGAGCTGGATCTGGTACGACCACGAGGAGGTCAGCGGCGAGCTGAACGGCCTGGGCCGTCTCGCGCGCACCCGCCCGGAGCTGCTCGCTGCGGATCTGGCCATCCTCGGCGAGCCCTCCGGCGCGGCCGTCGAGGGCGGCTGCAACGGCACGGCTCGCATCCAGGTGCGCACCCGGGGCGTGCGCGCCCACTCGGCGCGCGCCTGGGCGGGGGTCAACGCGATCCACGCGGCGGCGCCCGTCCTGGACACCCTGGCCGCCTACGAGCCGCGGGAGGTTGAGGTCGAGGGCCTGGTGTACCGCGAGGGGCTGAGCGCCGTCGGAATCGCCGGCGGCGTCGCCGGCAACGTCATCCCCGACGAGTGCACCGTCCACATCAACTACCGCTTCGCGCCGAGCCGCAGCGGGGCTGAGGCCGTGCAGCATCTGCGCGAGCTGTTCGAGCCCTTCGGGCAGGTCGAGGTCGTCGACCTGGCCGAGGGTGCTCGGCCGGGGCTGGACGATCCCTTCGTGCAGGAGTTCGTCGCGGCGGTCGGCGGTCAGGCACGCCCCAAGTACGGCTGGACCGACGTCGCCCGCTTCTCCGCGCTGGGCGTCCCCGCGGTGAACTATGGTCCGGGCGACGCCACCTTGGCGCACGCGGACGACGAGCATGTGCCGCTGTCGCAGATCGCCGCGTGCGAGGACCGGCTGCGACGCTGGCTCACCGCCCCGGCGAGCGATACGCGGTGAGCGGCACGCAGACCGCCCTGGGCGAGCAGCGGGGGGCGTGGCTCCGGCGCCCGATGAGCTGGCGGGTGCGCTACCGCGTCATGCCCTGGTGGGTGAAGGTGCTCGCCGTGTTCGTCGCCTCCCGCCTCGTGACGACCGCGATCTTCCTGTGGTTCGCCGCCAACCAGGCCGGCGTGCCCGGCTGGGTCTCCGCGCACCCGGGCTACTTCGAGTACGCGAGCGTGTGGGACGGCGGCTGGTACCAGCGCATCGCCGAGTTCGGCTACCCCGCGACGCTTCCCGTGGACGCCACCGGACACGTCCAGCAGAACGCCTGGGCGTTCATGCCGCTCTACCCCTTCCTCGTCGCCGTCCTCAGCACCGTCACGACGGTGCCGTGGACGGTCATGGCCCCGATCGTCTCGCTGCTGTTCGGCGCCGGCACGGTGTTGCTGCTGCACCGCCTGCTGCAGCCCATGATCGGCTCGGGAGCGGCGCTGTTCGCCGTCGTCCTGTACTGCGTCGCGCCGGTGTCGCCTCTGCTGCAGGTCAGCTACGCCGAGTCGATGCAGTGCTTCCTCATCGTGCTCGGCCTGTTGCTGCTCGTGCGGCGCCGCTACGGGTGGCTGTTCCCCGTGATCGCCGCGATGGCGCTCACCCGCCCCACCGGGCTGGCCTTCGCGCTCGCGCTGGGGCTGCTCTGGCTCTACCGGCTCTGGCGTCGGCGCAGCGAGGCCTTCACCGTGCGCGAGGCCGCCCTGCTGGGCTCGGCGACCGTCTTCAGCGGCCTGATGGGCCTGGCCTGGCCCGCGCTGGCGTGGCTGGTCACCGGCCTGCACGACGCCTATGTGCAGACGGAGCTGTCCTGGCGGGTCGGCTACATCGGCTGGACGGAGCTGCAGCCCTTCACCGCCTGGTTCCAGTCCGCGGACTGGTGGCTCAGCGGCTCGCCTCTGGCGCCGTTCGTGGTCATCGCGCTCATCGTCGCCTTTGGGCTGTGCTTCCTGCTGCGACCGGTGCGAGCGCTGGCGATCGAGCTGCGGATGTGGATCGCGGCGTACGGCATCTACCTGCTCGCGGTGTTCTTCCCCCAGTCCAGCGTCTTCCGGCTGCTGATGCCGTTCTTCCCCGCCCTGGGAGCCCTCGCCGTTCCGCGCAGCCGCGTCTACCGCGTCGCGCTCGTGCTGCTGGGGGTCGCGGGTCAGTTCGGTTGGATGTACATCGCCTGGTCGTTCCAGTGGCCGGACTGGACGCCGCCGTAGCGCCCTGGGGGCCAGGACCGCCTGGATTTCGCCCCAGTCCTCGTGAGGGCGGATAATGAGAGGGTCCCCTTGTCTCGCGCAGTGCCGCGCGGGCTGGAGATCGTGATCAGACGACGAAAGAGGTGCGGCATGGCGGCCATGAAGCCGAGGACGGGAGACGGGCCCATGGAGGCGGTCAAGGAAGGCCGCCTCATCATCGTGCGCGTCCCCCTCGAGGGCGGTGGCCGCCTCGTGGTGTCTGTGAACGACGCGGAGGCCAAGGAGCTGCACGACGTGCTCGGAGCGGTCGTCGGGGCCTGAGCGGCTCGCCGCCCCTGCGGCGGCGTCCTGAGCGCACCTCCCGCCGGGTGGGCGGAGGCTCGGCCGCGAGCGTCAGGGCGCCCGGGCGTTCGCCTGTGTGCGGCTGCCGCTGCGCTCAGGCGCGCCGGTGGATGTGCAGCAGCCCGTCGCCCACGGGCGACAGCGAGACGAGCACCGCCGGCGAGACGGCCAGCTCCTCCAGGAGCGTGCGCACGTCCGTGGTGAGCGCGTCGCGCTTGACCGGGTCGGCCACCCGTCCCCCGCGCAGCACGTGGGGGATGAGCACCGAGCCGCTCACGCGAACCAGTCGGAGCGCGTGCTCCACATACTCGAGCAGCTTCTCCGGGTCCGCGTCGACGAGCACCAGATCGTAGCTCTCGTCGTTCATCCGAGGCAGCACCGTCAGCGCCGCACCGCCGATCGCCCGCACCCGCGTGGCCGGGACGCCCGCTTCGGCGAAGACGGCCTTCGCCTGCTGCAGATGCTCGGGCTCGGCGTCGATCGTGGTGAGCGTCGCCTCGGGCGCACCGGTGAGCAGCCACAGTCCGCTCACGCCGACGCCCGTGCCGATCTCCGCGATCGCCCTCGCGCGGCTCGCCGCGGCGGCGACGGCGAGCGCGGAGCCGACGCTCGGGGACACGCATTCGATGCCCAGCTCGGCCGACAGCCGCCCGGCCTTGGCGAGCGGCGCGGAGGGCACGGGGTAGTCCTCCGCGAACTTCCAGTTGGCTTCCTGCACGCTCACGCGGCCCAGCCTAGGGCGTGGCGGCGCGCCGTCCCGTGCGCCGCGCTGCGGTGCGGGCCATCCGGGCCGCTCGGAGGCGGGGACGCATATCCTGGTGGCTATGTTCGGGCTGACCTTCGACAAGCTGCTGATCATCGGCATCCTTGCGGTCATCCTGCTCGGCCCGGACCGGCTGCCGAAGCTCGCGTCGCAGTTCGCGCAGCTGGTGCGCACCCTGCGCGGCTTCGCCGACGGCGCGAAGACGCGCATGCGCGAGGAGATGGGCGACGAGTTCGACGATGTCGACTGGAAGAAGCTCGACCCGCGTCAGTACGACCCCCGCCGGATCATCCGCGACGCGCTCCTGGAGGAGCTGCCGCCCGCCGCACCGCGTCCGGTGGACGCGGGCGGCCCCCGTCCGCTCGCCGCGGGCGCTCCCGGCCGGGGTGCCCCGCGGGCGGAGGCGCCGGTGACGGAGGCGCCCCGTGCAGAGGGGGCGGGTGCGGAGGCGGGTGCCGAGGAAGCTGCAGCGGTCCCCGTCGCGCCCGTCATCCCCTACGACTCCGAGTCGACCTGACCACCGGGCGGCGATCCCGCCCCGGCTTGCCCCGCCGCTGCTCGTCCCGTCTCCCGCTGCCGCTCCGCGCCCGGTGCCGGCCTCAGCCGGCCGGGGAGACCGGCAGCGGGCGCCCCGCCAGGGGCGCGGCGCGGCCGCGGCGCAGCAGCGCGTCCGCAAGTCCTCGCAAGGCGACCGCGGCCGGGTCCTCCGGCCGGCCCGCCACCACGGGCACGCCCTCGTCGCCGCCCTCCCGCAGCGCCACGGACAGCGGGATGCGCGCCAGCACCTCCACGGGCGGCTCGCCCGGCCGGCTGAGCCTGTGCGCCGCCTCCTCGCCGCCGCCGGCGCCGAACAGCTCGAGGACCGAGCCGTCCGCCCCGGGCAGTCCCGCCATGTTCTCGACCACGCCCACGACCCGCTGGCCGGTCTGCCGCGCCACGACGGCGCTGCGCTCGGCCACCTCCGCCGCCGCGCGTTGCGGCGTCGTCACCACGAGCACCTCGGCGTCCGGCAGCAGCTGCCCGGCGGAGATCGCGACATCCCCCGTGCCGGGCGGCAGGTCCAGCAGCAGCACGTCGAGGTCGCCGAAGTGGACGTCCGTGAGGAACTGCGAGAGCGTGCGATGCAGCATGGGCCCCCGCCAGGACACGGCGCCGTCCGAGCCCGGCGGCAGGAACATCCCGATCGAGATCGCCTTCACCCCGAAGGCGACCGGGGGGACGATGAGATCGTCCAGGCGGACGGGGCTCGGCGCCCGGCCGTGCGCGTCGAGCAGCCCGAGCAGGCCCGGGATGGAGAAGCCGAAGACGTCCGCGTCCACCACCCCGACGGCCAGGCCCCGCGAGGCGAGCTCCACGGCGAGATTCGCCGTGACCGTCGACTTGCCCACACCGCCCTTGCCGCTCGTCACGGCGATCACCCGGGTCAGCGTGCCCGCCCCGAAGGGGTTGGCGCGGGCGGCGCGCCCGGCGCGCAGGCGCTCCGCGAGGGCGCCGCGCTCCTCCGGCGTCATCACGGACAGCACCACCTCGGCCGAGGAGACGCCCGGTGCGGCCAGGGCCGCCTCGCGCACGTCACGCTCGATGCGGTCCGCCGCGGGGCAGCCGACGACCGTCAGGCGGACCTGCACTCGCGCCGTCCCGTCCTCGGCCAGCTCGACGCCGGCGATCATGCCCAGCTCGCTCAGCGGGCGGCGCAGCTCCGGGTCGATCACCGAGCCCAGCGCGCGACGGAGGCGCTCGACGGGCTCGTCGCCCGCGGCCGTCATCCCGCCTCGTCCGCGCGAGCGGCGGTGTCCGCTGTGCCGCCTTCCGGCGCCTTCTCCCGATCGAGCTCCTCCAGCAGGGCGCGCAGCTCCGCCTTGATGAAGTCCTTGTTGGGGATGTCCTGCATCGCGAGCCGCAGCGCCACCACCTCGCGGGCGAGGTACTCGGTGTCGGCGAGCGCGCGCTCCGCGCGCTGGCGGTCCTGCTCGATCTGCACGCGATCGCGGTCGTCCTGGCGGTTCTGCGCGAGCAGGATGAGCGGCGCGGCGTAGGAGGCCTGGAGGGACAGGATGAGGGTCAGGGCGGTGAACCCCAGGGCCGCGGAGTCGAAGCGCACGGACTCCGGCGCGATCGAGTTGTAGACGATCCAGCCCAGGCAGAACAGCGTGAGCAGCACGAGGAACCAGGGCGTCCCCATCGCCCGGGCGATCCACTCGGTCGCCCGGCCGAAGCGGTCCCGGTCCTCCGGCAGGGGGAGCCGGGGGACCGGCCCGCGACGGAAGCCGCGCGGCGAGTCCATCGCGTTCGCCTCCGAGCGCGATCTCCTAGCCACGGGAGCTCCGGCGCAGGCGCGAGGCGGTGGCGTGCTCGTGCTCGTCGGCGCCCGAGCGCCAGTCCTCGGGCAGCAGGTAGTCGAGCACGTCGTCGATGGTGACGATGCCGACGAGGCGATTCTGCCCGTCCACCACGGGCAGGGACACGATGTTGTAGGAGGCGAGGATGCGCGCGACCTCCGCGGCCGCGGTGTCCGCATGCACCGGCTCCAGCCCCGGATCGAGCAGCGTGCCCAGCCGCTCGTGCGGGGGATAGCGCAGCATCCGCTGGAAGTGCACGAGGCCGAGGTAGCGCCCGGTGGGAACCTCGTACGGCGGCAGCGTCACGCACACCGCCGCGCCGAGCGCCGGGGCGAGCTCGTGCTTGCGGATGAGCGCGAGCCCCTCCGCGACGGTCGCCTCCGCCGAGACCACGATGGGCTCGGGAGTCATCAGACCGCCGGCGGTGTCCGGTGCGTAGCTCAGCAGCATCCGCACGTCCTCCGCCTCCTTGGGCTCCATGAGCTCCAGGAGATGCTCGCGGCGCTCGTCCGGCAGGTGCGCGATGAGGTCGGCGGCGTCGTCCGGCTCCATCCGGTCGAGCACGTCCGCGGCCCGGTCGTCGTCCAGCTGCGTCACGATCTCGATCTGGTCGGTCTCCGACATCTCCTCGAGCACGTCGGCCAGGCGCTCGTCCGGCAGCTCCTCGGCGACCTCGATCATGCGGCTGGCGGGCAGGTCGAGGAGGGTGCTGGCCAGGTCGGCCGGCTTCAGCTCCGCGTAGGTGGCGATGAGCCGCTCGGCGGACTGCGACTGACCGGCGCGCCTGGCCTCCCGGACCTCGTCCCAGCGGGCGAAGGCAGTGGAGCCCTTCGCCCAGGGCGAGGGGCTCGTGCGGGGACGGCGCAGGAACAGCTCCCCGATCTGCCATTCGCCCGACGGCAGCTCCTCGATGGCGACGTCCTCGATGGTGCCCTCGCCGGAGCCGTCCGCGAACACCATCCGCCGGCCGATGAGCTCGGCGATGACCCGGGTCTCCCCGCCTCGCTGCTCGAAGCGGCGCACGTTGATCAGCCCGTTGGTGATGATCTGCCCGGCTCCGATGCTCGTGATCCGCCCGATGGAGACGAACACGCGTCGGCGGCCCGGGATCTCCACCACAAGCCCGACCACCGCGGGCGGGCCCGCGGCCCTGTACACGACGACGACGTCGCGAGCCTTCCCGAGCTTGTCGCCGGCAGGGTCGAACACGCCGCATCCCGCGAGGCGGGAGACGAAGACGCGCGTGCTGGCCACGCTCCTAACTTAGCCCTCCCGCCCGCGCTTGCCCCGGGACGGCGGGGGGCGGCCGCGCCTGCGCCACGCGGGACGACGCCGTCCTCTTCCCGGCTGCATCGCTGTGCGACAATGAGCCCGTGAGCATGCCCTCCAGCCCCCGCTACAACTTCGCTGCGATCCCGCAGGGGGAGGTCCTCGCGAGCTATCCCTCCTACCAGGAGGCGCAGGCCGCGGTCGAGAAGCTCGCCCAGGCGGACTTCCCCGTGGCGGAGGTCTCCATCGTCGGATCGGACATCAAGAGCGTCGAGCGCGTGACGGGCCGGCTCACCTGGGGCCGCGTGGCCCTCACCGGCGCGATCACGGGCGCCTATGTCGGACTGTTCTTCGCCCTGGTGCTGTTCATCTTCGCCCCGACGGCGACGAGCCTGTTCGTCACCTTCATCGCCGCGATCCTCATCGGCGCGGGCTTCGGGGTGCTGTTCAGCATCCTCATGTACTCCTTCAGCCGCAACCGAAGGGACTTCACCTCCGTGATGCAGCTGGTGGCTTCGAGCTATGCGGTCGTCGTCGACCCCGCCGACGCGGGGCGGGCGCGGCAGATCCTCGACCAGGCGCCGCCTGCGCAGTAGCCGTAGCCGCCGCGCTCAGCTCGCGCTGTCGGAGCCCGAGCCGGTCCCGCGGCCGCGGACGTCGCGCGCGCCGCGCAGCCACTGCTCGACCTCGCCGGCGGTGCGGGGGATGGCGGCTGACAGGCGCTCGGCGCCGTCGGCCGTGACGAGGATGTCGTCCTCGATCCGCACTCCGATGCCGCGGAAGTCCTTCGGCACGGTGAGATCGTCCGGCTGGAAGTAGAGCCCCGGCTCGATGGTGAACACCATCCCCGGCTCGAGCACGCCGTCGAGGTAGAGCTCGCGCCGGGCCTTCGCGCAGTCGTGAACGTCCAGCCCCAGGTGGTGGCTCGTGCCGTGCACCATGTAGCGCCGGTGATAGGCGTGCTCCGGGTCCGCGTCGCCGGCCAGTCCCCATTCCCGGGTGACCCGGGCGATGACGGCCATCGCGGCCTCGTGCACCTCCCGGAAGCGGATGCCCGGCCGGACGATCGCGAACGCGGCGTCCGCGGCCTCCAGAACCGCCTCATAGACCATGCGCTGCACAGGGCTGAACGCACCGGAGACCGGGAGGGTCCTCGTGATGTCGGCGGTGTAGAGGCTGTCGAGCTCCACGCCCGCGTCCACGAGGATCAGATCGCCGGGCAGCACGGGGCCGTCGTTGCGCGTCCAGTGCAGGATGCACGCGTGCGGTCCGGAGGCGGCGATCGTGCCGTAGCCCACGTCGTTGCCCTCCAGGCGCGCCCGGCTGGCGAAGACGCCTTCCACGAGCCGTTCGCCGCGGACATGGGCGGCGATCCGCGGCAGATCGGCGACGATGTCGTCGAAGCCGCGCGCGGTCGCGGCCACAGCCTCGCGCAGCTGGCGGATCTCGTACTCGTCCTTGACGAGCCGCAGCTCGGAGAGGTCCCGCTCGAGCTCCGGATGCGTCTGCGGCGTCATGTCGTCCTCGCCTTCGGCGAAGTCCGCGAGATCCGCCGTGTCGATCGCCAGCTCGGCGGCGACCTGCTCGAGCGTGGGTCGGGCGCCGATCCAGAACTCGCCGATCGCGGGATTGGCGTAGAACTCGTCGCTGTCCCGGCCGGCGGCCGGACGGAAGTACAGCGTGGCGCGATGCGTCGGCGCGTCCGGGCCGTCGCCGGGCCGGGCCGAGCCCTGCTCGTGCGGGTCCGCCGGGCTGAGCGGATCGAGCACGAGGACGGAGCCGGGCTCGGTGTCCGATCCCCAGCCGGTGAGGTGGGAGAAGGCCGAGTCGGCGCGGAACGGGTAGTCCGTGTCGTTCGAGCGGGTCTTGGTCTCGCCCGCGCGGATGACCAGCCGGCGGCCCGGGTAGCGCGCCGCGAGCACGGCGCGCCGCCCCGCCGCGTAGGGCGCCTGCTCCCGTGCGGGCGGCAGCGCCGTGTCCCGATCGGCCCAGCCGCTGGCGATGAAGCTGCGGAAGGCGTCGCTCGTCGGCGTCGTCGAGCGGTTGGACTGGCTCGGCGCCGGACGCGCTCCGGAGTCCTCCGGATCGCTCGTCCCCGTGGGGTTCGATGCGGTGTCGGTCACGGCCTCATTCTCCCACCGGCCCGGCACCCGGGCGGCTCAGGCGGCGGCGGCCACCGTGGCGACGATCGGACGGTGGTCGCTCCCGGCCGCGTCCAGCCGGGTGACGACGGACGCGGCGACAGGCGCCCAGCCCTGTGTGGTCATGACGTGGTCGATCGGCGCGCCCAGCAGCGCGGGCAGATCCGTGGGCCAGGTGGCCACGCCTGCCACGCCTTCGGCCTCGGCGGCATCGGTGCATCCGTGCTGGTCGCCGAGGTGGTCGACGGTGGCGTTGAAGTCGCCGGCGATGATGGCGCCCGGAACCGCGCACTGCGAGGCGATCCAGTCCAGATCGGAGTTCCAGGAGCCGAGGTCCGTCGCAGTGGGCGACACCGCGTGGGCGGCGACGATGCGCGGGCCCTGCCCGGACACCGGGACGGCGACGAGCGAGGGCACGACGGCGGTCCCGCCCGCGTCCGGGTCCTGCCGGTACTCGCCCAGCGCGGCGGAGACGAGCAGGCTCGTCGAGCGCGCCCGCAGATCGGAGCCGTCGTCCAGGGTCAGCGTCGTCATCGGGCTGCCCTTGTCCGCGAGGCGGGCGGCGACCTCCAGCGCGTGGCCGTTGGTCGTCTCGGGCAGCGCGATGACGTCGGCGCCCTGCTCCACGGCGAGGGTGGCGATCGTCTCGGCGGAGACGGCGTCGCCCTCGGTGTTCCACGCGAGCACGGTGATCTGGCCGTCCTGCGCGGCGGGCAGGCTGGTGTCGGTGATGCCCCGCAGGTAGACGATCGCCGCGTTGGCGGCCGCGAACAGGCAGACGATGATGATCGCGCCGGCCAGGAAGCCGCGGGCCGGCCTGATGAGGATCGACAGCACGAGCAGGACCACGACCAGCGCCGCGGCGCCGGCGACGAGCAGGCCGCGCAGCGCCACCGCCTGCGCGATGCCCGGGTACCGCGCGATGCCCGCCAGCTGGGGCCAGGTCAGCAGAACCGCGGCGACGATGAGCGCGAGAAGGATGATCCCGCCGATGAGCCGTGCCATGACGCAGATCACCCTACGGCGCGCCCCGCAACGTTCGCTGTGATCCCCCAGGCCATGTCGCCGCGGGGCGGATGCGGCTGCTTCGCGTCCCTGCTGCGAGGATAGGGGGATGAGCACGGTGCCTGCGGGGCGATACGACCTGCACACGCACTCGATCGCCTCGGACGGCACCTGGGCTCCCTCCCGCATCGTCGAGCAGGCGGCAGCCGGCGGGCTGGCCGGCATCGCGCTGACCGACCACGACACCACGGCGGGCTGGGCGGAGGCGCGGGACGCGGCGCAGCGCGAGGGGATCGGCTTCCTGCCCGGGATCGAGCTGACGACGAAGGTCCAGGGGCGCAGCGTCCATCTGCTCGGCTACCTCATCGACCCGGAGGACCCGGGGATCCGGCGCATCACCGAGCAGGTGCGCAGCGCGCGCGTGGGCAGGGCCCGGACGATGGTGGAGCGCCTCGGCAGGGACTTCGACATCGGCTGGGACGATGTCACCGAGGGCTTCTCCGACGGCGCGACCATCGGCCGGCCGCACATCGCCGATGCGCTCGTGCGGCGCGGCTACTTCGCCGACCGCAGCGCGGTCTTCCGGGAGATCCTGCACCCGGCCAGCCCGTACTACGTGACGAACGAGGCGGTGGAGACCCACGAGGCCGTGCGCATCGTCTGGGAGGCGGGCGGCGCCCCCGTGCTCGCGCACCCCGCGGCGGAGCGGATGCGCCGCGGCTTCCCCACGGCGATCCTGCGCGAGCTCGTGCAGGAGGGCCTGTTCGGCATCGAGCTCGACCACCCGGAGAACCTGCCGGAGCGGCTGCCGGAGCTGCGCCGGGCGGCCGAGGAGCTGGGCCTCGCCCTGCTGGGCTCCAGCGACTTCCACGGCGAGGGGAAGATCAACCGGCTCGGCGAGCGCACCACGGACGCGTCGGTGGTGCAGCGGATGGTGGACGCCGCCCACGGGACGCAGCCCTACTTCCCCGCACGCTGAGCGCGGAGCGCACTCAGTGCTGCGGGCGCTGCTGCGGGGTGTTCCCGTCCCGATGCCTGCTGCCCTGGCCGTCGTGGGTGCCTGCCGCCTCGTGACCGCCGCCCGTCTCGCCCGTCGCCGGGGCCGCATGAGCGCCGCGCGGACGGGAGCCGCCCCGACGGCGACGGCGCCGCTTGGCCACGGCTCCTGCCTCCGCTGAGGTCTGTCCCGCCGCGGCGCCGCTGGCGCCCTGGACGCCGGAGTCCTCCGCACCGCTCGCCGCGCCGTCCCGGTCGGCGCCCGCGCCCTCCCCGGAACGTCCCGCCTCGGCAGCGCCGCTGCGGCGGCGCCCGCGACCGGAGCGCCCTGCGGATCCGGAGCCGGACTCCTCGGCCCGCGCCGACCCGCGGCTGTTGCCCCGTGCCGGCCGGCGGCTCTCGCCAGAGCTCGCTGCGCTCTCCCGCACCTTCGGCGCGGCGCCGTTGAGCCGGCCGCGCGCGTCCTGCGGGATGCCGAGGTCGCTGTAGAGGTGCGGCGAGGAGGAGTAGGTCTCGACCGGCTCGGGCTGGCCGAACTCGAGCGCGCGGTTGATGAGGGCCCACTTGTGCAGGTCCTCCCAGTCCACGAAGGTCACCGCCACGCCGGTCTTGCCCGCACGGCCGGTGCGTCCCGCCCGGTGCAGGTAGGTCTTCTCGTCGTCCGGGATGGTGTGGTTGATCACGTGGGTGACGTCGTCCACGTCGATGCCGCGCGCGGCGACGTCGGTGGCGATGAGGACGTCCTTCTTGCCGGCGCGGAAAGCGGCCATCGAGCGCTCGCGCGCCTCCTGGCTCATGTCGCCGTGGACGGCCACCGCGTTGAAGCCTCGGTCGTTCAGCTCGTCCACGAGCTTCTGTGCGGCGCGCTTGGTCCGGGTGAAGATGACCGTGCGGCCGCGGCCCTCCGCCTGCAGGATGCGGGCGATGACCTCGTCCTTGTCCAGGGAGTGGGCGCGATAGACGAGGTGCGTGATGTTGGCCTGGGTCAGGCCCTCGTCCGGATCGGATGCCCTGATGTGGATCGGCCGGTTCATGAAGCGGCGCGCCAGCGCCACGATCGGGCCGGGCATCGTCGCGGAGAAGAGCATCGTGTGCCGCGTGGCTGGGGTCCTGGCGAACAGCTTCTCGATGTCGGGCAGGAAGCCGAGGTCGAGCATCTTGTCCGCCTCGTCCAGCACCATCTCGCGCACGCCGTCCAGCCGCAGCACGCGCTGGCCGACGAGGTCCAGCAGGCGTCCTGGCGTGCCGACGACGACCTGCGCGCCCGCCTTGAGCTGGTCGATCTGGCCCTCGTAGGCCTTGCCCCCGTAGATCGCCGTCACCGTGGTCGAACGGCCTCGGGCCGCCTGCTCGAGATCCTCGAAGACCTGCATGGCGAGCTCGCGGGTGGGCACGACCACCAGGGCCTGCACGCCCGGCTCCGGATCGGGGCCGAGGCGCTGCAGCAGCGGCAGGCCGAAGCCGAGCGTCTTGCCTGTGCCGGTCTTGGCCTGGCCGATGATGTCCTGGCCCGTCAGGGCGAGCGGGATGGTCTGCTCCTGGATCGGGAAGGCGTCGACGATGCCGGAGGAGGCGAGCTGACCTGCCAGATCCTCATCGACGCCCAGTTCTGCGAAAGTCGTCACTTGCTGTGTTCACCTGTCGGATAGAGATCGAGTCCGTGGCGGTCCGGCGGAGCCTGCCGGTAGCCGGGGCTGTACACGCTGCGACGGAGGACCGAAGTCCACGGGAGCGCCGCGAGAGCAGCGCAACAGCCTCAAGTCTAGCGCCGGCCCGACCTCTAGACTTTCCCCGTGCTTCAGTGGTTCCGGCGGCGGCGACTCCCCATCCGGAACTTCCGACTGCGTTCCCGCGGTGAGACGGACAGCTCCACGAGGGTGTCCCTGGCGGAGCTGGCGCCGGATGTGGACACCTATCTGGGGCTCGTCTCCTATCTGCAGCTGGAGGTCTTCGAGGCCGCTGCCCGCGCAGTCGCCCTCGCCCCCGATCTGCGCGCGAAGGACGCGCTCAGCGCCCTCGCCGCCGAGGCGCTGGAGCGCCACCGTGACGCCGAGGCGCAGCTGCAGCGCCGCCGGGAGGACCCGGTCGAGGTGATGGAGCCGTTCACGCCCCGGGTGGACGCCTTCATCGCCCGGGTGCAGACGCACGACTGGGCGGAGCTGGTGCTCAGCGTCTACCTGCTCAGCGGCTTCTTCAACGACTTCTTCGCGGAGCTGGCCCGCGGGATCGACGAGGACGCGGCGCGGGCGACCGTGGAGCTGCTGGGGCGCAACGACGCCGCGGAGCGCGTCGCGGCGATGCTGGGCAGGCTGCTGCAGGACGACAGGGTGCTGCGCGACCGGCTGGCGCTGTGGGGCCGGCGCCTGATGGGCGACTCGCTGCTGCTCGCCCGCTCAGCCCTCGTGCGCAGCGAGAGCGGCGACGCGGAGGGCATCAGCCGCGAGGAGGAGCGGATCGAGCCCGTGTTCACCGAGCTGGTGGGCAATCACATGCGGCGCATGGACGGCCTCGGCCTCACGGCCTGAGCCGGCGGGCGCTGCCCCGGTGAGGGTCAGCGGGCGCCGCTGAGCCGGGCGAACGTGGCCTCGTCGGAGGCATGCCGCACGCGCGCGAGCAGCAGCGGGACGACGACCGCCGCGGCAATGGTGCCGAGGACGGTGATCCACCAGATCCATCCGCCGTCCCACGCCAGGCCGGCCCAGGTGAGGGCGACCCACAGAGCCGCCGCCAGGCTCGCCGTCAGCGCGGGCAGCAGGACGATCCCGTAGTACTGCCGGCCTGGCAGCGTGTACCGGGCGACGGTGCCGAGCACGAGGCCGATGGCGATGACCCAGAGCAGCTCCATGGCGGCTCGCTCAGGCCACGAAGCCGACGCGCCGGGTCTCCTCGGCGCCGATCTCGATGAAGCTGAGCGCGGCGCTCGGGATGAGGTACACGCGACCGCGGGAGTCCGCCAGACGGATGAGGCTCCTGCCGCCGTCGATCGCCTCGGCGACGGCCTTCTCGATGTCCTCGACGCTGGCGTCGCTCTCGATCGAGAGCTCGCGGGGGGTGTTGGTGATGCCCACTCGGATTTCCACGTGCCCAGGCTATGACACCGTGCGTGCTCGCGCCTGCCTGTTCGCTCAGGGCGGGCAGGGCGGGGGCCTGCGATGTCCGAGGCGCTCGCTAGCGTGGGGGACATGACAGGGACGGCGGCGAGCGTGACGGAGGCGGCGCTGGCCGCGGGCGCCCGCTCTGCGGGGGCTGCCGGGCCGATCCTTGACGAGGCTCAGCGCGAGGTGCTCGCATTGCCGCCGGGCGTCCACGCGGCCGTGCTCGGTGCGCCCGGGTCGGGGAAGACGACAGCTCTTGTCGAGCTCTTCGCGCAGCGGCTGCAGACCGGCGCTCTGCGTCCGGAGGAGGTCCTCGTGCTCGCGCCGAGCCGGCTGTCCGCGGCGGGCCTTCGCGACCGGCTCACCCTGCGTGCGGGGGCGGCGCTGCCGGGGGCGCCGGCGCGCACCCCGGTGTCCGTCGCGCTGGCCGTATGCGCAGCGGCGCGTGCTGCGTCCGGCGGGATCCCCCCTCGGCTGCTCACCGGCGCCCGCCAGGACGAACTCCTGCGCGAATGGCTGGCGGGCGAGGCGGAGGTGGGCGATGACGGCTACTGGCCGCCCCAGCTCGGCCGCGTGGTGCGCTCGACCCGCGGCTTCCGCGACGAGCTGCGGCAGTTCCTCGATGTCTGCGCCCGTTCGGGCCTGCCCTCCGGGGAGCTGCGCCTGCTCGCCGAGCGGCACGGGCGACCGGAGTGGGCCGCCGCGCTCCGCTTCGTCGCGGAGGAGTACCTGCCGCTGCTGCCCGAGGTGGAGCCGGGAGCGCTCAGCGCCGCCGCAGCGCTGGAAGAGGCGACACAGGTGCTCGAGGCGGTGCGGCGGGGCGCGCTTCCGGCCGAGCATGCGGGCGGGTGGCCGGCACTGCGTCTTGTTCTCGTCGACGATGCGCAGGATCTCGCGCCCGGCGCGATCCGGCTCCTCGGCGCCCTCGCCCGCTGCGGAGCGGATGTCGTGGCCTTCGGCGATCCCGACGCGGGAACCTCCGCGTTCCTCGGCGGCCGGCCCGAGGTGCTCGGCGGGCTCGCGCGCCATCTGGGCGCCGAGCCGGAGCGCGTCCGCACTCTGGTGCTGGGCCGCGTGCACCGGCACGGGCCTGCGCTACGCGCGGCCGTCTCGGCCGTGGCCGGGCGGATCGGCGCGGCAGCGGGCGGCCGTCAGCGGGCGGCCGGCAGCGCGCCGGGTGCCCCGGGCTCGGCCGCGCCGGAATACCGCGTGGCCGCATCGGAGGCGCAGCAGGCGCGCTTCGTCGCCGAGCGCCTGCGGCGGCTGCACCTGCTGGAAGGGGTGCCCTGGTCGCAGCTGGCCGTCGTCGCCCGGCAGCGCAGCCGGGCGACGGAGCTCAGCAGGCGCCTCGCGGCGCTGGAGGTGCCCACCCGGGTGCTGGGCGGGGGGCGCGAGCTGTCCGCCGAGCCCATGGTCCGCGCTCTGCTCGCCGCCGCGCGGCTCGCGGTCGGAGATCGCGAGCTGGATGAGGAGCTCGCTCGCGAGCTGCTCCTGGGCCCGCTCGGGGGCTATTCGCCGGTCTCGCTGCGACGGCTGCTGCGCGCCTTGCGGGACGCGGAGCCCGCGGATACGCCGCGCCGGGGCGAGGGGGAGCTCCTCGTGGAGGCGCTCGCCTCGCCGGGCGAGGTGCTCTTCCTCGACCGGGGCTCCTCCGCACGCCTGTCCCGGCTGCTGTCCGCCGTCGCCGCGGCTCGTGCGAAGGCCGCGGCCGGCGGCAGCGCCGAGGACGTGCTCTGGGAGATCTGGGCCGGAGCCGCGCGGCCGGAGGCGTGGGCGCAGGCCGCCCGCGGCGGCGCTTCGGCCGGTGACGACGCGAATCGCCTGCTCGACGCAGTCGTGGCGCTGCAGTTCGCGGCCCGCCGTTTCGCCGAGCGGGAGCCGGAGGTGACCGCCTCAGCGGTGCTCGCGCGGTTGGCGGAGCTGGAGCTGGCGGAGGACTCCCTCGCCGCCCTGCCCTCGGGTGACGCCGTGCTCGTCACGACGCCGCAGGGGATCGTGGGTCATGAGGTGCACACGGTGATCCTCGCGGGCGTGCAGGACGGCGTCTGGCCGAATCTGCGGCCCCGTGGCGAGCTGCTGTCCACGGGCGACTTCGCGAAGGCGGTCACGGGCGGGGATCCCGGCCCCGCCGCGGATGTGCGCCGATCGGTGCTCGACGACGAGCGGCGGCTGCTGCTCGTCGCCCTGTCGCGCGCCCGTAGGGCAGTCGTCGTTCTGGCCGTGAGCGATGAGGAGAACGCCCCCTCCGCCTTCCTGCCTGAGCAGGCGCCTCCGGTCCGGCTGCCTCCCGGGGAGGGCTTGAGCCTGGCCGCACGGGTCGGCGAGTTCCGCCGTGCGCTCACCGGCGAGGTCGGGTCCGGCGCGTCGCACGCCTCCGTCGGTGCGGCGGCTCTGGCGGGGGAGGCCGCCGGGTCCGCCGACAGGCCGCCCCGCGAGCGCGCCGGCTTGGCTGGCGGTGAGGAGCGTGCTGCGGCTGCAGCGCTGCTGGCGATGCTGGCACGCGCCGGCGTGCCTGGCGCAGATCCCGCCGAGTGGTACGGGATCGCGGAGCCGAGCTCGACCGCTCCGCTGTACAACAGGGATGCGAGCGGGCTGGTGCGCATCAGCCCCTCGTCCATCGAAGCCTTCGAGAGCTCGCCTCTGGAATGGCTGATCCAACTCCTGTCGGCCTCCGCGCCCAGCTCCGACATGGCGGTCGGTACGGTCCTGCACCGGGCGCTCGAGCTCGCCGATCGTCCCGAGGAGATCGATGCGCTCGTGGAGCGCTGGTGGACGATGATCCCCTTCGACTCGGAATGGTCGGCGCGGCTGCGGCGGGCCCGGCTGGACCGGCAGATCGAGCTGCTCAAGGGCTACCTGCGTCGCTTCGCGGCCGAGGGCGGGGTTCTTGTCGCGTCCGAGCGCGGGTTCGAGCTGCGGCTCAGCGAGGAGGGCTCCGGGCTGGGCCGCGAGGATCCCGGCGACGCGGACGGGCAGGAGGTCGGGGCCTCCGGCAGGGGAGTGGTCCTCCGGGGAACGGTGGACCGGATCGAGCTGCGCAGGGGCGAGGACGGCGTGCTGCGGCGCCGGCTCGTCGACCTGAAGTCCGGCCGGCTCGTTTCGCAGGCGGATGCGGAGGAGCACCGCCAGCTCGCGAGCTATCAGCTGGCGCTGGCCTGCGGAGCGCTCGACGCCCCGGAGGATCCGCCGCAGGCACTTCAGGCCCCCGCGGACGACCCGGTCCTGCTGTACCTGCCCGACACCGCGCGCGCCGCCGCGCTGCGGAGTCAGCCGGTGCTGGACGAGAGCGGGCTGGAGCAGACCCGCGAACGCATCCTGGCGATCGCCGCCGCGATGAGCGCCGCGGAGTTCCCCGGGCCGGTCGAGGTCACCGGTGAGGACGACCGCCGCCGTCTGTCGCGCATCCACACCTTGGGGGCGGTGAGCGAGGGATGAGCCGGTCGCCGCTGGACGCCCGAACGATGGCGCAGGCCATCGGGGTGCATCCGCCGACCGCCGAGCAGCAGGCGGTCATCGAAGCCGCCGTGGACAGACCGGTGCTCGTGGTCGCGGGCGCCGGCAGCGGCAAGACGCAGACGATGAGCCTGCGCGTCGCGTGGCTGGTGGCGAACGGGCATGCCGAGCCTCGTCAGATCCTCGGGCTGACCTTCACCCGGAAGGCCGCGAGCGAGCTGTCCGAGCGCATCGGCCGGATGCTGCGCCGGCTGGAGGCTGCCGGGCTGGTCCCCCCGGGGGAGCAGGAGCGGGACGAGTTCGACCGTCCGCGGGTGGCCACCTACAACTCCTTCGGAGCGGACATCTACCGAGACGGAGCCCTCCTGCTCGGTCGCGATCCGGAGGCGGTGCTCCTGGATGAGAACAGCGCCTGGCGGTTGATGTGGCGAGTGGCTCACGCGCTTCCGGCCGGCACGCTCCTCGAGCAGGGTGTCGCTCCTGCCACAGCCGTCGAGCGCGCGCTCGCCTTCGAGCAGGCCCTCAGTGCCCACGGGGTCACCCCGCAGCGACTGGAGGCCTTCGTCGCCGAGTTCCTCGAACACGTGGCCGCACTGCCGCCGGGACCGCGGGGCTTGAAGAAGGAGCGAGACCGGGTCGAGGAGGCGCTCCAGCGGGTCGCCTCCCTGCCCGCGTACCTCGAGCTCGCGCAGAGCTATCGTGAGCGCAAGCGCGAGCGCGGCTATCTCGAGTTCCATGACCAGATCGCCCTGGCGTTGGATATCGCGCGCACCTCGGCCTCGCTGGTCTCGCTCTACCGGGAAGAGTCCCGCTTCGTCCTCCTGGACGAATACCAGGACACCTCCGTGCAGGACGCCGCTCTGCTCGCGGAGCTCTTCGCCGGTCACCCGGTGATGGCTGTGGGCGACCCGAACCAGTCGATCTACGGCTGGCGTGGCGCGAGCGCGAACAACCTCGCCGCGTTCCCGCGCCAGTTCGGCGCCGCGAGCGCGCCGCCGCTGACGCTGAGCACGAGCTGGCGCAACGACCGGCGGATCCTGCGCGCGGCGAACGTGCTCGCGCGTCCCCTGCGCGACGCGCCGGGCGCTGTGGCGGTTGAGGAGCTCCTGGCCCGTCCGGAGGCCGGAGAGGGGCGGGTGGAAGCCGTCGTCGCCGAGACGGTCGGCGAGGAGGCCGACGCGGTCGCCGACTGGCTGGCCGAGCGCATCGCCGTCCACCCTGGCCGACCGAGCGCGGCGATCCTCTTCCGCGCGCGCAGATGGATCCCGCTGTTCGCGCGCGCGCTGCACAGCCGCGGTGTCCCGTACCACGTGCTCGGCCTCGGCGGTCTGCTGGACACCCCGGAGGTGCGCGATGTCATCTGCGCGATCCGTGTGCTCGGGGAGACCAACGCCGGGCCGGAGCTGCTGCGGCTGCTCGCCGGCGGGCGCTGGCGCATCGGCGTGCGCGATCTGGAGGAGTTGCGCGCCCTCGCCTCCTGGCTCGCGGACCGCGACGGCGAGTTCCGCCTGCTGCCCGCCGAGGTGCTCGCGGCGCGGCGGGAGCGGCCGCTGTCCGACCGGCCGGGCCTCGTGGAGGCCCTGGAGGTCTTCGGCCGGCGTGAGGCGGACAACAGCCTCTTCGATCGCTTCAGCCCGGCCGGCCGGGTCCGGCTTCATGAGGCCGCGGAGGTGTTCGCCCGGCTGCGACGGCGCATCCCGGCCGGGCTGCCTGTGCTCGTACGGGAGATCGTGCGCGAGCTTCGCCTCGACGTGGAGGCCGTGGCGAACGAACGGCTCGGCGGCAGCGGGCTGGGCGCCGCCCGGCTGGACGCGCTGGACGATGTCGTGGCCTCCTTCCTCCAGATCGAGCCCGAGGCCTCCTTGCCGGAGTTCCTCGCCTGGCTCGACCGTGTGGAGCGGAACGAGCGCTACGCCCCACCGGCGGAGCCTCCCGAGCCGGGCGCGGTCCAGCTCACCACGGCGCACTCCGCGAAGGGGCTGGAATGGGATCTCGTCGTCGTGCCGCGGCTGGGCGGCGGGTCGTTCCCCGCGGCGCTGCGCGAGTCGAACGGGTGGCTCAGCCCGGCGCAGCTTCCTGCAGAGCTGCGCGGCGACGCCGAGAGCCTGCCGCAGTTCCGCTGGCGGCAGGCGCACGACGAGAAGGAGTTCGCGGAACTGCTGAGCGAGGAGTACAAGCCGGCCGTCGCCGCGGACCACGCGCTGGAGGAGCGCCGGCTGGCGTACGTCGCCGTCACCCGCGCGCGTGAGGAGCTCTTGCTGAGCACCTCGTTCTGGGACGACGGCCAGACGCAGCGCCCGTTGTCGCCCTATCTCGCCGAACTGAGCGAAGCCGGCCTCATCGAGCTCTCGCGCAGCGGCTCCGAGCACACCGTGAACCCGGGCATCGGGGCGGGTGATCTGACCGTGCTGTGGCCTGGCGACCCGCTCCTGGGCAGGCGCGAGCGGGTGGAGCGCGCGGCGGCGGAGGTTCGAGCGGCGATGGCCGAGGGCGAGCATGGAGCGGCAGGCGCGCTCGTCCCGCCCGCCGCCCGGCGGGAGATCGAGCTCCTGCTTGCAGAGCGCGAGCAGCGCGAGCAGCCTCTCGCCGTGCCGATCCCCTCACGGATCACCGCGTCCCGCTTCCACGAGTACGTCACCGACCCGGCGGCCGTCGCGGCGAGCCTCGCCCGCCCGATGCCTACCCGGCCCTACCGGGAGACGGTGCTGGGCACGCGCTTCCACAGCTGGGTGGAGCGGCGCGCGGGCCTGAGCAGGGTGCCGGACGACGAGCTTGCTCTGTCCGGGCTGGAGGAGCTGGTCCCTGACGGCATCGATGGCGAGACCGAGCGCGGGGTCGATGGCGAGCGCGAGGTCGCCAACGAGCGCGAGCGGGGCGAGCAGCTCGCCGAGGCGGATGCGGAACGACTCGCCCGGCTGATGCGCACCTTCGAGGCCTCCGAGTGGGGCGGGCGGCGGCCCGTGGAGGTCGAACGCGAGATCCACCTCCCCTTCGCCGGGCGGGTGCTGGTCTGCAAGATCGACGCCGTCTTCGCCGAGCCGGATCCGCGCGCGCCTGACGATCCGGCCGCGGTGCTCTACGAGATCGTCGACTGGAAGACGGGGCGGCCACCGCGCGGCGCCCGCGAGCTCGAGCAGCGTCAGCTGCAGCTCGCCCTGTACCGGCACGCCTTCTCGCAGTGGAAGGGGGTGGATCCGGAGCGCGTCCGGGTGGCGTTCTACTACGTCGAGGAGGATCTCGTCGTCCGGCCCGAGCGGGTCTACGACGAGGCGGGCCTGCTGGAGCTGTGGTCCTCCGTCGAGAGGTCCTGGTCCGCCGCGCGCTCCTGACCGGCGCCGGCAGGACCGCCCCGATCCGTCCGCCGCGCGTCCGCCGCATTCGCGCTGGCGGCTGTGTCCGCGGCATCGGCTGCGGCGGCATCCGCCGTGCGCGAGCCGTCCTCGGGCCTGCCGTCCGCGGTCCCGGCGTCCGAAGGCGCGCCCTCGGCGTCCTCGGACGGGAAGGGGTTGTACGGCGCGGTGTCGGCCAGGGCGGAGTGCCCCGCCCCTGCCGTCGCGGCTCCGCCGCCCTCGACGCCTCCGCCGCCCTCGACGCCTCCGCCGCCCGCTCGCCCCGATCCGGATGCCTCAGCGTCGGCCGCGCTCCCCGCGCCCGCCAGCGGCCCCGTGGTCGTCTGCGGCCGCCCCCGGTCCCCGGTCCGGTTCGCGGACGCGGGCGCCGAGCGGGCGATGCGCTCGACGAGTGTGTCGAGCATCAGCACCGCGTCGTCGATGACGGCCTGCTCGCGTCGCCCGACGCCGTGCAGCAGCCACCGCGCGATCTCCAGCTCGGCGTAGAGGCTTGCGCGTTCGCGCAATCCCGCGGCGGAGGTGAGCCTGCTCTCCTCGATGTACGCGTCGATCACCGCGTCCATCGTCCCGGTCGCCGCGCCGCTGAGCCAGGAGAAGTCGGCGGCCGGGTCGGCGACCCGCAGGCGGGACCAGTTCAGCAATCCCGTCACGCGGTCGTCCTGGACGAGGAACGCGTCATCGTCCGCCGAGCCGTGCACGACCGTGCTCTGGAACTGCCACAGGCCGGCATCTCCGATGCGGTCCTGCCAGCGGTCCAGCACCGTCGCCGGCACCAGGCGCGTTCCGGCGGCCCGGTCCAGCAGCGTGTTCGCTTCGTCTCTCAGCTCCTTGGCGCTGCGCACGGGCAGGCCGGCCTCGAGGATCGCCGAGCCGGGGATGCGGTGCACGGCGGCGAGAGCGCGCGCGATGTCCGTGACGAGCAGGGCGTCGGGCGTGAGGTCCGCGGCGCGGAACTTCAGCCCCGGCATCAGCTCCGACACGACCGCGCGGACTTGGCCGAGCTCCCGATCCGTCACTGCGAAGCCGCCGACGACGGAGGGGATGGCGAAGGGCAGCAGGCTGCGCACTCCCGGCGTCAACGCGGCCAGGGCGATGACCTCCATGGCGAGGGCGGTGTCGGCCTCCGTCGAGGTCGGCACGCGCACGAGCAGCTCCGCCCCGCTGTCGAGGGTGAGCACCGCGGAGTCGTTGTCGCCCCGCTCGCCGTAGCTGTAGCCGCGGGTTCCGGCGATCGTCACCTCGGGCATCGCAGAACTGGCCAGGGCGGCGAGAGACAGCGCAGAGCGAGCCATGCACCCAGGGTAGGACCGCGTGCGCGAAGCGCATGCAAGCACAGGCGCATGCCGCAAGATCGGCGGCCCGGCCTGCGGGCAGGGATACTGGAGGGGTGAGCCCTTCGCCGTCCGAGCTGCTGCCTCGGCTGCCGCTGGCACGATCGGCGGTGGACCGCGACGAGGTGCGCCGGCTGGAGCCGCAGCTGCTGGAGCGCCTGGCGCAAGACGCGCAGAGCCGGTACATCGCCATCCACAGGGGACGCGCTGCGCTCGTGCCGGCCACCCATCCGCGGGAGTCGGGCGTGCGCAGGGCCGTTCGCCTGGCACCGCCGGCACTGCTTCCCGAGGGCATCGCGGACGCCTACCTCGGCCGCTCGGTCGATCCGGACGCGCTCGAAGCGGTCGGCACCTCCCTCGTGCTGCGCGTGCTGGACCCGGAAGGGCCGGTTCCCGAGGGCGGCGTGTTCGAGGGGGCCGAATGGCATGACCTGCGTGCGGCGGCAGCGGAGCTGTCGGACCGGGATGCGGGCCTGATGGTGTCCGCCGTCGCGCTCGCCCAGTGGCACACCACCTCGCGCTTCTCGCCGCGCACCGGCTCGCCGACCCGGGTGGAGAAGGCAGGCTGGGCGCGGCGGGACACGGTGGACGGCGCCGAGCTCTTCCCGCGCACCGATCCGGCCGTGATCGTCCTGGTCCTGGACGACGAGGACCGGCTCCTGCTCGGTTCGAACGTGATGTGGGGCGACAACCGCTACTCGCTCTTCGCCGGATTCGTGGAGGCGGGTGAGTCGCTGGAGTCCACGGTCGTTCGCGAGGTGGCCGAGGAAGCCGGTGTCCAGGTGGAGGCGGTCCGCTATTGGGCCTCGCAGCCCTGGCCCTACCCGTGCTCGCTCATGTGCGGCTTCACTGCACGCGTCGCCGCCGGTTCGAGCCCTGAGGAGGCACGGCCCGACGGTGAGGAGATCGTCCAGGTGCGCTGGTTCACCCGGGAGCAGCTGCGGGAGAGCCTCGGCGAGATCACGCTGCCGGGCCGCTCGTCGATCGCGCGCTCCATGATCGAGGACTGGTACGGCGGTCCGCTGTGACCGGCGGCCGTTCGCCGCTGGAGGGTCTCGACGAGGAGCAGCTGCGGGCGGCGCGCGCGCTGCGCGGACCGGTGCGGATCGTCGCGGGCGCGGGCACCGGCAAGACCACCGTCATCGCGCACCGGATCGCGCATGGCATCGCCTCCCGGGCGTACGCGGCCGAGGAGGTCCTTGCGCTCGCGTTCTCCAACCGGGCGGCGGCGTCGCTGCGGGCGCGCCTGGCCGTGCTGGGTGCCGGCGGAGTCGCGGCGCAGACGTTCCACGCCGCCGCGCTGCGGCAGCTGCGGCACTTCTGGCCGCGGGTCGCTCCGGGCAGCTCGCCCAGGCTCCTCGAGGGGAAGGCCCGGCTCGTCGCTGAGCTCGCCGGGGAGCTGCGCCTGTCCACGGAGGCGGGAGTCGTGCGCGAGCTCGCGGCGGAGGTGGAGTGGCGCAAATCGCGTGTGCTCTCCTTGGATGAGTACGCCGGGCTCGCCTCCGAGCGGGCCTCGCGACTGCGAGTGCCGGCAGAGCGGCTCGTGGCCTTCCAACAGGCCTACGACGCCACAACAGCCGAGCGCGGGCAGATGGACTTCGAGGACGTGCTGCTGGTCCTGTGCGGCATGCTCGAGAGCGAGCCTCGCGTGGCCGCCCAGGTGCGCGCCCGCTATCGGCGGATCACGGTCGACGAGTATCAGGACATCTCGCCTCTGTCCCAGCGCCTGCTGGAGGCCTGGCTCGGCGACGGCGAGGAGATCTGCGTCGTCGGCGATCCCGCGCAGGCGATCTACGGCTTCGCCGGGGGAGACGCGCAGTATCTGCTCTCCTTCGCCGAGCGCTTCGCGCGCGCGCAGACCTTCGCGCTCACACACAGCTACCGCACCCCCGACGCCCTGCTCGGCCCCGCGAACACGCTGGCGCGGCGCATCGAGGGCGCCGTCATCCTGCGCGGCACGCCCCTGGCGGCGGAGCCGGCTGCGAGCGCGCCCGCTCCGGCCGCCGGAAGCGGTGCGGCCGCCCGCCGCCCCGTCCTGTCCGTGTATGAGGACGACGCGGCCGAGGCCGCGGCGATCGCCGTCGGGATCGCGGAGCGCTTGCGCCGGGGGGTTGCCCCAGAGGAGGTGGCCGTCCTGGTGCGCACGAACGCTCAGGCCGATCCGATCCGCCTCGCCCTGGCCGAGCGGGGGATCTCCTCCCGGCTGCTGTCCGGTCGGCCCTTCTTCGATCTCGACGAGGTGCGGCACGCCGTCATGGCCCTGCGTGCTGCTTCGGTCGCCCCGAGCCTTGCCCCCGTGGCCGAGCAGGCGGAGGACGTGTTGCGGGCGCTGCGCTGGAGCGCCCGGCCTCCCGCGCCAGGGGGCCGGGAGCGCGAACGGTGGGACGCGTTGGAGGCCATCGCCCGCCTGGCCCGTGAGACCCCCGAGGGCACCGATTTCCGCTCCTTCACAGAGGAGCTGCTGCGACGCCGTGAGGAGGAGCGCGAACCGCCGGTGCCGGCAGTGACAGTGACGACGCTGCATGCCGCGAAGGGGCTGGAGTGGCCCGTGGTCCACCTCGCCGGCCTGGCCGAGGGCCAGCTGCCCAACCAGAGCGCAGGCTCGGCCAGAGAGCTCGAAGAGGAGCGCCGGCTGCTCTACGTCGGACTCACCCGGGCCGCGGCCGAGCTGAGCCTGTCATATGCACGGAGTGATCCGAGGGGTCGTCGACGCGATCCTTCGCGCTTCCTGGCGGAGTGCGGCATGAGCAGCTCGGGTGCGCCTCGGCCGGAGAGCTGAGCGCGCGCACGCCCCCTGCCTCGACGACGACCCCGGCGCTCAGCGCCGGATGCGAGGCGCCGGCGGACCAGGCCGCGACGGCTGCGACTGTCTCGCTGGCGGCGAGGATGCAGCGCCAGCCGTCCCTTGTGCCGGCGCGCCCCAGCGCCTGTGCTGCGATCGCGGGCCATGCCGGATCCGCGTCGCTGTGGTGCAGCTCGGCGCAGCGCAGGCATGCCGACAGACCCGGCTGTACGAGCGGCCCCACCCTCACCCGCCGCTCGCCGTGCACGACGGGGAGGTGGGGGATGTCCTCGCGCAGCAGCGCACGGTAGCGCACCGGCTCGACGACGTGATCCGCCACCAGTACGACGAGGGCAGGCTCGCCCGCCGGCGCAGGGCCGAGCAGCTCGCGGATCAGCCTCGCCGCGGGGCCCGGACCCCGCACTGAGACCGCAGCGGTCCCCGTGCGGCCGCCCTCGCCGAGCGGCTGCTCATCCGGCGGCGCCGGGCCGGCCTCGGCTTCGGCGAGCTCCTCGAGCACGGGAGCCAGCGCGTCGAGCACCCGATCCGCCTCGCGCAGCTGCAGTCCCTGCCGAGCGGCGAGGCGGAGCAGAGCTGCGCGGCTCGCTCCCACGCGCAGTGCATGCACGAGACGTTCCTGGGCAGCCCCGACCTGGGTGAGCACTGCCCTCGGCTCGTCGATGCCTGCCTGCAGGGTCGAGGTGTCGCGCCATACGAGAGGCGCGTCGGCGACGATGCGCAGCACGACGCGGCCGTCTTCCACGACCGCCCGGCCCTCCGGGTGGCTTTCCTCCGCAGGCCGGCTGCACGCGGCCGCGCGACTGTCCTCCGCGGGGCGGCTGCCCGCGGACCGGTCGATCAGCGTCATGCTCCCCAGCCTGGGACGACGGCGGGCATGCGTGAAGGGGGCGGTCGGATCTGTGGATGGAACGGCACGTGAACCGGAAGTGGAGGGAACACGCCGGGACGGGATGCGAAGCGGCGCGGGAGAGCCCGCTCCCCGTGCCCGGCCTCAGCCCTGCGGACGGCGCCCGCGCCCAGCCGCCTCAGAACGCGCGGGCCCTTCGCGAGGTCTCAGGCGCTCCCGTTCCTCGCGACCAGCGCGCCCGAGCCCTCAGCGCCCGAGCCCTCAGCGCCCAGGCCCTCCAGAGCCCCCGGGGCCTGCCGGGCCTTCCGGCCCCTCTGGGTCGTCCGGGTCCTCGATGCGTCCGTCCTCGTCCTCGATGGGCCGCGGGGCGTCGTCGCGCAGCAGCTCGGCGATCGCCTGGTCGAAGGCGTCGTCCTCCGCGGCCGAGCCGTCGCCCTCGCCGCGCAGCCGTGCGACCAGTGCCGCCGGATCGTCGATGTCCTCCGAGGTGGGTAGCAGGTCGGGATGCGCCCAGAGCCCGTCGCGCGCGGCCGCGCCCAGCTCCTCGCCCACCAGCCGCCACATCGCCGCCGCCTCGCGCAGCCGCCTGGGCCGCAGCTCCAGGCCCACGAGGGTGGCCAGCGCCCGCTCGGCCGGTCCGCCCGTGGCACGCCGGCGGCGCACCGTCTCCGCGATCGCCGCAGCTCCGGGCAGCCGCGTGCTGGCCTGCTCGGTGACCACGTCCACCCAGCCCTCGATCAGCGCGAGGGTGGTCTCCAGTCGACTCAGCGCGTGCCGCTGGGCGGGACTGTGCTCGGGGATGAGCGAGCCGTCGGTGAGCGCCTCCCGCAGTGCCTCCGGGTTGGACGGGTCGAAGCCCGAGGCCACCTCGCCGATGCGCTCCATGTCGATGTCGACGCCGTCGGCGAACGCCGTGATGGCGCTGATGAGGTCCAGCCGCAGCCACTTGGCGTGCCGGAAAAGCCGGGCATGGGCGAGCTCGCGCACGGACAGGGCGATGCGCACCTGGTCGGCCGGCAGTTCCAGCCCCGCGCCGAACTCGTCGATGTTCTGCGGGACGAGCGCGGACTGCGCGCGCTCCAGCAGGGGGATGCCCACGTCTCCGCCGGAGACCACCTCGGCGGACAGCTGGCCCACGACCTGCCCGAGCTGCACGGCGAACAGCGCGCCCGCGACGCCCTGCATCATCGGGAGCGCCCGCTCGAGCATGCCCGCCAGCTGCTCGGGCGCGTTGTCCCGCATCGCGCGCGTCAGCGCCTGCGCGATGCTCGTCGCCACGGGAGCCGAGATCTGGCTCCACACCGGCATGGTCTGCCCGATCCACTCGGTCCGCGTGACGAGGCGTGTGGGCTCGGTCAGCTCGGTGATCGAGGTCACCTCGCTGAGCCACAGGCCGGCGACGGCGAGAGCGGCCTCGTACTCCGACCGCGTCTGCGCGGAGATCTCCTGCGTGCCGGGGGCGGCCGTCGCCTTCGCCTGGTCGGTCGCGAGCGTCCAGTCGATGCCCGCGTCCGGAGTGTTCGCGGCCTGCTGCAGGCTCGTCATGAGCCTGCGCAAGAAGGCCGGGTCGGACGGCAGTCCGGCCGCCTTCGCCAGAGCGGACGCATCGAAGGAGATGCCGCTGGGCGTCCGCCCGGCGAGCAGCTCCTCCATCATCCGGCGCAGCTCCTCGGGATCCGGCATACCCGGATCCTGCCCGTCGAAGGGCCCATCGGCCATCGCGCACCTCCGCTGCGCCCGGCCCGCCGCGTCAGCGTGCTCACAGGCGCAGTTACTACGCTAGCCCCCGAAGCCGAACACGGACCGGGCGTCTTCAGGATCCGGCCCTTCCGCGCTCCGCCGAGCGCGAACAACCGCGGCGCGTGAGGGCCTGCGCCTGCGCGCGCGCCCTTCGGGCGCGCGCTCGGAGAGGTCCGGGGAAGCGAGGGACAGCGTGAGCGCGAGCGAGCAGCCGCAGTCCGGGCGGCCCGCAGCCGAGAGGTCTCGCCGCCCCGGCGCCCGACGCCGCGCCGCGGGCTGGGTCGCGCTCTTGCTCGGCTTCGCCGCGACCGCCGGGCTCGCCGCCGCGCCTGCGCCCTTCGTCATCGAGCAGCCCGGCCCGGTGCTCAACGTCCTCGGCGACGTGACCCTGCAGGGCCAGCAGCAGCCGCAGCCGCTCATCTCCATCGCCGACGCGCCGGAGCACGAAGCCTCCGGGCAGCTGGACATGCTCACCGTCACCCGGGTGGGAGATCCGGACAAGCTGCCGGGCTGGCTCACGGTGATCATGGCCTGGTTCGACCCGACCAAGGTGCTGCTGCCGGTGGGCGACGTCTTCCCGCCCGGCTACACCGCCCAGGACCAGGCCACCCAGGACGCGGCGCAGATGAGCTCCTCGCAGGACGTGGCCGTCGCCGCGGCGCTCGGGCAGCTCGGCATCCCGTATCAGACGACGATCACCGTGCAGACGGTCGGCACCGGCGCCCCCGCCGCCGGCCTCCTGCAGCAGGGCGACGTCATCCAGAGCGTGGACGGCTCCGCGGTGTCCTCGATGGACCAGGTCGCGCAGCTCGTACGGGGGACGCCCAGCGGGCAGGACGTCGTGTTCGGCATCCTGCGCAACGGCCAGCCGCAGACGGTCTCCGTCACCCCGCAGCTGGCGCTCGCCTCCGACGGCAAGGAATATCCCTACGTGGGCATCTCCGGGAGCGCGCAGTACGCCTTCCCGGTGAGCGTGAGCTACGCGGTGCAGAACATCGGCGGCCCCAGCGCCGGCATGGTCTTCAGCATCGGCATCATCGACAAGCTCACGGACGGCAAGCTGTTGGGCGATCTGCCGGTCGCCGGCACCGGCACGATCGACGCCTCCGGCAACGTCGGCGCGATCGGCGGGGTGCGGCAGAAGGCCTTCGGGGCGGCGGCGGCCGGGGCCAAGGCCATGCTCATCCCGCGAGCGAACTGCGCCGAGCTCGGCGACGGCCTGCCCTCGCAGATGGCCGTCTACCCGGTCTCGACGCTGCAGGACGCGCTGCACGTGCTGTCCGTTCTGCGCGACGGCGGCGACGCCTCCCAGCTGCCCAGCTGCCCGCTCAGCCAGCACGCAGCAGCCGACGGTTAGACTGGGGCGCCCGACGACGGACCCCCTGTCCGTGCTCGATCGGAACCCTGCAGACCGAGGCGGATCACAGGTGAGCGCAGCAGCAGACACGACCCCGGCCCGACCGGCGCGCCGGAGGCGCGTCTCGCCGATCGTCATCACGATCATCGTGGTGGTCGGCCTGATCGTCGCGTTCCTGGCCCTGACGGGGCTGTTCGCCGACATCCTCTGGTACAGCCAGCTGGGCTACCTCGAGGTGCTCACCACGCAGTGGGTCGCCGCGATCTCGATGTTCGCCGTCGCCTTCGTGTGCATGTCCGTGCCGGTATACATCTGCATCGAGCTGGCCTACCGCAAGCGCCCGATCTACGCGAAGCTCAACGACCAGCTGGACCACTACCAGCAGGTGATCGAGCCGCTGCGGCGTGTGGCCTTCTTCGTCGTGCCGGCCCTGATCGGCCTGTTCGGCGGGCTCGCCGCCGCCTCGCGGTGGTCGATCGTGCTCATGTGGCTCAACCGCACGCCCGCCGGCACGACCGATCCCCAGTTCGGGCTGGACGTGTCGTTCTACCTGTTCGAGCTGCCGTTCTACCGCGGGCTCGTCGCCTTCGCCTCGGCAGCGGTGCTCATCGCCGGCATCGCCTCGATCGTCACGGCCTATTTCTATGGCGGCATCACCTTCGCCGGGCGCTCTCTGCGGGTCTCCAAGTCCGCCCGCATCCAGATCACCGTGCTCGCCGCGGTGTATCTCGCCCTGCAGGGGGTGAGCTTCTGGCTCGACCAGTACACGACGGTCACGAGCTACAACGGGCTGTTCACCGGAGCGGGCTACTCCGACGTCAACGCGACCATCCCCGTGCGGGCGATCCTGTCGGGCGTGGCGATGGTGGTTGCGGTCCTGTTCATCATCACCGCGTGGACCGGCCGCTGGCGCCTGCCGCTCATCGGCACCGCACTGCTGATCGTCCTCGCCATCATCGCGGGCTCGCTCTACCCGTGGATCGTGCAGCGCTTCCAGGTGCTGCCGAGCCAGAAGACCCTGGAGTCCAGCTACATCCAGCGCAATATCGACGGCACCCGGCAGGCCTACGGGGTGGACGGCGTGCAGGTGGTCCCCTATGCCGCGACCACCGACGCCACCCCGGGGGCGCTGCGCAACGACGCGGTGACCACGGCCAACATTCGGATCATGGACCCGGAGGTCATCGCCCCCACGGTGACGCAGCTGCAGCGCATCCGGCAGTACTACAGCTTCCCCTCCAGCCTCGACGTCGACCGCTACACGATCGACGGGCAGACGCAGGACGCGGTCGTCGGCGTGCGCGACCTGAACGGCTCCTCGCTGACCGACAACTCCTGGTACAACCGCACCCTCGTCTACACCCACGGCTACGGCCTGGTCGCGGCCTTCGGCAACGAGCGCAGCGCCGACGGGCTGCCCGTGTTCATGGAGCAGGGGATCCCGTCCTCCGGGCAGCTGGGGACGTTCCAGCCGCGCGTGTATTTCGGCGAGAACTCGCCGGAGTACTCGATCGTGGGCGGCACGGGCGACAAGAACATCGAGCTGGACTATCCGGCGGGCGACGCGGGGGACACGTACACGACCTTCTCCGGCGACGGCGGTCCGAAGCTGGACAACTTCTTCACCCGGCTCATCTACGCGCTGAAGTTCCAGTCCGAGCAGATCGTCCTGTCCGATGCGGTGACCGATCAGTCGCAGATCCTCTACGACCGTGACCCGGCGCTGAGGGTGCAGAAGGTCGCGCCCTACCTGACTTTGGACTCCGACCCGTACCCCTCAGTGGTGGACGGGCGGATCGTCTGGATCATCGACGGCTACACAACCTCCGCGAACTACCCCTATTCGCAGCAGAACAGCCTCAGCGGGATGCTGCAGGACGCGAACACGACGCAGCGGCCCGCGGCGAACGACGGCATCAACTACATCCGCAACTCGGTCAAGGCCACGGTGGACGCCTATGACGGGCATGTGACGCTGTACGCCTGGGACCCGAGCGACCCGATCCTGCAGACCTGGGAGAAGATCTTCCCGAACACGATCAAGCCGGTGTCCGAGATGAGCGGGCAGCTGCTCTCGCATGTGCGCTACCCGGAGGACCTCTTCAAGGTGCAGCGCTTCATCCTGGGCACCTACCACGTGACCGACGCGGACACCTTCTACTCCGGCACGGACGCCTGGGTGACGCCGACCGACCCGACGCTGTCCTCCAATGCGCAGCAGCTCGCGCAGCCGCCGTACTATCTGACGCTGTCCGCCGGGCAGGACGTGCCGCCGGCGTTCTCGCTGTACTCGACGTACATCCCGGCGGCAGGCGGGGACACCTCCCGCAGCAACGTGCTCACCGGCTATCTCGCCGTCGACTCCGACGCGGGCAGCACAGCGGGCCAGATCGGCTCGCAGTACGGCACCCTGCGCCTGCTCACCCTGCCCAAGGGCGATACGATCCCCGCGCCGGGCCAGGTGCAGAACAGCTTCAACACCAACCCGTCCGTGTCTGGGCTGCTGAACATCCTCCGGCAGGGCGGGACCCAGGTCATCAGCGGGAACCTGCTGACGCTGCCGGTCGGCGGCGGGCTGCTGTACGTGCAGCCGGTGTACGTCCAGTCGAACTCGGACAACGCGTACCCCATCCTGCAGAAGGTGCTCGTCGCCTTCGGCGACAACATCGCCTTCGAGGACACGCTGGACGCCGCCTTGGACAAGCTGTTCGGCGGCAACTCGGGCGCCAGGGCCGGCGACAACCAGGTCCAGCCCGACTCGCCGGGCACGACCCCGGCCCCGACGCCGACCCCCGCTCCGACGCCGTCGCCCTCGGCCACGCCTTCGCCGAGTCCGGCCCCGTCGCCGAGCTCGGGAGCCGAGAGCCCGGAGCTGCGTCAGGCGCTGCTGGACATGCAGGCCGCGATCGCCGCGCGGGACGCGGCGATGAAGGCCGGGGACTGGGCGGCATACGGGGTCGCGGACCAGCAGCTGCGCGACGCGCTGGCCCGCGCGCTCGCCGCGCAGGGCTGAGCCGGGCGTCCGGCCGCCGCGCCTGACCTCAGCCGAGCCAGCTGCCGGCTGCGCCGGCCAGGGCGCGCCGGGAGTCGACCCCGGCCTTGCGATAGCTGCTGAGCATGTGGTTCTCCACCGTGCGCGTGCTCAGGCTCAGCGCTCCCGCGATCTCGGCGGTGGACAACCCGCGCAGCAGCAGCTCCGCGATCTCCCGCTCCCGCGGCGAGAGGTCGACCTGCGCCGCAAGACGTGCGAACAGGCCGCCCCGCCAGCGCCCGAAGCCCTCGGTGGCACGCCAGCTCGCCGCGGCCTGCTCGGCGGCTGCGGGTGCCCGCCCGGCCGCCAGGAGCACCGAGGCGCGCAGCAGCCCGGCCTGGGCGGCCAGCAGATCCGCGCCGGCGGTGCTCAGCGCCGCGGCCGCGGCCGCCAGGCCGTGCTCGTCCCGGTCGCCCATCGCCAGGGCGTAGGCGCCCAGCGCGCGCAGCAGCGGGCTCTGCGCCTGCTGCGCCGCGCCGGCCAGCGCCGCGGCCCGTGCCGGGTCGGGGTGGATGGCGAGGCTGTGCACCCCCGCGCACACGCCGTTGGCGAGGTAGCCGCGGCGCATCCTGTCCTCCGCGAGTCCCCACAGCTCGGCGGCCGCGAGCTCGGGATCGGCCGAGCGGTCCAGCAGGCGCGCCTGCGCCGGGATCATCTCGGGGAAGGGGCCGGGGCGGCCGCCGAACTGCGCCGCCTGCTCGGACAGCGAGGCCGCGAAGGACGCGCGGCCCTGCCAGCGGGCGGCGGTCGCGCCGAGGGTGATGAGTCCGGTGCGGTAGAGCCCGTGCACGACGGGTACTCCCGGCAGGGTCAGCGCCGCGGAGAGGACCGTGTCCAGCGCCTCGAACCGCCCGGCGAGGAACAGGCCGAAGGCGGCGACGTAGGAGTGCGCCTGGATCGGGCCGGGCAGCAGCGCCTCGCGGGCGGCCTGCAGATGCTCCAGCGCCCACCCGGTGCCGTCCCGGACGCGGCCCTCGAGCAGGAGCGCGAGGCCTTGGAGGGTCTCGGCCTGGGCGCGGAAGGTGGGGTTGCGCAGCTGCGCGTCGAGCAGCAGATCGAGCGCGTCGCGGCTGCGCCCGGCTGCGAGGAGCGAGCCGGCGCGCACGGTCAGCTGCCCCTCGGCCCCCAGCTCGGCGGCGGGGTCGGCCGATGACGCGGAGCCGGCGGAGGCTCCACCGCGGGAGGCGCGGGCGGCGTCGCTCGACGCGTCGAGCGCCGGCGCCTCCTCCAGCAGGAAGCGCAGATGAGCCCGGACGGCGTCGAACAGGGGTGACAGACCGGGCAGAGCCCGCCTTGCCTCGGCGAGGATGGCGACCGCCTCGTCGCCCTCCTCCCGGTCCAGCGCCTCATACAGCGCCCGCCAGCTCGCCAGCCGGGCGCGGGCGAGCGGGCTGCCCGCTCCGGGCTCCGTGCGGGCCAGCACCTCCCCGATCTCCGCCGCTCGCGCCGAGGCGGAGTGCAGGGCGAGCAGCAGCTCGATCGCGTTGTCGGCGTCAGGCAGGGCCTCCCAGCGGGAGCGGAGGGATCGGGCCTGCTCCTGCCAGTGCTCCGTGAGCCGGCGGCTGAGCATCGTGCCGCTCTCCACGTCGAAGGCGAGGGCCGCGGCCGGCGCGACCGCGGGCGCGCTCGAGCCGAGGACGGCCTGCGCCTGCGCACGGCTGGCGAGCGGACCGTGGCGGGCGAGGTGGTCGGCGAGCAGCGGAGGATAGACGCCGAGATAGGAACCGGAGGCGCCGGCCACCACGTGGACCAGCTCGAGCTCCACCAGACGTGCGATCGTCTCCAGCGGGACGGCACGCTCGGCCAGCGCGAGCTCGACCGTGCCGAGCACGGCGAGCTCCGTCACGGCGTGCACGAGCTCGGCGTCCAGGCCGGCGAGGTAGGGCTCCACCGTGTGCGCGAGCAGCTCGTTCCAGAGCGGACCGTCGGAGACCCAGCGGTGGCCGTCCTGCACGAGGGCGGTCCCGCGCGCGCTGTGCACCAGCGCCCGCACGAGCCGGGGCAGGCCTCCGGACACCGTCGCGATCCGCGCGACAGCGACAGGGTCGACCACGCCGGGAAGGAGCTCGTGCAGCAGGGCGTGCAGCTGGTCGAGGCTCAGCGGCGGCATCGCGACTCGGACGCCGGGCTGCAGCTGTGCGGCGAGGGTGCCGAGGGCGGAGCCGCTCTGCGGGGCGGGACGGCTGACCGCCAGGACGGGGTGCTCGCCGGTGAGACGTGCGGCGGCGATCACGCCGAGGGAGGCGAGGTCGAGCTCGTCCGCGTCATCGATGAGGATGGCGCTGCGGCCGGTGCCCAGGCGCGCCGACAGCGTCTCGACGAGGGCGGACGTCGCCTGCGCCGTGCCTGCCTGGGGCAGCGGCCAGCCCGCGGCGCTGAACGCGGAGAACGGCCGGTCGCGCAGGGCGGCGATGCCGGCGACGCGGACGACGGCGACGTCGGCCTCGTCCAGGCGGGCTGCGACCTCCCGCACCGCGGTGCTGCGGCCCGAGCCGCGCACGCCGACGAGGCTGACGCTCATGCCGTCGGCGAGGTGGGACGCGACGCTCTCCGCGACGCCCGTCGTCTCGGGCTGCACGCGCTCATGGTAGCGGCGCGCCCGCCGCGGCGGAACGGCTGGGCCCACGACGGCCGGCGCGGCCGCTCGGCGCGCACGGCTCGGCCCGGGGCGAGCGGGCGGGCGCCGCACGGCGGGGGAGGAGCTTGTCCACAGCCTCAGCCCGGGCGGATGGAGCCGCCGGGACCTGCGGCGGTATAAGGATGAGGCGAGCCGGCACGCGGTCCCGCGCTGTGCAGGGCGCGGGGCGGCCGCGCGGGGCGCAAGGGACCTGGACGGACGGGACGGCGTGACGATGGACGCGACGGGGGCGGCGTGACCTTCAACGACGACTCGGATCTGAGCCGCGGCCGCGTGCGGCGCCGCACAGCGATGCGGACGGGCGCGGCCGTGGGTGCCGGAGGCGGCATGCTCGCGATCATCGCGCTGGTCGTCTCGCAGCTCAGCGGTGTGGACATCACCGGGCTGCTCGGCGGGGCGGGCGGCTCAGGCCGTGCGGGCGGAGCGCCTTCGGGCACCGAGACGTCCCTGCAGTGCACCGCCGGGCAGGCGAACGCGGACGACGCCTGCCGCATCCAGGGCGCGGCGGCCTCGCTGGACACCTACTGGGCGGGGGCCCTGCAGGGCTACGTCCCGCCGCAGCCCACCGTCGTGTTCGAGCAGGCGACCGAGACCGGCTGCGGCAGCGCCACGAGCGACGCCGGACCCTTCTACTGCCCCGCCGACCGGACGATCTATCTGGACACCGCGTTCTACGCCCGCATGCGCGCCCAGTTCGGGGCGACGATCGGGCCGCTCGCCCAGCTGTACATCATCGGGCACGAGTGGGGCCACCACATCCAGAACATCACTGGCACGATGCGTGGCAAGGAGCTGCGGGGCAGTGGAGCGGCGTCTGACAGCGTCCGCCTCGAGCTGCAGGCCGACTGCTACGCGGGCGCCTGGATCGGCGCGGCGGCGACGACGCGGGATGCGCAGGGGCGCACCTTCCTGCAGCCCGTGACACAGCGTCAGCTCGCCGACGCCCTCGACGCCGCGGCCGCCGTCGGCGACGACCACATCGAGAAGACCGTCCGCGGCTCGGTGAATCCGGAGGGCTTCACGCACGGCACGAGCGCGCAGCGCCAGCGCTGGTTCGAGGCCGGGCGCCAGGGCGGCCCGGGCTCCTGCGACACCTTCTCCGTGCCGCCCTCTGCGCTCTGAGCCTCGCCGTCTCCTGCCCTGCGCCGGGTGCCCCGCCGCCGCGCAGCCGCACGGCGAGCACGGCGAGCAGGGCGAGCAGGCGGCGGCAGGGCGGCCGGCGCAAGCAGAAGGTCCCGGTCTCGCTGGGCGAGACCGGGACCTTCGTTCCGTTGCGGGGGCAGGATTTGAACCTACGACCTCCGGGTTATGAGCCCGGCGAGCTACCGAACTGCTCCACCCCGCGGCACAAGGATCGACTTTACCACACGCGCTCCGTCATTGCCGCTCTCGTCCTGCACGGACGGGGTTGCGGCTGGCGCGAGCAGCGCCGGACGGCAGGGGCCTCCGGGGTGCTCCGACGGGCCGCGTGTATCTTTCTCTTTGTGAACAGCCAACGGTCGGCTAGCGGCTCGCAGGCTTCACTACGTGAATCCAACCGTCGCCGCATCATCGAGGCTGTGAAGCGACACGGGGCCATCACCCAGGTGGAGCTTGCCGGAGCGACGGGTCTGTCGCCCGCGAGCGTGTCGAACATCGTCCGGGAGCTGGCCGACGCGGGCGTGCTGCACCTGGGCTACGGCATCCGCAGCGGCCGGAGGGCCACCCGGGTGACCCTGGCCCGGCAACAGGGCCTCGTGCTGGGCGTGCACTATTCGCAGCGCTATCTGCGCATGGCGCTGGCCGATGCCGGACGCATCGTCGTCGCGGAGCATCATCTGCCGCTGCCGCCCGAGCACCGCGCGGACGCCTCCCTGGACCGTGCCGCGCTCATGCTCGGAGACATGCTCGAGTCGGTCGAGGCCGACCGCTCCGAGCTGCGCGCCATCGGCATCGCGCTGCCCGCCCCGGTGGACACGGCGGCCGGCCGCATCTCGGTGCCCGGGCTGCTGCGCGGCTGGGACGGCGTCGACGTCGCGCGCACCTTCGAGGCTCGTGTCGGCATCGAGACGCACGTGGACAACGAGGCGAATCTGGCGGCGCTCGCCGAATGGCAGGACGGCTCGGGCAAGGGCGTGGAGAGCCTGTTCTACCTCAGCGCGTCCTACGGCATCGCCGGCGGGCTCATCCTGGGCGGACGGCCGTTCCGCGGCCGCCGGGGCATCGCGGGGGAGATCGGACACGTGTCCATCGACGAGGCCGGTCCGATCTGCCGCTGCGGGAACCGCGGATGCCTGGAGGCCTTCGCCGGCTCGGGGGCGCTGCTGGAGCAGCTGCCCTCCAGTCATCGCGCGCTCAAGCTCGCGGACCTGGTGCATCGCGCCAACGACGGGGACGCCGTCTGTCGTCGTGTGGTGGCCGACGCCGGCCGCCGGATCGGCTTCGCGCTCGCCAAGGCGCAGAACCTGTTGGACGTCGACCGCGTGGTCATCGGCGGCGAGCTCGCGGAGACGAACGAGCTGCTGCTCTCCCCGATCCGGCACGCCTTCGAGGCGCACGTGCTGGGCGGGATGGCCGCTGCGCCCGAGGTCGTGGCCGCCGCGCTGGGCAGCAGGGCGCAGCTGGTCGGCGCGGTGGCGCTGGCCCTGCAGAACATCGAGGGACGCGTCGGCGTCGTGCAGTCCAACGCGAGCTGAACGCAGGCCCGGCGCGCAGCCCGTGCTGAAGGCAACGTGATCTTTTCGTGACTATTGACTTCAAGACTTGACGACAAAGCCATTCAGGTGTTGACTCTGTCTGTCGTCAAGGAGGCGACGCAATCGGAGGTTTTTCAACGATGAAAACTCGCACCCTGATTCCTGCGATCGCGGCCGTCGGACTGGCTGCGGTCATCGGTCTCACAGCGTGTTCGGGATCCAGCGATTCCGGATCGACCAGTGGCTCCAGCGGGGGCTCCGGGGACATCAAGATCGGCCTTCTGCTGCCCGAGTCGAAGACGACGCGCTACGAGTCCTTCGACCGGCCCCTGTTCGAGGACAAGGTGAAGTCGCTGTGCTCTGACTGCCAGGTCGTGTACGCGAACGCCGACCAGGACGCCTCGAAGCAGCAGCAGCAGGCGGAGTCGATGCTCACCCAGGGCATCAAGGTCATGGTCCTCGACCCGGTGGACGCCAAGGCGGCGGCGAGCATCGTCTCCTCGGCGACCGCCCAGAACGTGCCGGTCGTCTCGTACGACCGCCTCATCAACGCCCAGAACCTGGCGTACTACATCTCCTTCGACAACGAGAAGGTCGGCCAGCTGCAGGGCCAGGCGCTCGTGGACAAGCTGAAGAAGGACGGCGCCAGCGGCGGCATCCTCATGGTCGACGGCTCGCCGACGGACAGCAACGCGGCGATGTTCAAGAAGGGCGCGCACAGCGTCATCGACGGCTCGGGCTTCAGCGTCCTGGCCGAGTACGACACCCCCGACTGGAGCCCTGACAAGGCGCAGGAGTGGGTGGCGGGCCAGCTGACCCAGTTCGGCGGCCAGCTCGCCGGGATCTACGCTGCGAACGACGGCACCGCCGGCGGCGCCGTGGCGGCCCTGAAGGCCAACGGCATGACCGTCCCGCCGCTGACCGGCCAGGACGCGGAGCTCTCCGCCATCCAGCGCATCGTCGCCGGAGACCAGTACATGACCGTCTACAAGGCGATCAAGCCCGAGGCGGAGAAGGCCGCGGAGGTCGCGGTGTCGCTGGCGCAGGGCCAGAAGGTCACCGGCGACACGCAGGTGAACGGGGTGCCCTCGACCCTGCTGAACCCGGTGGTCGTCACGGTCGACAACGTGAAGGACACCGTCGTGAAGGACGGGTTCTACACGGTGGATCAGATCTGCACCGCGGAGTACGCTGCGGCGTGCAAGACTGCGGGCCTGCAGTAACGCGGCAGTAGCGCCGAACGGCCGGTGCGGGACCTCGTTCCTGTGCCGGCCGTTCGGCGCGACGATGCGACGAAGGAGACATCATGTCGGAGTACAGCGGCCCGATGGGCCAGCCGTCGCCGGGCGCGACGGCGACGGTGGAGGAGCCCATCCTCTCCCTGCGCGGGGTGAGCAAGTCCTTCGGCGCGGTGCGCGCGCTGACGGACATCGACCTCGACGTCTATCCGGGCGAGGTCGTCGCCCTCGTCGGTGACAACGGCGCCGGCAAGTCCACCCTCGTGAAGATCCTCTCGGGGGTGTACACGGCGGACTCCGGCACGATCACCTTCGACGGCGAGATCGTCCACATCTCCTCGCCCTCCGCGGCAGGCGCCCTGGGCATCGCGACGGTGTTCCAGGACCTCGCCCTGTGCGACAACCTCAACGTCATCGCGAACCTCTTCCTCGGCCACGAGCTGGGCACCTTCCAGCTGGACGAGGTGGAGATGGAGGTGCGCGCCTGGACGCTGCTGCGGCAGCTGTCCGCGAAGATCCCCTCCGTGCGCATCCCGGTCGCCTCCCTCTCCGGCGGGCAGAGGCAGACCGTCGCCATCGCGCGCTCGCTCATCGGCGACCCCAAGGTCGTCATCCTGGACGAGCCGACCGCAGCCCTCGGCGTCGCGCAGACCGCCGAGGTGCTCAACCTCGTCGAGCGCCTGCGTGAGCGCGGCCTGGGCGTCATCCTCATCAGCCACAACATGGCGGACGTGCTCGCCGTGGCCGATCGCATCGCGGTGCTGCGGCTCGGGCGGAACAACGGGGTCTTCAATGCCGCGGAGGTCAGCCACGAGGACGTGGTGGCCGCCATCACCGGAGCCAGCGACAACGTCGTCGCCCGCCGCGCCGCCATCAAGGCCGGTGCCAGTGTCGTCGAGGAGCCGAGCCGATGAGCGCCACGCAGACCCGCAGCATTCCCACCGATCTGCAGGACGAGCGCCTGGAGCAGTCCGCCGGCATCGGCGGGGCCTGGCAGCGTCTGCGCTCGCGAGTGACCTCCGGCGACCTCGGCTCGATCCCCGTCATCGTCGGCCTCGTGGTGATCTGGGCCGTCTTCGAGATCCTCAACCCGGTCTTCCTCTCGCCGGCGAACCTCGTGAACCTCGCGATGAACTGCGCGATCTACGGGATGATCGCCGTCGGCGTGGTGCTCGTGCTGCTGCTGGGCGAGATCGACCTGTCGGTCGGCTCGATGAGCGGTCTCGCCGCGGCGATCATGTCCGTGCTGTTCGTCAACCTCGGCTGGAACCTCGCGCTCGCGGTGGTGATCGCGCTCGCGGCCGGCGCAGTGGTGGGCCTCTTCTACGGTTTCCTGTACACGCGCTTCGGCGTGCCCAGCTTCGTCATCACCCTCGGCGGCCTGCTCGGCCTGCTCGGCCTGCAGCTGTGGGTGCTCGGCCCCAGCGGCACGATCAACCTCCCCTTCGACTCCTGGCTGGTCTACCTCGCCCAGCAGGCGTACATGCCGGCGTGGCTCGCCTATGCCGTGTCCGTGCTGGCCGGGGTGCTGTACGTCATCCCGGCGCTGGTCACGGCCCGGCGGCGCGCCTCGGTGGGCCTGTCCTCCTCCTCGACCGCCTCGATCATCGTGCGCGGCGCGGTGATGGCGGCCGCCTTCGTCCTCGTGTCCTGGTACCTGAACCAGAACCGCGGCATCGGCTACGTGTTCCTGATCTTCATCGCCGTCGTCGTCATCATGAACTACGCGCTGACCCGCACCCGGTGGGGGCGCTCGGTGTACGCGGTCGGCGGCAACGTCGAGGCCGCGCGCCGCGCCGGGATCAAGGTGCGCCGGATCTACCTCTCGGTGTTCGTGCTCACCGCCGTCCTCGCGGCATTCGGCGGCCTGCTCGCCGCAGGCCGGCTCGCCGCCGCGGGCCAGGCCTCCGGTGGCGGGGACGTGAACCTCAACGCGATCGCCGCCGCCGTCATCGGCGGGACGAGCCTGTTCGGCGGTCGCGGGAGCGCCTACTCCGCGCTGCTGGGCGTCGTCGTGATCCAGTCGATCTCCAGCGGTCTGACCCTGATGAACCTCGACTCCTCGGCACGGTACATGATCACCGGCGCCGTGCTGCTGGTCGCCGTGATCGTGGACTCGCTGTCCCGCCGCGCGCGGGCCGCGAAGGGGCGCGGATAGCGGGACGCGTGCCTCCTGCCTCGCGTCGGGCCGTGCTCGGCGCGAGGCAGCGCCGGCGGGGGATCAGCCGGGCAGGCGCACGACCGTCCACGCGCCGTCTGCGGCGCGCGCGTACCGGTGGCGGTTGCCCGGACCGTCCGGATCGCCTCGCCAGAAGGTCAGCTGGCTCGGGCGCAGCAGGAAGCCCGCCCAGCCCGGCGGCGGCTCGAGCGTGCCCGCGGGATGCGCAGCGTCGAAGGCGGCCCAGATCCTGCGGCGCTCGGTCTGTGGCAGCTGCGCCGTCTCCTCGGTGTTCAGCCAGGCGAGCATCTGCAGGTAGCGCGATCGCGCTCGGTAAGCCTCGGCCGCCGACGCGTCGTCGAGCTGCTCCACCGTGCCGCGGATCACGAGCTGGCGCAGCCTGTCCGGCCAGACGATCGTCGCGGCCGCACGGGGATCGGCGGCCAGTTCCGCGACCTTGAGGCTCCCGCGCTCGGTGTGGAAGGAGACGCCCCGCGCGTCGTAGGCGCTCAGCAG
>Ga0164243_10000316_pt1 | contig 99341 bp, 98 predicted proteins | sample OricompcompostOP_FD_108781 | JGI IMG/M metagenome (GOLD analysis project Ga0164243, IMG submission 108781) | Organic Plus compost microbial communities from Emeryville, California, USA - Original compost - Organic plus compost (OP) | ecosystem: Engineered > Solid waste > Mixed feedstock >... | reverse complement strand
GACACTCCTAAAATCTATACAGACATATCTTATTGAATTTTGAAAAAAGCCAGTTGCCAACATTGTATAAGCGTAATGCGGACTGTATGGCTAAAACTGAGTATCTTTGCGCCTAAGAAACTTCAAAAAAGATATTAAACTCGCCAAAAAGCGTGGTTTGGATATGCGACTACTCGATGAAGTCGTTACCCAATTGGTTGAAACAGGCTCACTCTCACCGAAGAACAAACCGCACAAGTTGACGGGCAATTATAAAGGATTTTGGGAGTGCCATATCCAACCCGATTGGCTGTTGGTTTGGGAACAGGACGACACCATAAGGCTTATCACTTTAACAAGAACAGGCACACACAGCGACTTATTTTAAGCCTCACTATGATTGCCTAAAAAGAACCACAAAAAGAGTCCTCAAAATTTAAAATCGCTGTTTTTGTCACGATATTTTTAGTTCCCCTACGGGCTACGAAAGTTATCACAGTAGCTGAAAGATTAAAGAACACCGCCTTAACTATTTCGGGCGGTTTCTCTTTTTAAGAGACGCTGAATTCATCTACGTCACCATTTCCAACACCACATCATTACCATCCTGGGGGGCGCTTGTTCGAATCTTGATGGGATTGCCGTAAACGACTGAATTCGCGGGGACGGACTTGGTCAGAATTGTCCCGGCTCCAACGATCACATTGTCACCAACCGTAATTTTGCCAATCAATGCCGAGTTAGCGCCAATCTCGACGTTATCGCCGATAACAGGCGAGTCCCACGGGGGCACGCCTTTATTGCCAATTGTGGTAAACTGCCGGATCATAACATTCTTTCCGATTACCGTATCGGGATTGACGATCACATAACCATGTGGAACCCTTAATCCCGCTCCGATCCGGGTGCGCGGATGGATTTCAACGCCCAGCACCCACATCACGGAAAATTCATAAATCTTGACCACCGGAAGTCCGATTATCCTGATCAACAGAAACCGGTGTCGTTTGAAATAATGCGCAATACGGTAAAAGCACGCGATGTACTTGCCTTTCAGGTTGTGTGGATTCGCCTTATAGTCGGTTTTTAGGTCTGTAAATAAAGACATATTAGTGATGTATTATGTGTGTAGCACCTGTATTTCCGCTTTTTTTCTATCGGGTGTTTAATCGTACCGCTTCCCCACAAAAACTCAGTCGTGCCAAAACAAAAGTATAAATATTTGACAGTGAGGACTGTGAAGCGCATGCACAATTTTTTTCTCGTTCGCCCCGAAAAAAAATTTGCGTAGTCAAATAACTACATTTAGATTTGTAGCCAAATAACTACAAATGAATTTAAGAAGGGATGTATTTCAAGCGATTGCCGACCCGACGAGAAGAGCGATACTGGTGCTACTAGCCACGCAGTCCATGACGGCGGGGGCTATTGCCGCTAACTTTGATACGGCAAGACCTACGGTTTCCAAGCATTTGCAAATCCTCACGGAATGCGAGCTGGTGCAGCAGGAACAAAATGGCAGGGAAGTGTATTATCACCTAAATCCCCGAAAAATAAAGGAAATCGCTGACTTTATCGAACCGTTCCGAAAAATGTGGGATGAACGGTTTGACAAGTTGGAAAGCATCATGCAAAACTATAAACCCGATGAAACATAAAACGCAAGTCGCCGCCGAAAACGGCAAACAGGAACTACTGATCACCAGGGCGTTTAATCTGCCGGTGGAAATGCTGTTCCAGGCATATGTCGATCCCAAGATTGTGGCGCAATGGATGGGAACCAACGTCGTGAGGCTCGAAAATAAAAAGTACGGTAGCTACCGATTTGAAACCGCCGACGCCAGCGGAAACATCGTCGTACAGATCAGCGGGGTATATCATGAGTTTGTGCCTAATCAAAAAATCACCCGCACCTTTGAAATGGAAGGGTCGCCCTTCCCGGCCCAACTGGAGTTTCTGGAATTTGAAGCGCTTACCGAGCGCACCAGCAAGTTGCAGATGCATATCGTATTCCGATCAATTGAATACCGGGACCAACTGCTCCAACTGCCATTCGCCCAGGGCATCAATATGGCGCATAACCGATTAGAAGAAACGTTAACCAAAATCAAATAACATGAGCAAGCGAAACAAGATCATTTATTGGATAGCCACCGTGTGGCTTTCGTTAGGTATGGCATCCACCGGGATCGTGCAACTGATCAAAATGGATGAGGAGATAGCCGTTATGACAAATTTGGGGTATCCCACTTACCTTCTGACCCTATTGGGAATATGGAAACTTTTGGGAGTCGCTGCCGTGCTCCTCCCCCCGCTGCCCGTGTTGAAAGAATGCGCGTATGCCGGATTCTTCTTTGCGATGTCTGGCGCACTCTTTTCGCACCTTTCGGTCGGCGCATCGCCAGCCGAGTTATTTGGCCCCGCATTGCTGCTCCTGTTAACGGCGTTGTCATGGTATTTTCGGCCTGCCGACCGTAAACCTGTCCCTGCTATCCAATAATTTATTAATTCTCAAGACCACGTAAGACATGAACAAAAGCAAAATGAAACTAGCGCCACACGAACGGGAGGAAATCCTCAACGTGTTGAAAGTCCGCTTCGAGAATAACAGGAACCGGCATAAAGACCTTGAGTGGGATAAAATCCAGGCGAAACTGGATGCGCAATCCGACAAACTCTGGTCGCTCCATCAAATGGAGGCGACCGGCGGCGAGCCCGATGTCGTTGACTTCGATGAGGCGACCGACGAGTATATTTTCTACGACTGTTCGGTCGAGAGCCCAAAGGGGCGCCGTAGCTTATGCTATGATGAAGACGCGCTCGAGTCGAGAAAAGAACATAAACCAAAAGACAGCGCTACACATATGGCAGCCCGGATAGGCATTGAGTTGCTAACCGAAGCGCAATACCGGAAATTGCAGGAATATGGCGAGTTTGACACCAAAACGTCAAGCTGGGTAAAAACACCGGATGACATCCGCGAACGCGGCGGCGCTCTCTTCTGCGACTGCCGCTTTGGGCACGTCTTTCTTTACCATAACGGCGCCGAGTCCTACTACGCTGCCAGAGGCTTTCGCGGGAGTCTCAGGGTTTGAAACCCACGGTGCCTTCGGGCCTATCAAACGAGTAATTAGCTACGAACCGGGGAAGTTAGCGCCGCCCCGTTGCGAATTCTTCGACAGGTCTTCGAGTGGTGTTCGGGTGCGCTTCGAGACCGCTTCGGGACAGCTTCGGGACGGCTTCGGGACGGCTTCGGGGCCGCTTCGAGTCGGCTTCGGCCCGCGTTCGGATAAGCCTTGGAGGCCGCCGTTTATGAGCCGATAAGATACCGAAGCCGCGGCGACGGAGTGACGAAGGTGTCCCGGTGAGGTGCAGTAGCAGTCTGCATACGTCGCCGAATAGCAGCCGCACAAAGCCGAAACCGCCGATACGCGCTTTCGTGCCGTACCCGTAGGCTAACGAATACGTCGCCTCAGCTCAACTTTGACGCTGCGGCTTCGTCTACAAACCAGGTAACTTCGTTGTCTGCACCAGAAAGGAGTTGCGCGGGGTATTTAACCGGGTCAGGCAGTCCCTCAAGCACCTGATACAAGGCCTCGGCTTTACCTTCGCCATAAGTAATCACAGCAACACGATTGGCGCGATTAACCACGGGTACGGTCAGCGTGATCCGGTACATTTCCTGCGGAGCCAGATAATATGCACGCACCCATTTCAACCGCTCCTCAAGCACTTCGGTTCCGGGAAACCACGATGCCGTATGTCCATCGGCTCCCATCCCAAGCAAAATGAGGTCAAATCTCCCCTCGGTTCCAAGATATTGTTTGAGTAAATCTTCATACTCCCGCGCATATTCAACTGCCTCCACGTTTGCCGACCACATAGGAAATACCTGATCGGCGGGTATGGGGACGTGATTGAGCAGTGTTTCATACGACATCTTCGCGTTGCTACGGTCATCACTCAACGGCACCCACCGCTCATCTCCCCAGAATACGTATACCCGGCGCCAATCGACCTGTTCCCGAAAAGGCAGCCTGGTCAGCAAGCGGTATAGCCCGATCGGCGAGGATCCGCCGGTTAATGCAACGGTAAATCGTCCCTTGTCTGCGATTGCCCGGGCAGCGGTCTGCACAAATAACTCGGCCGCAGACGCATTCAACTCGTCAATATTCTTAAACTTTCTAATGTTAGTCGTCATTGTTTACGCGGTTTATGTGTGCATATTCAGCGCCCAAACATGTCCTTGCCGGGCAATAAGTGCCTCAGCACTTTCGGGGCCCCACGTGCCCGCGGCGTAATTGGGGAAGTCCAGCGAATCCCGGCTTTCCCATGCTTCCAGAATCGGGGTGATCACATCCCAGGCTTCCTCGACTTGGTCCGACCGCATAAACAATGTCGCATCGCCGCGCATCGCATCCAACAAGAGCGTCTCATAGGCTTCCGGAGTCTGTGTGGAGCATTTATCGTAGTCAAATACCATCTCCGCTGGATTGAGGCTCATCTCCAGGCCGGTCTTTTTGGTGGTAAAACGCAGGCGGATGTCCATCTGCGGCTGAATATTAATGGTCAGCCGGTTGGGCATCAAATTACCTGCTTGCGCCGGTGAGAACGTAGAGTGGGGCACGGGCCTAAACTGTATAGTAATGGATGACGTCTTTTCCTGCATCCGCTTGCCGGTACGCAGGTAAAAAGGCACGCCCTGCCATCGCCAGTTATCGATATACAGTTGCATGGCGACAAACGTTTCGGTGTTTGATTTGGGATCCACGCCTTTTTCTGCACGATAGGCTGGAACCTTCTCTCCCGCTATCCACCCCGTATTGTACTGTCCACGGATCGCATACTGATGGACCTCCTCGGGCTTCAGGCGGCGTACGGCTCGCAAAACGTCCACCTTCCTGTTCCGTATTTCTTCGGCAGCCAATGAGATCGGCGCCTCCATTGCAACCATACACAGGACCTGCAGCAGGTGGTTCTGGATCATATCCCGCAGGGCGCCCGAATCCTCATAATAACTTCCACGGTCTTCCACACCGACCTGTTCGGCCACCGTGATTTGGATATAATCAATATAGTTCCTATTCCACAATGGTTCGAACAGCGCATTAGCAAAACGGAAAGCCAGGATATTTTGTACGGTCTCCTTACCGAGGTAATGGTCGATGCGGTACACCTGCTCCTCCTGGAAGGTACGCCCGAATAATTCATTTAAAGCCACCGCAGTATGCTTATTGTAGCCGAATGGTTTCTCGATGACTATGCGGTCAAGAGCCGGCTCGTTGGCAAGTTCGTATTTGCTTATATTTATGGCAGCTGCATCGATAAATTGCGGAGCAATAGAGAGGTAAAACAGCCGGTTCGCGCGTACTTTCCAATCGGCATCAAACCCGTCTAACTTGCTCCGTAGTCCGGTGTAGGCCGTAGGGTCGTTGATGTTGGACTGAAAATAGGAAATCGACGCGCTGAACGTTTGCCATTTTTCCTTATCGGGTTTGCCGCTGCGCGAAAACTGCGAAAGGCCATTGTATAGGTGCTCGTGATAGGCCGTATCGCTCAGCGGTGTACGTCCCAATCCGATGATGGCAAACTTGTCGGGCATCCAGCCTTCCAGATAAAGGTTGTAAAATGCCGGTATGAGTTTCCTTTTGGCGAGGTCGCCGGTACCTCCGTATATAATGATAATGGTCGGACTTAATTTTTTCGCTGCTTTCATCTCAAACTACTTCTCAAACTTTTAAATAATTGAACCTGATATCATTGCCATTGCGTGTGAAAGGAACCTTCGCGATCCAACCGTTCGTATTGGTGGGCTCCAAAATAGTCACGCTGTGCCTGTATCAAATTGGTAGGCAGTGTCTCACTTCGGTAAGCATCGAAATAGGCAAGTGCTGACATATATGCGGGCAAGGGGATTCCGCGGATTACTGCTTCCAGCACGATCGTTCGGATATCGGGTTGGATCCGTACAATCCTGCTTCCGATTTGGTCGTCAAGCAGCAAATTTGGAAGTCCCGGATTTCGCTGGTATGCCCGGCGAAAATCTTCGAGGCACGCAGCCCGGATAATACAACCGCCACGCCAGATACGCACGACTTCGTCCAACCGCAGCTCGTAAGTATAAGTATCTGAAGCGACACGCAATTGCGCCAATCCCTGGGCATAGATTGTTGTCATTGCAAAATAATAAGCGTTCTTCAGTTTCTCGAGCAGTTGATCCAGGTCCGTTTCGCTATGCTTCAGCGGATCCCAGCGCAGCAATGTCGCGGCCTGAACACGTTCCTTTTTGAATTTCGATAAATCCCGCATGGTCACTGCGACATCAATGGTGGGTACGGGCACCTGCAAGTCCATGGCATTTTGCGACGTCCATTTTCCGGTTCCTTTAGCGCGCGCCCAGTCGGAAATGACATTCACCAGCCTTTCGCCGGTCTCCTCATCCATCTTTTTCAGGATTTCACCGGTAATTTCAATTAGAAAAGAGCTTAGTTCCGTCGTGTTCCACGATTCAAAGGTTTGCTGCAGGCGATCCTCCGGCAGTCCCACTCCACGCTTCAGAAAATCGTACGTTTCGGCGATGAGCTGCATGATGCCATATTCAATGCCATTATGCACCATTTTCACATAGTTTCCTGCGGAACCGTTTCCCATATAGGCTACACACGGTTCGTCGTTTACCTTTGCAGCTATCGCTTCGAATACAGGGCGCAGGCGCTCGTAAGCACCGCGATCGCCGCCCGGCATCATACTTGGCCCAAACCGCGCGCCGCGCTCACCCCCCGATATCCCCATACCGAAAAAGTGAATACCCTTTTCGGCAAGTTCCGACACTCTACGGTCGGTGTCGGTGAAATAGGTATTGCCGCCATCCACGATGATATCCCCCGCCTCTAAATGCGGAAGCAACGTCGCGATAGCGGCATCTACCGGTTTGCCCGCAGGCACCAGCAACATTAACGCCCTGGGTCGCTGCAGCATACCTACAAATTGAAGGGCCGAGGTTGTCCCAGCCACGCGCTGGCCCTGCCCGGCTTCGGCTTCCAGCGCCGTCGCTTTTTCAGTGTCCAGGTCGAGCCCGGCGACGGCAAATCCATGGTCGGCCATATTCAGCAACAGGTTTCGGCCCATCACGCCCAACCCTACTATGCCAAAATCGTATTGTTCCATATTGCTTTTCTTTTGTTTGATGTCACTTAAAAAATCGGTTACTTTTTACGCTCGAGGGCAATCACTTTTTGCAAGCGTCGCTCAAACCTGCCTGTTCCAATATAGCGCGCGTGGATAAACGCATTCACCAATTCCTGTATGAGTAGCGGACCCGTCACGCGCGCGCCTATGCACAACAAATTCATGTCATCGTGTTGCACGCCCTGTCGCGCCGAATAAGTGTCGGTAATTAGTGCCGCACGGACGCCGGGAATCTTATTCGCAGCGATCGATACGCCGACGCCGCTGCCGCAAATGGCAATTCCGCGGTCTACCCGCCTATCGGCAATGGCTTCCGCCAGTGGCACAACGATATCTGGGTAATCATCCTCCGGATCGAACTGCGGCGCACCGAAGTCAATAACGCTGTAACCGCCCTGGGCTAGCGCGCTTACCAATTGATGCTTTTGCTCAAAACCAGCATGGTCTGCTGCTACACCTATTTTCATTGCATTCTGTTTAGAGCCAAGCCGGGACCGATTCCACAGCTATATTGCGCTTAAGTTAACCAAAAAATCAGTCAAATCCGCGTCAAAACCATTTTGTTTGCGTCATCGTCTGACCCTTCTGGATCTGCGTGGCGGGCCTTACCACTTAGAATCACGTGGCGACCGATACAGCAGAAAAAGCGCGTTTTATCCCCCCGCAAAAATACGGCCTATTGGTGTTTCTCCCAATAGGCCGTCTGAAATAACGAGCATTCGCACACGGCGTGGCCGCGCAACGATGCAATTAAATTATTTAAGTGCAAAGGCGATATATTTGCCCCCCAATTGAGCGCCCCTTGCTCCTCCGGCAGCAATCACAACGTATTGTTTCCCATCTACTTCATAAGTAATCGGCGTAGCAAACCCGCCTGCGGGCAACTGGTATTCCCACAGTACGTCGCCGGTTTTCCTGTCAAACGCGCGAATCCGTTCATCACGTGTACCGGCGATAAACAGCAGGCCACTGGCAGTCACCACGGGACCGCCATAGTTTTCCGTACCGGTAATGGGGACACCTTTTGCTGTCAGCTCGGGATATTCCCCCAACGGAACGCGCCACAAATATTCCCCTGTATTCAGATCAATGGCATTGAGCGTTCCCCATGGCGGTTTTACTCCGGGATAACCGTTCTGATCGGTCAGCCGTTCCCACACCTTCTTGACGTAAAGTGGTTCAAACCCGAATGGTTCGCGCGCTTCTATGGCATCACCATGTTCCTGATTTTCCCGACTTCCGCTGTTTGCGCGTGGACGGGCTGCCCCGGGGTTAAGGAGGTAGTCGACAATAAGTGCGCGGTCGTCCTCAGACAAGTGTCGGAACGACGGCATTCTGCCTGTACCGGTGGTAACCACCGCCTTCAGCTGGTCCGCGGACAACTTGTTGCCGATATTCACCAAGGATGGAAACTCCAAGCCATTGCCGCGTCGGTCGGCTCCATGGCAAGAAGCGCAATTCACCTCGTAAAGTGCATTCCCAGCGGATAATCTGGACGTCTGCGCGTTCCGCGTCGCGGTGTCGATCATTTGCAGGAGCCAGGGATCATTATTGGAATTTACGTATAAGATCCCATCGGGGTCAGCCGCGTTGCCTCCCCATTCTGCTCCGCCGCTGTATCCGAACAAGATCGTTCCTTCTACATTTGGCGGGGTATACTTATGATCGGTGCGGTACTTGAGATAACGCTCGCGAATATAGGCATGGGATTCGGGAGAGATATCGGTAATATCATCTTCGGTTAATACCTGATGCGCAAATGGCTCAGGTTTTAGCGGATATTTTTGCGTGGGATAAACGTGTTCGCCGGGTAGGCCATTTGTCGGTACCGGCCGCTCTTCCACGGGGAATAACGGTTCACCCGTGTCGCGGTCAAGCACATATACCAGTCCGTCCTTGGTAGCCTGGGCAACTGCATCGATCCTTTTACCGTTATGTTCTACGGTCACCAGATTAGGCTGGCAGGGAATGTCCCGGTCCCAAAGGTCATGACTGATCGTTTGATAATACCATTTCAGTTTTCCCGTTGTGGCGTCCAGGGCAACGATGCTATTGGCAAACAGGTTGGCGCCTTCACGGTCGCCTCCGTAAAAGTCAGACGCCGGTGACCCCGTGCCGAAGTAAACCACTCCTCGCCCTTCATCTACCACCATACCGGGCCAGCTATTTACGCCGCCAATTTTTTGGTATGCGTCCTTAGGCCACGTGTCGTAGCCCTCTTCACCGGGATGGGGCACAGTATGGAATACCCACAACAGTTTGCCGGTCACCACGTCAAATCCACGCACATATCCCGGGGCAGCATTCCCTTCTTCGGATACCGAAGAGCCCATAATCAATACGTCCTTATACACCACGCCGGGGCTGGTTGCATTGATGTTGAGCTGGGAAACGTCGCGGTCCAACCCATCATCCAGTCCTTCATAAAGACTCACCCGGCCACCGTCACCGAACTGGTCGACGAGCACGCCGCGGTCTGCATCCACGGCATACAGGTTCGGGCCCACAGTATACAAGATACGACGGTCATTGCCGCGTTCCCAATACATCACGCCGCGGTTTACGTGAATCCGAGGCTCCGGTGGCTCAAACTTCCACAACAGCTCGCCTGTACCGGCGTCCAATGCAAATAACTTTAGGGCGGGAGTAGTTCCGTACAGGACACCTTTGACAACAATCGGCTGACATTGGATCTGCAACGCACGCGGTTCTTTTCCCGGTTCCGTTACTTCCGCAGCATCGAATGTCCAGGCTATCTCAAGCTGACTGACATTCTCAGGAGAGATTTGCGTCAGCGGCGAGTAGCGGTTACCTGCCTTATTTCCACCGTAAACAGGCCAATCGGCGCCTGCTTCATACGTATATGTCGCATTATTTCCGGTACAATTCACCGTCAGCATACCTGCAGCTAGCAGGTAGGCTAACGTTTTAACGCTATACATCTGAATCATTAGGTCATTGATAACTTCTTCGCGACTTATTAGGGACGGATAATGGTGCCGTCACCCTTCCGGATCGTCCAGCGCGATCGCGTGCCGATAGGGTACTTCGCTGCTTCTTTTTCATTGATATCGATGCCCAGGCCCGGCTTTTCGCTGATTTGGAAATAGCCGTTTTCGATAGTCGGCGTACCGGGGAGTACTTCGTGCACGCGTTCGTTAAAGAATTGCGATTCTTGTATACCAAAGTTCCACACCGCTGCGTTGATGCTGTTATTAGCGGCGTGGCCTACTGGCGAGGTATCCCCAGGCCCGTGCCAAGCCGTTTTCACATTAAACCATTCGCCGAGCCGAGCTACTTTCATGGCTGGGGTAATACCGCCAATCTGTGAGATATGTATGCGAATAAAATCGAACAATTGATCTTTCATGTAATCGCGGAACTCGTTGATGTTGTTGAACAACTCACCCATTGCGATTGGTACAGTGGTCGAAGCACGCAATTGTCGGAACCACCCCATGTTCTCGGGAGAAAACGGATCTTCGATAAAAAACGGCCGATATTCTTCCAAACGCTTGATCATGTTGATCGCATCCATGGGTTCCACTCGTTCGTGAACGTCGTGCAACAATTCAAGCTTTTCGCCAAAACGCTTGCGAACGGCCTCGAACAGTTTGGGCGTCGTCTCCAGGTATGTCCGTTGATCCATATATTCATCACTTTCCTTGCCATAACCGGCCTGCTTGAAATCAGGAACAAAATCTTTATCCAACCCCACACCGCCATACGCGCCCAACTGAATCCGAACGTGGCGGAAACCGCGCTCGACGTAGCCCGCAACATTGTCACACACTTCTTCAATAGTCCGGCCACTGGCGTGGGCATATGTATCAATGGCAAATCTGGTCTTTCCGCCAAGCAATTGATAAACGGGCACCCCCAAACGTTTGCCCTTGATGTCCCAAAGCGCCTGGTCGAGGCCCGACAGCGCATTATTCAGAACAGGCCCGTTACGCCAATACGAGCTAACATAAGCCGCCTGCCACATGTCTTCAATGTTGTCTACATCGCGCCCCTGACAAAATTCATTTAAGTATATGTCGATTGCGGGAACGACCACAGCCGCGCGCTGGGTAAAGGTTGCACATCCCAACCCATACAGGCCCGGCTCGGAAGTCTCTACTTTGACGATGACTAAATTGGATCCCCCTGGTGCCGTCGTGATCGCCCGTACCCGGGTGATGGTGATAGGGGCCATCCCCCTTGCATATTGCGGTGTCAGCCGGTCTTTCGTTTTGGCCTCTGCCATACCTCCAAAAAGTCCGAGCACACCTGCTGCCGATCCCATCCCGAGCATTTTCAACATTTCGCGGCGGTTAGATAACGTGAATTTGTCCTTAGATTCCATAATTATTTATTTTGATAATGGTTAATATTTCAGATGGCAGTTAAACAAGTTCGTCGATTCCAAGCGCTTCGCTCCAAACGAACTTCCTGCACGCGGAATAAAATGCTGAAGACGTTTAAGCTAACCGCGCATATTGGCAAAATCGACGAGTCGGCCCAATTGGTGTTTTTGTGCTGAAAATTTATTCAATAATACGGATTATCGGCAATAAAGCGTCAATAAAAAAGCAAACTGTTCCGGCAGCATCGCATGTGAGAAATGCAGGGGACTAAGGAATGCCGGGAATAGCATCCACATGGTTCGCTACGACCAAAAGAAAAAGCTATCTGATCGCGACCAGATAGCTTTCCCGTATTTCATCGGTAACGCCTTTCGGCAGATAGCGGTTACTTAACCCATCCTATTAAGTCACGCGCACGCTCAGCCAGCCATTGATAGTCGGTGGCACCAGCCGGCTGTGCAAACAGCTTCGAGCCCATACCCACGGCGCTGACGCCCGCTGCAAACCATTCTGCTACGTTTTGCTCGTCTGGGCTAACGCCACCGGTAGGCATAAAACGCATAGTTGGGAATAGTGGTTTGATTGCTTTTAGGAATTTGGTGCCAAGGGTGTCGCCCGGAAAAAGCTTTACCAGGGGTGCGCCCAGATCCTCAGCCAGACTGATTTCGGTGGGGGTCATGCAACCGGGTATCCACAAAATATTCTGTGCAAGCGTGACTTCGGCTATTTCGGCCTTTACAACCGGGCTGACGATAAAGTCCGCCCCTGCATTTATGTATTGGGTTGCCGTTGCAGCGTTCTTTATTGTGCCGATACCAAGCTTCAGCTCAGGAAGGCTGGTGTTGCGGTATTCCAACAACCGCCGAAAGTTTTCCAATGCATTGGCGCCCCGATTTACAAACTCAAAAACGCGAATGCCGCCCTCGTAACAGGCATTGACCACGTCGATACAAGTCTGCGGGTCATCATTATAGTAAACCGGAAGTACCGGATAAGCCAATATATGGTCTAATGTATTCTTCATTGTATTTACGTTAAATATATGTTTGGGGCGCTAATGCCAACCATCGACACACTCAAACATGCAGTAGTTATCACTTACAATTTACCATCGCCAAAGTCGCCTTTCACGAACAGCTTTTTAAACCCTGCCGAAGTAGCCATGTCAATGGTCTCCTGGCCATTTTTATTAGCGGTTAGCGCATAAATAAGTCCGGCCATAAAGGCATCGCCGCTTCCGATACGGTCTACAACTTCATTCGTTTCGTTGATCGTAGAAAGGTAATCTCCAGCTTTGTTGTGGTATGTACCATACAGCAGATTATGAGTAGGCGAGTCCATGAACCGGAAGGTGTAAGCCACATGCTGGCACTGGGGTACGAGCTCAAATACTTCGCCTGCGGATTGCTTGGCATGCTCGAAATAGACCTCCGGAGTTGTGTCTCGGCCCAAGGTCTCGAGCACCGCGGTGCCGAGCATCTTATTCGCTGCCCAAATGTTTCCCATCACCACGTCGCAATATTGCAACAAGTCGGGCATCACTTCAATCGGCTGCTTTCCGTAGTTCCAAAGCTTATTGCGGTAATTCAGGTCCACGGAGACGGTTAACCCTTTCTTACGGGCCGCCTGAAGCGCTTCGTGGCACACGTCTGCCAACGCTGAATTGAGCGCCGGCGTCAGCGCGCTCCAATGAAACCAAGTATAGCCTTCCAATACTTCCTCCCAGTTAATCATTCCCGGCTCAAGTTGGCTGAGCGACGAATACTTCCGATCGTATACCACCTCTCCTTTTGAAAGCCCATTGGCAGAAAGCAGGAAATATAAACCCAGACGGTCGCCCTCCAACAAACAGGGCGTTGTATCCACGCCGAGCCGGTTCAGTACCTGAATAGCCTGTCTGGATAGTTCGTTGTCAGGTATGCGGCTCATATAGCTGCAGCGCAATCCCCATTGGCCGAGCGAAGCGGCTACGTTTGCTTCAGATCCGCCAGGGAAAACCGAAACGGCATTTCCTTCACCTAAAAAGCTCTCGCCGGTAGAACTCAGCCTGAGCAGTAACTCGCCAAAAGATAATATGTTGTGTTGTTCATTCATGATCGGAAAATTGGGTGGCTAATATACTAAAAATGCGAATGCAGGCTTAATATGAGGGCAATAATAATATTCCTGTCACTAATTGCTTACATAACGAAATGCACGTTGAAAATCAGCAATCAGATCATCTATGTGTTCAATGCCCACCGATATGCGAAGCATGCCATCACCGATGCCTGCTTTTTTCTTTTGTTCTTTTGAATGGTGCAGGCCCCACATGCTTGCAGGGTGCACAATCAATGATTCAACGCCTCCCAAACTCGGTGCGTTAGCAAAAATCTCCAGGTGGCTCAAAATGCCCTGGGCACGATCAAACTGCTGTTTTTCGGTGTCGCCGTCGATTTCTACGCAAAGCATACCGGTAAAGCCGTTTAGTTGTCGCTGGGCAAGCTCGTACTGCGGATGTGAAGGAAGTCCACAGTAGATTACTCCCTTCACCAACGGCTGCTGTTCTAGCCATTGTGCCAGTTGCAATGCGTTATCATTGATCTGACGCACTCGCATGGCCAATGTGCGCAACCCGCGGAGCAAGAGCCAGGAGTCAAAGGGCGCCAAAGATCCACCCAGTGACAGCAGTTTCTTCCAGGCTTGGTTGACCATCGCCGATGTTCCGCAGATCACGCCTGCGGTAAGGTCGCTATGTCCGCCGAGGTATTTGGTCGCACTATGTACGACGATATCAATACCAAAATCACCCGGCCGCTGATTGATTGGGCTGGCAAATGTGTTGTCGCAGATCGTGGTGATACCTTTAGACTGTGCGAGGGCGCCAACAAAAGCCAAATCCGTGAGGGCAAGATTGGGATTCGAAGGTGTTTCCAGATAAATCAGCCGCGTATTCTCGCGGATTGCCCGGCGAAAAGACTCATTGTCTGCCTGGTCGGCATACGAAACCTCGATACCAAATTGAGGAAGCATTTCTCTCAGGAAAATTCCCGCGGCTGAATAGTGCGACTCCTGGGCTACCACATGATCGCCCGCTTTGACGACCGACAAAATCGCCGTGCTGATCGCCGCCATCCCGGTTGCCGTCAATAGGGCTGCTTCTTTGCCCTCCAGCTTCGCCAACAGTTCGGCCGTCTGACTGCTCACCGGATTACCATGCCGCTGATAGAAATGCGGATACCTGGCCTCGGTTGCTGCCTCGATAAATGCATCGACACTCGGAGGGGCATAGTAAGTGGCTGTTTGGTAAATTGGCGGTACTACAGAACGGGATGTATTAAATGCATCACCCGAATGGATTAAATCCGTTTCAATGTGGCTCATGCTGCTTCAAATTTGATGATGCTAAGGTAAGCAGATCTGCTTCGAAAACAAACACATTGGCGGCAAACCCGTTAAACTACGAATAAGAATGCGGCTGCTTTATCAGCAGCCGCATCTTTAGTAGTTATGCATGGATCATTGGCAAATATTTCCTGCGGTTTTCAATGATTGCCCACAGGTTGATTGCCACCACGATCATAGCGACCGGCAGCCCCGACGGCGCGACGGTGGAATGCACCAGCAACACGCCCACCGAAATCGGCAGGATCACAAGCGCACCAAGTGCCCGGAACCTGTCCGGAATAAAAAGCGCGCCGCCAATGATTTCTATGGAGGCAATCAACGGCAGCAACCAGCTGATCTCCATGAGTGCAAGGTTATCCTTGACGACGGCCTCTGGCAGGTCAGGGGGTATAGGTATGTAATTAAAAAATTTGTTCAGCCCGGAGTTGATGTAATTCAACCCGAACAGCAAGCTTAATACAAATAGGATTTTCTTTTTCATAATTTTCGATTTGAGCGTTATTTACTTATCTAATTTATATTTGGCGATATGAGTAGCGATTTATCTTTTCTGTTAAAACAAATTTCAGCTAAAAATACAATAATTATGAGGTGCGAAAAGGTCATAATTAAGGGGGCACCGCGACAAAATCACGTTTACACACAACGTTCCTCCCGACAGATATTCCATAACAAAAAATAAAATACTTTTTTGTCTTTTATTAAATACTGCTACCTTTGCGGTACAATAGAAACGCGAATGTTTTCAAAAACCTGTGAATACGCAATACGAGCCGTGATATTTATTACGCGCGAGTCTAAAGGAGGCAATCGAGTTGGTGTCAGGGAAATAGCCGAGGGTATCAGTTCCCCGGTACATTTCATTGCCAAGATTTTACAGGAATTGAGTAAAAAAGGAATTATTCAATCGTTAAAAGGCCCGACAGGCGGATTCTATATGGATGCAACGTCGCTTAACTATACATTAGCCGACATTGTTGTCGCCATCGACGGCGACAAATTGTTCACAGGCTGTGCCCTTGGATTGAATGAATGTTCCGAAAAACGACCCTGTCCCCTGCACTTCGAATTCAGGCATATCCGGAAGGAACTACATGGGCTGCTTGCGCGGACGAAGTTGGGAGAATTGCAGGATAAGTTTGATATGTCTGTATTCTATTTGGGAAGCAAATAATTTTTTAACCAATAAAGGATAAAAAGGTATTAATATCGTTTATGAAATCGAATAACAACTCGAGTCTGTCTGTGATTGGAATCATCATGCAGTCGCCCAACATTTACTCCCTGCAGCTTGGATGGCAGGAAATAGCCTTGGTCACATTCGTTGTGGTACTTTTGGTGTTGCTTATGGTGCTTTTATCGTTGTATCATAAGGTAGCCGATATCCATAACAGTACCCACGGTGGGGCTAAGGAACAGGTTAAACACCAACTTGACCAACTCAACAGCGAACAGTTGGAAGCTCTGCTGCAATACAAAAAACGTAGCATACCGAAGCGAAAAGGATCTCCTGTCTCCAAGAAGATGATGCTCACCATAACAGCGTTTGCCACCAGCCTACCCGCATGGGCACAATCCAGCGGCTCGTCACCCGATATCGCCTGGGGCAATGCCGGTATCACGATCACCCTGGTGCTTATACTTATTCCACTGCTCTTTGGCCTCGTTTTAATGGTGGTTAAATTCCGGCGGACACTGTCCCGTTACCAACGTCGGCAGCATAACGCGTTGGCCGGTGAATTCGCCCGTTATATCGACGGATTAGACCAGCAAGAAGAGCTTGGTCGCTTGGCGGAACGAAAAACAGCCTTAGACTATCAGCTGACACATAACGAGCTCGCCGGAGACGCTGATGTGCGGGACAGGCGCGGACTGATCGCTTCCGCAAACAGTGAGGCGAACGTGCCCATTGTCGCGCCTAAGAAGCGGGCTACCCGGCGTCCCCATATCGACAACAAGTTGGCTAGGTTGGTCCTGTGGTACATCGGTACTTCGGCATTTTGGCTGCTGTTTGGGACGACGGTCGGTCAATACCTGGGCATCAAGTTCGTTGCACCGGATGCCGACCAATTGAGCTGGTTGAGCTTTGGCCGCCTCCGGCCGGTGCATACCAACGCCGTATTCTGGGGATGGGCATCACTGGCGATGCTCGGCCTGGGACATTATATCGTGCCACGTGTGAGCAATACGCCTCTTGCAAACCTTCGGCATGGCTGGTATTCGCTGATCCTGATTAATGCGACGGTCGTACTGGGTACCATTTGCTTAATGGCCGGCATCAATAATGGGGGTGGTGAATACCGGGAATACATCTGGCCCGTCATGCTGCCGTTTGCGGTGGCATTGGTGCTCACGCTGATCAACTTTTTTAAAACCATCGCACGCCGGAAAACTACCGAGATCTATATCGCTAACTGGTACATGGTGTCGGCGGTGATGTTTGCTATTGTCATCGCACTGGTGGCATACCTCCCGTTCTGGCAGGAAGGCCTTGGTGAAATTATCGTACAGGGCTATTACATGCATCAGGGCGTGGGCATGTGGTTTATGCTTTTTACGCTGGGCATCGTTTACTATTTCCTCCCCCAGCAGCTCAACAAGCCCATCTATTCGTATAGCCTCGGGATCCTTGCCTTCTGGACACAGATCCTCTTCTACACACTCATCGGCACGCACCACTTTATTTTCAGCGCCATCCCGTGGTGGTTGCAGACCGTCGCAATCGTAGGCAGTGCGGGCATGGTCATTCCCGTTGTCGCCGGGACAACCAACTTTTTGCTCACGTTCAGGGGAGCATGGTACAAAGTAAAGGACAGTTATACGCTCCCGTTTTTTTTGGCGGGTGTCATCTTTTATTTCACCGGTTCCCTACAGGGTACGGCGGAGGCCTTCCGGTATACCAACCTCATCTGGCATTTTACCGATTTCACCGTTGCCCACTCGCACCTCACGATGTACGGCATTATCTCCTTTCTGCTCTGGGGAAGTATTTATGCGGTGGTTCCCCGCCTTACCGGCCAGGAACCGCCTCAGCTTACGGTCGGGGCGCACTTCTGGCTGGCACTCATCGGCTTGATGTTTTATACGGTTCCCCTCATGTATGGCAGTACATTAAGGGGCCTCATGTGGTTAGACGGAAAACCCTTCATGGACAGTGTGGTCTTGATGGCGCCTTATTGGCTCTGGCGGGCCATCGGCGGAAGCCTGATGTGGCTTTCACACCTGTTGTTCGCCTACAACCTCTACAAGATGTATTATACGGATAAACCCACCGACATCGTGGGAGAAGCCTTCGGAAAGCTAACAACAACGAACGTACAAACCACTACATAACAATCAGATAGATGGAACTCTTTAACAACCATACAAAACTCTTCACGGCGGCTTTTCTCCTATTCGCCGTGCTCACCCTGTTTGTGGCCATCCTTCCCGCCATCAGTAACCAGCAAAACAATGCGGAACTACCGAATGCGGTGCCGCTCAGTGAAGATGCCCGGAAAGGTAAGGAACTCTTTATCGCCAACGGTTGCGTAGCGTGCCATACGCAGCAGGTGCGCAATATAGATATGGATCGCCGATGGGGGAACCGGCCGGGCATTGCGGCCGACTATGCCGGTATGAAACGGATGGATATCTGGCGCAATACCGCAACACTCGCAGGCACCGAACGCACGGGGCCCGACCTCACCGATGTGGGCAACAGGCAGCCCAGCCTCGATTGGAACCTCGTACACCTCTATAATCCACGAATCGTGGTCAAAGAGTCGGTCATGCCGGCCTACCCCTGGCTATTCGAGCAGAAGGTCATGCCGTCGGAAGGCGATGTCGTGGTAAATGTACCCGAGGCCTTCCTCGACGGTCAGACTGGAAAAATCGTGGCCAAAAAGGAGGCATTGCAATTGGTGGCCTACTTGCAATCGCTTAAGCAGGTGGAACTGCCCGGCGAAACCCGTGTGCCGGAATTCCTTTATAAAAAACCGGCGGAATCAACAGACGGGCCCAACGGAACAGCTGCTGAAGCAGATGGCGCCCTGCTTTATGCCAACAACTGCCAGGCATGCCACCAAGCAGACGGGCAGGGACTGCCGGGCGCATTCCCTTCATTGGTAAATAGCCCGATCGTAGCCGGCGACGACCTGCAGGTGTATGTGGACATTATTATGAATGGTTACGATGCCCGCGCGGAATACGGTGCGATGCCCGGTGTGGGTGCCATGATGGGTTTCACCGCCGCCGACGTGACAGCGATCATCAACCACGAGCGCACCAGCTGGGGCAACAGCGGCAAGCCGGTAACGGAAGAAGAAGTGCAGCGAATATTAAATACGTTAAACGCAGGCGATTGATTACCAAACCTATCAATTAAACAAACCATGAAAAAAATCGTTTTTTCTATACTCGCCCTGATACTACCGGTGCTCACCAGCTTGGCGTGCCCGGTGTGCGAAAAACAACAACCCAAGGTGCTACAAGGGGTGTCCCACGGTACAGGGCCAACCAGCGACTGGGATTATGTGATCATTTGGACGATGGTCGCCATCGTGGCCTGTACACTGTACTTTTCCCTGAAAATGCTGATAAAACCCGGGGAGCATACCCGTAATCATATTAAACGCACCATATTAACGTTGGAAAATGGCACCGAAAAGTAAAATCATCATCTACATCGACGAGGAACCGGATCCCATAGCGGCTTTTGACTCCCCCGTCAATTTTGAGCTGGATACCCGCAAGCTGGTTGACGGGCAGCACCAGCTTACCATCGTGAGCAAAGATCCAACCGGCAAGGAGGGCATACGCAAGATTCCCTTCGAAGTGCGAAACGGACCAACCATCAGCATAGAGGGTATCCGCGAAAATGCCGTAGTCGACGGGGTGCTCCCGCTGATGATCAACGCCTATGGGAAAGGCGACCAGAAGGATTTCCTCATTGCCGGCAGCGAGACCCCCCAAAGCATACCGGCTTGGGTATGGATTTTGATTATTGGATTTGTAGGGTGGGCATTATTTTATTTATTTCGGTATTTTACGTTGCCGTAATGATAATTGAATAAGCTATGGAAACAAAAAAAGATATCACGACAATAGCAGACATCCGCCTGTTGGTCGGCACGTTCTACGGAAAGGTCAGGGAAGACCGGCTGATCGGGCCGATCTTCAATGACGTCATTCAGGACCGATGGCCGGAACACCTTGGAAAGATGTACCGATTCTGGCAAACCGTCTTATTTGGCGAGCATACGTATTTCGGCAGCCCGTTTCCGCCGCACGCCCAGCTACCTGTCAATCAACAGCACTTCAATGCCTGGCTGGGCCTGTGGCACGAAACGATCGACCAGTTCTTCCAGGGCGAAAAAGCTGCCGAGGCAAAGTGGCGCGGGGATAAGATGGCGGCCATGTTTCTCTCCAAAATCGAATATTACCGCAACAGCCAATCATCCCCACTGCTATGAACCTTATCGTCAAACAGCCTGTGGCACTGGCCAGCACCTTTATCTGGATAGGCATTGTGTGTGGCATCAGTTTCCTGGAGGCCTGGCTGAAATTCAAGGCGCCCGGCGTTACGGTGCCGGTTGGCTTGGGTATTGGCCGTTTGGTTTTTAACGCCCTGAACAAAACAGAATGGATGCTGGCCATCATTGCGATAACCAGCACCGTCATGCATCGCTACGCATTGCTTTCCATGCGGAATGCCTTTCTGCTGATTGCGGTAGCCATACTGATTATCCAGACCGTGTGGCTGTTGCCCGCACTAGACGCAAGGGCCCAGTTGGTTATCGACGGCAAGCCCCTTCCGCCTTCCAATCTGCATTACGTGTTTATCGGCGCGGAAGTGTTGAAGGTCGCCAGTCTCTTCGCTACGGCAATCAACCATTTTGATAAAACACCATAACAACACCGCATATGGAGATTACAGCCAGTCAGACCGTCGGTCAGGTGGTGGCGCAGGATTACCGCGCTGCGGCCGTGTTCAGGCAAAGCAACATCGACTTTTGCTGCAATGGCAGCCAAACCATTGAAGTGGCCTGTCAGCAGGCCGGTATAACCCCGCAATCCGTGATAAACGCCATCCATCAGGCACTAACGGCAGACCGGGATGGCGCGGCCAACGACTACAATGCCTGGCCGCTTGACCTATTGGCCGATTACCTCGAAAAGAAACATCATCGCTACGTACAATCCAGGATTACAGAAATCGTTCCTTACCTCGAAAAAATAAGAACTGTACATGGCGACCGTCACCCCGAACTTATTTCCATCGAACGGCTTTTTTTGGAAGCTGCGGGGGACCTCACCGCCCATATGAAAAAAGAAGAGCTCATCCTTTTTCCCTTTATCCGGAAAATGGTTCAGGCACAGCAGCAGGGCGGTTCCCTGCCGGCGTCGCGCTTCGGGACGGTAGCAAACCCCGTAGCAATGATGCAACATGAACACGATACGGAAGGGGAGCGGTTTCGGCAGATCGCTACACTATCCGGAAACTATAACCCGCCGGCGGATGCGTGCAACACCTACCGTGTGTCCTTCTCCCTGCTTAGGGAATTTGAGGCCGACCTGCACCTGCATATCCATTTGGAAAATAACATCCTTTTTCCAAAAGCCATACAACTGGAAAGTGAAATGCCCCGTTGATCGATCTTCCCCAATACCAACCACCATGAGCACCAAACCCCTGAAAAGAAGTAAGCACCTGAAATCCATAAGCCGTGACCACCACCACGGACTGCTGTTATGCTGGAAGGTTAGGGAAGGTTTTAAACGGAATATAAGCACAACGCGCATCAAGCGCTATGCCGACTGGTTTTGGCAGACACACCTGGCGGCCCATTTTGACGTGGAAGAAAAATACATCTTTCCTATTCTGGGGAATGAACATGAGCTGGTGAAACGCGCCCTCACCGAACACCGGAGATTAAAACGGCTGTTTGAACAGGAAACGGAGGTCTGGAGGTCATTGAGCCTGATTGAGGAGGAACTGGACAGCCATATCCGTTTCGAAGAGCGGATACTGTTCAATGAAATACAACGCGCGGCTACGGAGCCACAGCTGGCGGTCATATCAGCACATCACCGGGATACGCTGCATGAAGATTGGGACGATGATTTTTGGAATGACTAAGCCGCCATATCGCCCAGGATGCGGATCGCCTGCCCGATATCGGGCACCTGCTCGAAAGCGATGCGAAGGCCACCCTTGACCTCCTTCAGGTTGCAGATGGTGGGGTTTTGCTGCACGAACTGTAGCACCCTGCCGAAACGGTCGCTTTCGAAATAACCGGGGTTGTTCGCAAAATACCCGCGCAATACGTTTTTCTTGAACGAAATCTTTTCAAAGCCAATTTCCCTTCCCAGCCATTGCAGCCGCAGCGTGTGGAGCAATTCCTCCACCTGGCGGGGTATCGGACCGAAACGGTCGCGCAGGGATTGCCGGAAAGCATCGAGCTGCCCGTCACTTTCTAATTTGGCGATTTCATTGTACAGGTTGTACCGTTCGGCGACATTGGTTACGTATTCGTCGGGAATCAGCACTTCCAGGTCGGTATCGATCTGGGTGAAGCTGACAAATTCACGCGGTTTGACATCCTTGAAAAGATCGGCAAACTCGTCGTCTTTTAACTCCTGTATCGCTTCGTCCAGGATTTTGTGGTACATCTCAAAGCCGATTTCGGCAATAAAGCCACTCTGCTCGGCCCCCAGCAGATTACCACTCCCGCGGATGTCCAGGTCGCGCATCGCGACATTGAAGCCGCTGCCAAGCTCGGAAAATTCCTCGATGGCGCTGAGCCGTTTATAGGCCTCCGAGGTCAGGGTCGACAATGGCGGGCTCAGCAAATAGCAAAAGGCCTTTTTATTTGTCCTTCCCACACGGCCGCGCATCTGGTGCAGGTCGCTTAGGCCGAACATGTGGGCATGGTTGATGATGATCGTATTGGCATTGGGGATATCGAGGCCGGCCTCGATGATCGTCGTCGCCACCAACACATCGTATTCGTGGTTAATGAATTTGAGCATTACATCCTCAAGGGCGTCACCCTCGAGCTGGCCATGAGCTACACCGACGCGGGCGTTTGGCACGAGCTTTTTAATCATGTTACCCAATTGCGGCAGGTCCGCCACCCGGTTATGGATAAAGAATACCTGTCCTCCCCGGTCAATTTCGTAAGCCACTGCTTCCTGGATGAGGGTCTCATTGAAAACGTGGAGTTCCGTCTGCACGGGCTGGCGATTGGGCGGCGGGGTGTTGATAATACTGAGGTCGCGCGCGCCCATCAGCGAAAAGTGCAGGGTGCGTGGTATGGGTGTGGCGGTAAGTGTCAGCGCATCCACGTTTGCACGGAGCTGCTTTAACTTTTCCTTTACCCCGACACCGAATTTCTGTTCCTCGTCGACGATCATCAAGCCCAGGTCCTTAAACTTGACGTCCTTACTGACCAAACGATGTGTACCAATAATGATGTCGAGTTTACCCTCGGCTAGCCGGGCCAGCGTCTCTTTAATTTGCTTCGGGGTTTTGAACCGGTTGATGTAATCTATGGTACAGGGAAATCCTTTTAACCGCTCCTTAAAAGTCCGGTAATGCTGCATGGCAAGGATTGTCGTGGGTACCAACACTGCCACCTGCTTGCTATCGGCCACCGCCTTAAACGCAGCGCGTACAGCTACCTCGGTTTTGCCAAATCCCACATCGCCGCAAACAAGTCGGTCCATGGGATGCGGCGATTCCATGTCTCGCTTTACATCCAGGGTTGCTTTTTCCTGATCGGGGGTATCCTCGTAGATAAAAGATGCCTCCAGCTCCGTCTGGAGGTACGTATCTGGACTAAATGCGTTTCCTGTCTGTGCCTTACGCTGTGCATAGAGCTTGATCAGGTCGCGGGCAATGTCTTTAACTTTTTTTTTAGTGGTCTTCTTTAGCTTGTCCCAAGTGTCTGTGCCCAGCTTGTTCATCTTGGGAGCGGTGCCCTCTTTGCCCGTATATTTTGAAATACGGTTCAGCGAGTTGATGTTGACATAAAGCAGGTCATTATCGGCATACACCAACCGAATCATTTCCTGCATTTTTCCGTTAACCTCCACTTTCTCCAATCCTGCGTATTTTCCAATACCGTGGTCGATGTGTGTGATGTAATCTCCAGGCTTGAGCTCCCGAAGCTCTTTCAGCGTGATGGCCTGGGACCGCTCATAGCCTTTCTTCCGCTTGTACTTGTAATAGCGGTCGAATATCTGATGATCGGTATAACAGGCAATGCCCAACGCCGCATCGACAAACCCCTCACGGAGGGCGGTGTTGATTGGCGTAAATGTGACCGACTTGTCGAGGTCGTCCAATATGGCAATCAGCCGCTCGATCTGCTTGGGTGAGTCGCTGAAAATACAGTTTTGGACTTTGGCCTTTTCGTTCTCCTTGAAATTGTGAATCAGCAGACTGAAATCTTTATTGAAAGACGGTTGCGGTCGTTGTTGGAAGGTAATAGTTTCTGTTGCCTGGTAAAAAAACTGCTTCCCAAATTCAACAACGGCAAAGTCATGCAACATGGCCGACAGGTTTTTTTCGTCTACGAAATTGAAAGCCGGATTCACCCATTCCGGGTTTTGATGCTTGTCAGCATCGGGCAGCGCCTTCCAAAGCTCGCCGGCCCGTTTATATCCTCGGGCGACAATATCCAGGGTCGCCTGTACATCCTCGAACCAAACCGCCGAATCTGCCGCGATATATTCCAACAGCGAAATATTGCCTTCCGTAAGGAATTTGGCCTGCACGTTCGGTACGATCGTAACCGTATGTATTTTATTCACGGAAAGCTGACTCTCTATGTCAAACGTACGGATACTGTCTATCTCATTACCGAAAAACTCAATGCGGTAAGGAAGGTCATTGGAAAACGAAAAGACGTCAACAATGCCGCCGCGAATTGCGTACTGACCGGGTTCGTAAACGAAGTCCACTCTTTCAAATTCGTATTCCTGAAGAAATTCGTTGATAAAATCGATATCCAGCGAACTCTTCTGGGTAATCTTGAGGGTGTTCTTTTCGAGGTCGTTCCTGTTGATGACTTTCTCGGCTAGCGCCTCGGGATACGTCACCACCAGTCGAGGCAGCTCCGAAGTATGATTCAACGTATTGAGCGTCTCCGCACGCTGCAATACGTGGGCGCTGTCTGTTTGCGTAAAGTCGAACGGTTTGCGGTATGAGGCTGGGAAAAACAGCACCTGCTTATCAAACAGGCCTTCCAAATCACTCAGAAAATAGGAGGCTTCTTCGTGATTTGGCAGCACGAAAACCATTGGACGTTCCTGCAACTGGTAGCAAGCCGTAGCCACCATCGCATCAGCCGAACCGATAAGTCCCTTGAGGTGGATTTTCGGATGCTGGCCATGCAATGCCTTTGCCAAAGTAGCTGTTTTTTCACTTTGGCGGTAACTCGCTAATATATCGCCTATGCCCACAGTAAAACGGGGACAAAGGTAGTCATATTTTAATAATTTTCGCTTTATTTGGCTTCAATGTTGCTATAACTCACCTATGTTAAAAGGAATTTTGTCTTCGGCGTTTATACTAATCTTGTTGGCGGGATGTGGACTGGATAGGCAGGCTAAGGAATTACGGGCACTGGAAAACTGCAAGTATGAATTTGTTGCGGCAGACAGTGTGTACCTTGCCGGCACCGACGTCAACAAATTGATCGCCGAGCGGCGGATGGATCCCAGCAGCCTGCCGGGCGTTGCGCTCGGTTTCCTAAGCCGGAATATCCCACTGTCTGGCGTGTTACAGGTGCGGGTCACCAATCCGACGAAAAGCCAGGCGGGTATCCAGCAGTTTGACTACAAAATCCTCGTTGAAGGGCATGAAATCGTGGATGGAACTTCCGATTCGCCGATTTCCATTCCGGGTGGAGAAACGGTGATCGTACCGGTAAAATTGCACGCGAACGTTTACACGTTCCTTTCTGATCGGCAAACGCTGGGTAAAGTGCTGGCATTTGTCCAGAACGTGCGGGAAGGTCAGGCAACCGAAAAAATCCGGCTGACGGTCAAGATTAAGCCCACCCTCGCATTGGGCGATAAACAGCTCAATTACCCCGGATACATTACGATAGACAAGGAAATAGACGGCGATTTTCTCGCCAAACAGGGGATTCGGTTATAGAAAGCTTGCTTAACGCTGTGCCTTCAAGGATGAAACTGTTAAATTGATTGGGTTCTAACAAATCTGACGCGCTCTTCTACCGTGGTTCTCGGTACTTCGACCGGGTGATAGCCGTACTCGCGGTACGTTTTTTTCATCATCTCGTACGTATACACCGCCTCATCCCACGTTTGCTTGCGTTCGGCGTCGGTATGGTAGATTTCCCGCCAGGGAGGAAGAAGAAACACGCGACTATGGTAACGGCACCGGTCTGCCGCCAGCTTCATCTGCGCTGATATCCTAAGGCCGATCATCGCTGCATAACATAGCGTGTCGGGTATCCCACGGTCGAAAAACACCGTTTCATCCAATTCGTAGGTCATTCGCGCGTCGCGGTAGCTTTGTATGGATGCCACCAGCATAAGCTCGGTATATTTCTCCCGGTTCTTCCACGGCAGCGCTTCTCCATCTTTGGCGGCCTGCTCACGGATAATTTCACGTGCTACTTCGGAAATGCAGCAAAAACCTTCTTCCTTTAACGCATTCAATAAAGTAGTCTTGCCCGTCCCGGGCCCTCCGGTGATCACGAAAAAACGGTTGGTAAAATCGGCATTGTCCCTCATATCGCGGGGGCAGCTCATGGACTGGTGGGTATACGAAAATTACCAGGGACGGCGCCGAAAGAGCGCATCAGCCGGTTCCATGAATTGATTTGCGCGACTGCAAGCGACAGCAGGGCAATCTCCTGCTTTGAAAAGTGCGGCCGCAGTTCGTCGTGCATATCATTTGAGTGCACCTCTTCCGGCATACGGGTGAGCTTTTCGGCAAAAGCCAGCACCGCCTGCTCTTTCGGTGTATAGTACGGCGTTTCCCGCCAAGCCGAGACAGAAAGAAGGCGCAGCGGTGTCTCGCCGGCATGGATGGCTTTTTTGTAATGCATGTCGATGCAATACGCACAGCTATTGATCTGCGATACCCGCATGCGCATCAGCTCGAGCATTTTATAGTCTAAGCCAGAATTGTCGATGTAGTCTTGCGTCTGGCGCATACCATTTAATAATCCTTCTGGATAATCTTCTGGAGCGATTCGTTCTTTCATCGTTTTCAATGATAACTATTTACCGTATTGTTCTTCGTAATATTGCTGATAGTGGCCGGAGGTCACGTCTAGTAGCCAATCCTCGTTGGCAAGATACCAGTCGACAGTTTTCTCAAGGCCTTCCTCAAATTGAAGGCTGGGTTCCCAGCCGAGGTCGCGTTGCAGTTTGCTGGCGTCAATAGCGTAACGCCTGTCGTGTCCTGCCCGGTCTTTTACAAAAGTGATCAGCTTAGCCGATTCGCCCTCGGCGCGGCCGAGCTTGCGGTCCATAATGCGGCAAAGCAGGCGAATGAGATCGATATTCTTCCACTCGTTATGCCCGCCGATATTATAGGTTTGGCCCGCGGAGGCCTTATGAAATATTACGTCGATCGCGCGTGCATGATCTTCTACCCAGAGCCAATCGCGTACGTTCTCGCCGTTTCCGTATACCGGCACAGGTTTGTTGTTCTTAATGTTATTGATGGCCAGCGGAATCAGCTTCTCGGGAAAATGATGCGAACCGTAGTTGTTGGAACAATTGGATATCACCGCATTGAGGCCATATGTGTCGTGGTAGGCGCGGACAAAATGATCGGACGACGCTTTCGACGCCGAATAGGGAGAATGCGGATCATACTTCGTTTCTTCGGTAAACATCCCCGAATCGCCCAGAGCGCCATACACCTCGTCGGTAGAAACGTGATAAAAGCGGTGCTCAGCGTAGTTTCCCCCCCAGTGCGCCCTGGCAGTATTTAAGAGATTGACCGTACCGACCACGTTGGTCATGACAAACTCAAGTGGGTTGCTAATGGAGCGATCTACATGTGATTCTGCAGCGAGGTGAATGACCGCCGTGGGCCGTTCCTCGGTGAACAACTGATCCAGAAACATTGCGTCGGCGATATCGCCTTTGACAAAACGGTAATTCGGCTTATCCGCTATGTCCTGAAGGTTTGCCAAGTTGCCCGCGTAAGTGAGCTTATCCAGGTTGATGATCTGATAATCCGGGTAATGCACAACAAATCTGCGCACCACGTGTGACCCGATGAATCCTGCTCCTCCCGTAATAATAATCTTCTTCATACAAAATAAATGCGAATGATGGTCAATAAACCGATAGATCAGACCGTGTTAGTCAATCGGATTGTCTTTTAAATATCGCTCCCACTGCCAGGCCGACCGCATCATCTCATCGATATCCAGCGTCGCTTTCCATCCCAGTTCGAGGGTAGACTTGGAGACGTCGCCCCATACTTTCTCAATATCGCCAGCACGGCGGCTACCGATCTGATAGTTTAGCTGAATGCCTGTGGCGCTTTCAAATGCCCGGATCACTTCCAGTACGGAATATCCCCTTCCTGTACCGACGTTGAACACGTCGTAGGCACCATTGGGATTTCCGCGTTCCAGTAAGCGGATCGCCGCGACATGCGCCTTGGCCAAGTCGACAACGTGAATATAGTCACGGATAGCCGTACCATCAGGCGTATCGTAGTCCTGGCCAAACACGGTAATCGGCCCACGCTTACCAATTGCGCTTTGTGTGATGAAGGGAACCAAATTTTGGGGAACGCCAAGAGGCAATTCCCCGATCAGTCCACTTGCATGCGCACCCACCGGATTAAAGTAGCGCAGGGAAATAACACGGTAGTTATCGTTTGCAGTAGCGGTTTCCACAAGTATCTCCTCGGCGATCTGCTTGGTGTTGCCGTATGGCGACTCCGCCTTTTTTACAGGCGCTGCTTCTGTCACCGGCAGTTCATCGGGCTGGCCGTAAACTGTGCAGCTCGAGGAAAATACAAAGTTTACCGCTTTACCTGCATACGCCCTCAACAGGTTGATGAGCGAGAAAAAATTGTTGTGATAATATTTGAGGGGTTGTTGTACGGACTCGCCTACGGCTTTGTAAGCTGCGAAGTGAATGATCCCTTTGATATCTGGATGGGCCGCAACAAACTCACTGACAAGTCTTTCATCACATAGGTCAAATCCATGAAATTCGGGTTTTTGTCCCGTAATTTTTTCGATCTGATCCAGCACGCGAATACTGGAATTCGAAAGGTTGTCTACGATCACAGGCTGATAACCCGCTTGCTGTAGTTCTACAACGGTGTGGGAACCAATATATCCGGTGCCCCCGGTCACTAAAATCTTCATCAGCGTAATGATTACTCTTGTTGACAAATACTGTTAAGCCTCTTGCTACGACTGGGATTCAGATCGTGAACAGCGGTTGGACGGCAATCTTCGTCCGCCGCAAGCTCAACTATTTCTTGTTGTAATAGGTAAAATCCTTGTGCTCGATTTCTTTGTTGGGAAGCGACTTAAAATACTCGTACGTGATCCGAAGCCCCTCGGCGCGCCCGATCTTAGGCTCCCAACCCAAAATCTCTTTCGCTCTCGTGATATCGGGGCGTCGTTGTTTGGGGTCGTCCACTGGAAGTGCACGGTAGACCAGCCGTTGTTTCGTTCCCGTCAGCTTGATTATCTCTTCGCCAAACTCCTTAATGGTGATCTCATCCGGATTACCAATGTTTACCGGATAGGGGTAATCGCTATGAAGCAATCGATAAATGCCCTCTACCTGATCGTCGACATAGCAGAACGACCGTGTCTGCGATCCATCGCCAAACACCGTCAGGTCCTCGCCCCGCAGGGCTTGGCCAATGAATGCCGGCAACACCCGCCCGTCATTCAGGCGCATCCGTGGACCATAAGTGTTAAAAATCCTCACGATTCGCGTCTCCAGACCATGAAACGAATGATACGCCATGGTTATGGCCTCCTGAAACCGCTTGGCTTCGTCGTATACCCCACGCGGCCCGACCGGGTTTACGTTGCCCCAATACGTTTCGGGCTGTGGACTTACCGTCGGATCTCCATACACTTCAGACGTCGAAGCCACCAAAATCCTTGCGCCCTTGGCGCGTGCCAGTCCCAGTAGGTGATGCGTACCCAGAGATCCCACCTTCAGTGTTTGAATCGGAATCCGAAGGTAATCAATTGGGCTGGCCGGCGATGCAAAGTGCAGGATATAGTCCAGTTTGCCGGGCACGTGCACAAAGGTGGACACATCGTGATGGTAGAACTCAAAATTGGACAGGTTGAACAAGTGTTCAATGTTACGGAGATCACCAGTGATGAGGTTGTCCATACCAACAACATCATAGTCTTCCCTGATAAATCGGTCGCACAAATGGGACCCTAAAAAACCTGCTGCGCCGGTGATGAGTATGCGTGGTCGTGACATGCGTTTTCGTATACAGTCAACTTTCTTTAAGTTTGATGCGAATATAAGGATTACACCCAAGACGCGGGCAATCTATCTGTGAATCGTCATTTACACCGCTGTAAGATGGCACTTGTATGAACGGTGTCCCAGCAACGGAGTTTTCCGTACATTTGCGACCGGTTTCGCGTAATTTATAGCATCTTATGGACAACTCTGATATTGAAATAGACATCGTATACCTCTGGGTGGATGGAAATGATCCGAAATGGCGGGCAAAAAAAAACGCTTTCACCGGCGAAAGGAGTGATAATTCCGAAGTCAACAATAAAGGCCGCTACACGAATAATGACGAGCTAAGATATTCCCTCCGCTCCTTGGAGAAACACGCCCCGTGGATTCGTCGTATATTTATCGTCACAGATGATCAGAAGCCCGGGTGGCTGAACACAGAACATCCAAAAATACAGGTGGTCGACCATACCGAAATTATGCCACCGGAATCACTACCCTGTTTCAATTCGAGCGTAATCGAATATTTCCTGCACCGTATCCCCGGGCTTTCCGAACACTTTCTGCTTGCCAACGACGACATGTTTTTCAACGCCAACCTTTCCCCTGACTTCTTCTTCCATACCGACGGTTACCCGATCGTCCGTTTAAAGAAAAAACCGTTTGGCAAATGGTATCCGCACATCAAGTCGTTGTTAAAATCGCTTGTAGGCCGCAAACTTGGTCAGTATGCACAAAAGTTGGCCGACTCAGCGCGCCTGGTCGAAGAAAAGTTTGGCAGGTATTACACTGGCGTACCTCATCATAATATTGACGCCTATCTGAGATCCGACTACCAAAAGGCCGTAGAGGAGGTATTCAATGTGCAGGTTAAAAAATCTCAGAAGCATCGCGTACGCACATTCGGCGACATGCACCGATCGGCATTCTCCTATTATTCACTGGCTATAGGCCATGGCCATTTGCGTTACGTAGACCGCCGGGAGGCTAGTCGAATACTGGTCTATAAACATGATTACATGCAGTACGTTCAGCGATACCATCCGAAGCTCTTCTGCCTAAACGACAACCAACACGTCACCGATGCTCACCGCAAAAAGATAGCGCCGTTTCTGCAGTCTCTATTCCCCGAGAAATCAGTGTTTGAAAATTAACGGGCGGTAAATATCCCGATACCACGTCGCAAAATTTGCGACACCTTCAACGAGCGTCGTGCTTGGCCGATAATTGACCTGTTTTTCCAAGCGTGAGGTATCGGCGTACGTCGCCTTCAGGTCGCCGGGCTGCATCGGATAAAGCTCGAGATTGGCTTCGGTGTCGAAAGCGGATTCCAGGGTACGGATAAACGCCATAAGTTGAACGGGCTGCGAATTACCGATGTTAAAGATTCGGTAATACGGCTGCTGTTCCTCAGCGGTCGGCACATCGTTGCCCGCCCGGATGACGCCTTCCACGATATCACCGACATAGGTAAAATCGCGTTGCATATCCCCGCCATTGAAAACTTTGATGGGCTTGCCGGAGCAGATGGCGTCTGCAAACAACATAGGAGCCATATCTGGCCTTCCCCACGGCCCGTAGACCGTAAAGAAACGCAAGGCGGTGGTGGGGAGCTGATACAAGTGGCTGTAAGTATGTGCGAGCAATTCGTTGCTTCTTTTGGTAGCCGCATATAAGCTGACGGGGTGGTCTACACGGTCTTCCTCACTAAACGGGATTTTTGCATTCGCCCCGTAAACCGAGGAACTGGAAGCATATACGAAATGTTTGACGTGATGATGCCGGCAACATTCCAGCATATTTACAAATCCCACCAAGTTGGCTTGGACATATGCATGTGGGTTAGCCATCGAGTACCTTACTCCGGGTTGGGCAGCTAGATGAAAGACCTGCTCAAATTGATATGTACTAAAAAGTGCTTCAAGTTGTTCCCGGCTCGTGATGTCCAGTTTCAAAAAAGCATACCGTTGATCGCTGTTACTCCGTATCGGGACCCCTTCGGTAAACGGGCCGACAATACCGCACTCCGCCAACCTTGCATATTTCAAGCCGACATCGTAGTAATCGTTGATGCTATCGATTCCGACGACGTTATTGCCCCTTTGCAACAGCGCGTTAACTAAATGGAAACCGATAAATCCGGCAGCGCCGGTTACGAGCACATTCATTTTTCAAAACTGGATTTTTCTGGTAAAATGTGATCAAAAGCAGCACTTACCTCCCGCATCGTCTTGTCGTAGTTTATGATGTGTTCACTATCGTTTACGCAGACCAACTTATAGGACTGCTCACGTATTGCCCTGATCGCTTTTGCGGATTTAAAGACCAGCGGAAACATCTTTGTATCGACATAGGTATTGTACGGCACAAAATTAGATTGGCATATTTGCCATGTCCTGAACAGTTCCTGGGTATAATCCTCCGGGCTACGGAACCGATGTTTGGACATTTCGGTTAGTTCCTCTCCGGCGTAGTCCCAAACCTCTTTAAAAGTAGTTTTGGTATATGGCTGCGCATTGTGCGGCGTACGCAACGTAATGAATTTATCATATGGTCTCAGCAGGCGAGTCAAACGTGCTTTTTTGCCGTATATCTCGTTGAACCACTTGTCGTGATCACGCCGCATTATTTCCTTTTTGTCAAACCGCCGATTGATGATCGCGATGTTGTTCTTGAGGCACTTACTCCACAACGACAGGCCGAGATTCATCCGGAAAGCGGCGATGTCGTTTGGCACGCCGTCGGTAAAAAACCGCTGGGGAGACAGATCGTCAATGATGAAAAAGTCGTCGTTGAAATAGACGAAATGCTCTGATAGATCTGGAATCCGGTGCAGATAAATCTCGATTAGGCTCGAGTTGAAACACGGAAGGAACTGCTTCGGAATATAGTCCTGATGATCGACGAGCCTCAGCTTTGGATGACCGGCATTTAACCACTCCGGTTTTTGCCCACAAGTCACGAAGTGCACGTTGCGCACCCATGGAGCAAATTTCTCCACTCCCCGAAACCAGTATTTCAGCAGACCGTGGTCGCGGAAACGCGCTTCGGTCACCTCATTTTTTTTATTGTCTATTTTACCCGAGTAAGCAGCAAAGTCTTGCTGCCACTTCGGGTCATTCATGTCTACCCAGGTAACTACAAAATCAATATCCATGGAGGATTGTTTAGTGTCCAAAAATAGCGTTTTTATTTCGAACGGAATTAATCGATCAAAATACGCTCAAACGGGACGTTGTTGACCTTTGCGGCATACGCGGGAAAATCCGTCCGATACATGATGTCCGTACCCATACTGTAGATATGCTGCGCTCTTGAGAGCATCAAAAAATCGAGAAAGGACTTCATGTAGACCTCATTTTCGGCATCTGCTACGTTGTCGATGTGCACCACCCTGCCCGGGATTGTATATACGTTGGCTAAACTTTTTGCTTCGGAGAGAAATGTTTCGCTATCCGAGGTCACCAGTATTGGCACATCGCTATGCTCGGTGATTTGCCTTAGCGAACGCATATTCTTTTCAATAAGCTGCTGTTGATCGGCTTTGGGTAGTGGCTTGAAGTGATATTCTTTGAAATCATCGAGCAAGTTTTGAAATCGAAACACGCAGGCCTTGTACTGGGTGTTGCCAATGCTATCCAGATGGGTACGCAGGCAATCTTCCAGTCGCTGAGACGGTTTAAACAGCTCGTTGAAGAGCTCCCCCCATTGGTATTGCTGACCGTATGTTTCATTGATCTTATCGAGGTAATCGACTTTGGCATAAACGTAGACCTGCTTCGTCAACGGAAATAACTTAGTAAGCCGTTGCAGGGGCGGTTGTTTGTTCATAATCCGAAACCGGACATCCCACACGGATTCGGTCAATTCCTCCGGTGTTGGCACCCAGTTGTAGCTATTGGGCACCAGAAAATCAATCAGCTCCATCGGATGATTAAAGATGCACCGAAAAGGCACACCCTCCGCCTTCGCCAGCGCATATACGCTTACAATCCCCTTAAAGCGGTCGGTCAACCCTTTCGTCTTCCGGCGCTCATCTATAATGGAAATAAGCATCGGAACCTGGACTCTTTTTCCTGCCAGCTTATAGTGCTTCAACACCATATAATACTCCTTAAGCTCGTAGGCATTTAGAAATCGTACAAACGACCGTTTGATTTTGCTCACATTATTAGATTTTAATCCTTTCAAAAGGGATCGCGTTGATTTTGGCCGCGTAGAGGGGAAAATCGGTCCGATACATGATATCCGTGCCAATGCTGTAGATGCGCCGAGCACGCGAGAGCATCAAGAAATCAACAAAAGACTTCATATAAACTTCCTTTTCTGCGCCGGATACGTTGTCAACATGGACCACCTTTCCTGGAATGGTATATATATTGGTTAGTTTCTTTGCCTCCGAGAGAAATGCTGCACTATCCGAAGTTACCAACACGGGCACGGTGCTCCGCTCGGCAATCTTTCGTAGCATACCGATGTTCTGCTCAATAAGTTGCTGCTGTTGGGGTTTGGGCAGCGGCTTAACGTGATATTCCTTGAAATCGCCGAGCAAATTTTGAAAACGGAATACGCATGCTATATAACCGGAATCGCCCAGTTGGGTAAGGTGTGTCTGCAACCTGTCGCTTAACGCCTTCGTTGGTTTGAATAGTTCCTTAAAAAGGGTGCCCCATTCGTATTGTTTGTGATACTTGATGTTGATCTCATCAAGATAATCCAAGTTTGCATACACCCGCACCTGTCTTTTTAAAGGTAGTACCTTCAGTAGTCGCTTAATGGTATGCTGCTTCCTAAGCAACTTAAATCGTACACCGCTGACCGTTTCGCTTAATTCGTCGGCCTTTGGCAACCAATTGTATTCGTTTGGCTCTAAAAAGTCATCCAAATTGAACGGATGATTATAAATACAACGATAAGGTACCCCAACTGCTTTAGCTAGCGCGTATACGCTGATGATTCCCTTAAACCGGTCGGTAAGGCCCTTTCCCTGTCGTCGATCATCCACCATCGAAATTAACATCGGCTTCTTGACGGACTCGCGGAAAGAAAGCTTATGGTATTTCAACAGCATCTGAATCTCCCTAAGCCCGTATGCGTTGAAAAATAGCGTAACCGATTTTTTAAGACCTTGAAGACTTTGCCACATACCACCGATTCAAAAACCGGATAAATATACGGGGGATTTAGAGTTGATGCAAATGCTGCAATGATATACACATCAAAAACCTAAAGCGACACCACTTTCCGTTGGACAGCGCGTCTTAATGATATCAATACTTCATTGTGCTTTCCTCTCCGATTGTGTATCCGGCCAATTTTCAATAAATTTACAACTTAAGCATAGAAGAAGCTAAGTGAGCAAAAACAGCAACATATCGACTCCCGACAACTTCATACCGATAAAGGTCGGTATGCTTTTGTCCTATGACTACCAATTGCTTCGGACTTCACTGCCGTTGATTTATGAGCGCGCAACCCAGGTTTTTCTTGCGGTTGACAAAGGTTTACGAACTTGGTCGGGAAACCGTTTTTCTGTTGATGAACGCTTCTACGAATGGCTAGAGAATTTTGATACGCAAAAGAAGATTCAGTTGTGTGAAGGGGACTTCTACGATCCACTCCTCACGCCGATGGAAAACGACACACGTGAACGGAACATGATGGCCGACATCATGGGCGAGGGCGGATGGCATGTACAGATCGATGCCGACGAATACATGATCGACTTCGGCAATTTTGCAGACTTCCTCCTCACAAAGGCTTCGGCCTATCTCCGGCATCCCGAAGAACCGATCAGCGTTTATGCAGATTTGGTGACGCTGTACAAGAAAACGAAAAATGGCTACCTGTATATCCCATCTCGTGAAACCGGCCCTGTTGCGACACGAAACCCCACCTACACAAAATCCCGATACCAATCATTCAATGGGTTAGTCACCACCAGCAAAATAGTACACCAAAGCTGGGCACGACCGGATGAAGAAATCAAACAGAAACTGAGCAACTGGGGTCACCGAGACGATTTCAATGTAGAAAGCTACTTCAGGTTTTGGCAGGCATGCGACGAACATAACTATAAATATTACAATCATTTTCACCCGATTTACCCCGAGTTGTGGCATTCTTTAAATTACATACCTTGCGAATCGATAACCGACTTCATTGCACAATATGTAGCGCTACATGGTATCGGTGGCCAGGAAATTACGTGTCATTATTATGACCCCACTGAAGCGTTGCAAAAAAAACCACAAAAAAAATGGTATAAGCGTTTGATCAACCGCTAAAGCTACGGGTGGCAAGCCGGTCGTGTCTTAGCGACAACGATCCTTTCGGTCACCGGCCTTGCCCCACTACCTCAGCCAGCGTCTCCCGAATACGTTGCGGTGAATAGGGCGATAGCGCCTCTGCAGCGCCTTTCGAAAGAACCGACCATAGTTCGGAGTTCCGATTTAATTCCAAAATGGCATGGACAAACTCCCCGGTCGTGTTAGCGCGCAAGTAATGTACGCGATCAGTTAACCCCATCCCTTCAGCGCCGATATCTGTAGTGATTACGGGAAGCCTAAATTCCAGGCTCTGCCCAATCTTACCTTTCATTCCGGCGCCGTAGCGAAGTGGCGCTACGAAAATCCGGCTCGATAGAAAATAATCGGAGACGTCTGCGACGTAACCGGGCACATGGACCAGGTCGGACTGCAAATCAATCACCCGTCGGGGAGGGAGACTTCCCAAAAGATACACCGGTAGGCCGGGAAGCTCTTCCCATACCACCGGCATGATCTCTTCGACCAGCCAAACCGCGGCATCCACATTGGGCTGATGCCTGTACCCACCGATAAAGCAGATTCCCTGCCTATCGGCAAACCCAGGTAATGGTTCATCGACCGGACGGTGGATGTTGGGCACCACCTGCACGTTGTTAATTCCATAACCGTTAAGTACTTCCGCCTCGGTGTCGGTAATTGCAATCACCGTATCGGAAGCGCGGAATAGCGACAGTTCGCGCTTTTTACGGCGCTTAACCTTTCGCAATTTTTTCGAATCCTTTCCCGTAATCTCAAGTTCCCGTTCTTCGCGCAAAAAGTGAAGGTCTACCGCGTCATTGATCCACCGAATCCCGTTCTTCTTAAGAAACCGTCCATATCGCCGGTTCATATGCGGCCGGCTAACCCACGCCACGTCCACGATAGAGATGACCGGCCGGATTAAGTATTTCGACGATTTGTGAAAAACCGGCTTGTTTAATATCCAAACACCCATGTTGACCAATGTTGAATAATAAGGCTCCTCCTGTGTGTTTGCTTCGGGAGAAAAAATAACGTTCCAGTTTAGCTTCAACAGTAATTTGATCAGTTCAAACATTCTGCGTGATCCCGAGTCCTGATCAAAAGTCGGTAACAGTGGCTCGATAATTAGTATGGTCTTTCCTTTAATAAATTTCCGCGCGACCAAGGTGTGGTTGGCCGTTGGAGGAAACGTCTCGAAAACGTGACGCCATCTTTTTTCGAACTTTTCTGCATTGACAGTCTGGTAACGCTTGACATTACCGCTAGTGGCTACCTTGCCTGAACTCACACCTTCAAAATGTACCACCTTGGACAGGGGCTGGTAGTATACCTTTTTATTCAGTACATAGCGCATTCTAAAAGCCAAATCCGTGTCCTCGTAATACGCCGGAGCAAATGTTTCGTCAAAGCCTTCCAAAATAGTAAGGTCGGTACGTTTGGCCAATAAACAGGCACCGGAACAATAGTCGGTTTCCCTCAGGTAGTTGAAGAAGATACCCTGTGGGTCGCCGAATTTGCCGTAATTGGCTGGCTCGCCTTTATAATTCACAATGCCGCCTGCCTCTTGCAGGAGTCCATATGGGTAAATTAACTTGGCGCCAACGAGCCCGACCCCGTCAACTTGATGGAAAGGCGCTATCAAATGGCTAAGCCATCCCGGCAAAACCTGCACATCGTTGTTAAGAAAACAAACATACGTGCCCCTGCAGTGTTGCAGCGCCTTATTGCAGGATTTTAGAAAACCGATATTTGCCTCGTTTTCTATCACCCGAAGGTGCTCCACCTGTGAAAGCACCTTCCCGGTTCCATCGGTAGAGTAATCGTCGACCACCAACACCTCATAGCTAACGCCCTGTGTATTGGCTAAAATCGATTGAAGGCAATTGTACGTAAACCCGATGTGATTGTGCACACAGATTACGATACTCACCTCGGGATTCTCCCGGACGGGCAACGAAAATGGTTTAAACGAGGCGGGCTCAGGTAGTAAATCCGGAACCTCAAACCTGCTTATCCCGATTAGCCTTCTCCAAAACCGATAAAAAGAAAGCCTTCGGTATGGAATAAATAATTTGCGGTTAAAGCGGAACAAACTGATCAATACGTAGACAAAGCGTTGCAGCACCGCAAGAAGAAATACCGGCTTCAGGATCGGCAGACGCTTGCCCGATTCTTTGCTCCGGTAGTATTCGCTGGCGATGATGACGGTAGCGGCACGTTTTCTTACATCAATCCATCTGGTGATTTTATTTGCACGCATTTTAAAGTTCAAGAATGATAGAACCAGACTCACGCTGTCTGGCGAGATATGATAGCTGTTTTTACTCCGTTCACGTTTTTGTCAAAAGCCGGTCTTATTGCGGTATAGACAACCGGGTATATTCACCTTCGTCAAGTGCATATCGGATCCAGTTTTGGAAGCTGTACTTTTCCTTGACTTCCTCCGGAATTGGCACATAAGGTTTGTGAACGAACGCCTCAAGCTCAGCAATGTCGTTATTGTCCCAAATGAAAATATTATTCGGGTGGTAAAAATCATATGCCTTTGCCTTTGGATTATTGGTGATCAACTTCTTGCCAAAGCGGATGGCTTCAAAAAAGCGAAAGGAAAGCCCCTGGTGTGACGGCCGCACGAGGTCTAAAATGATGTTTGTATTATAGGCGTACCTTATATTCTCCTCATAGCTCAGGGTCTGACCGGTCGTCCATAAGTCGTAAGACTCCAGATACCGTTTCCTTTTATGCTTAAGGTGATACCGGAAGTTGCACCCCAGCTGCCGAAGGTCTTGTGCCAGACGGCCTAAAACCGCAATCCGTTCTTTGGCGTAGCTCCCCGTATAAAATACGTCCGACTGCAGTGCCTCGTTGTATTGCATGTGGGCGCTGATCGCCTCGAGATAATAATTGGTAATTGGCATTACCGATTGCCTCCCAAGGTCGTCGCCGTCAAAAACAAAAAAACGATCAAATAAACCAATGCATTTATACACGTTCGGATAGCAGTCTAGCCCATCCCACTGGTAGGCGATTAATTTCTTTGTTTTGCTGCGAAGCTTCTTTATAAAATCTATTGGGTAAACGTCAGGACGGATGATCAAGGCATAGTCAGCCAGCGCAATACGCGCCAGCTCGTCTTCCATCCGGTCTTTATTCGTGTCAAATTTAAGCCGGGTCTTGTAATCCTTCATTCCCACAATATTTCGCGCCATAAAACAGGTGATCCGCTGCAACCAGCTGTCGTAGACGAACTTATCGCTATAAAAGGAAATATTTACCGTGTTAAACCCCAGGCTTTGCAATTCGCTCTCAATCACATGATCCAAATGAAAATGTTTTGGGGCCCCAAGAATGATAGTTTTTCCTTCGAAGTTGTGCATATTAGTTACAGTTGTATTATCCACGGTCCCATCTACGTCCATGATAAGCAATAGCAAAAAAAAGACGAGTAACGCCGTCCGTTTGCTACAACAGAACTATGCCTAGACTTTCAAAAACTAAGCCAAACGAGCGCCGAAGCATCGACACAGGCAGTGACCGCACGTATTGGGGGGGTGAGCACTACGAGGAAGGAAATGATAAGGATGTTATGACTCGATTAATCCACAACAAACAGCTCCGCTGCGATATGGTCAGCCTTCAATTTGCCTTTCCGTGTCAAGGTTGCTACAGTTCCGTTCAGCATGACTTCTCCCGTATCGACGAACGGCTGCAACGCTTCAATGAAGCCATTCCGTCCTGTCCGGTACAATTGCTGTTCGGCGACCGCCAGATCGAGTCCCCAGACTGTTCGCAAAGACGTCATGATATACTCGTTTAACTTGTCACGATCGGTTAGCTGTTCCCGTTCGTAAGCCAATTCGCCCTGTTGCAATGCGCGGACATATCGAATGTTGTTCCGCACATTCCATTGCCGGCTATGGCCATCGTAAGAATGGGCTGAGGGGCCAATACCAAGATAAGCAACGCCTTTCCAGTAGTTACTGTTGTGTCGCGCCAGGAAACCAGGCTTAGCAAAGTTCGAGATCTCATAATGCTGATAACCGCGATCTTGCAAGGTATCCATAAGGTATTCAAACTGTGCCGCACTCTGCCGATCGTCCATCGGGCGTTGCTTGCCCTTTCTGATCATTGCTGCAAGGGCCGTTTGGGACTCTACAGTCATACTATATGCCGAAATATGCGGAACCGCGAAGGACAGCAATTTTTCGATGTTTCGCTGCCATTTGTAATCCGTTAGTAAGGGATAGCCATAAATCAGGTCTGCCGTAATGTTTTCAAAACCGGCATCCTGCACGCGCTTGATGACCGCTTCGGCATCTTCAGCGCCGTGTGCGCGGTTCATCCAGCGGAGGTCTTCTTCGAAAAACGACTGGATGCCGATACTAAAGCGGTTCACCGGCGTTTTACGAAGTGTAAGCAGCAAGTGGGCATCCAAATCATCGGGATTGGCTTCAAGCGTGATCTCGGCATCGACCGTCACCGGGTAACACGTTGTTACCGCATCGATGAGTTGCTGGATCTCAGTAGCCGTAAGCAGCGAAGGGGTTCCGCCGCCGAAATAAATGGTTTCCACGGATTCATCCTTGAGGTATGCTGCCCTGAGGTTCAGTTCGCATTTCATCGCGGCCATCATCTCCTCCCGGTATTTCAGCGAAGTACTGAAATGAAAATCGCAGTAATGGCAGGCTTGCTTGCAAAAGGGGATATGGAAATAGATACCGGCCATGTCTGAGACAAAGTTAAGTTTAAACATTTAGAATCGCTATCGTGGAATGCTTGGTTTTTTTATGCTTATTTGCAACATGGTAAAAAAACAAGCTCGCATCCTCTCTCAATTATCCGTTGGTTTATTTTTTGTTTTCCTGATAAGCGGTTGCCGGCCGACCAGCAGCGAAAGCCATCGTACCGTCGAAAGCGACGGCGGCGGCGAAATGCTGACCGACACGATCGTCGAAGACACATCGCTACAGTCCTCAAGCATCGATTCTGCGGCCTACTGGGATAAGCTGCGCGCCCTGGCCAACGGCGATACCACCGGACGATGGCCAGTGGCCAATCAACCGCTTCCCCTACCGGGGGCTATTTTGCCAGAAAAACGGATTATCGCTTTTTATGGCAATTTATACTCAAACCGGATGGGAATTCTGGGCGAATTACCTCCGGATCAGCTCTTAGAAAAGTTGGATAGTGAGTTGGCGAATTGGAATGCCGCTGACTCCAGCACTACTGCGATTCCAGCATTGCACTATATCGCAGTAACGGCACAGGGCAGCCCGGGTCGCGACGGGAAATATCGGCTGCGTATGCCTTACAGCCAGATTGATTCGGTACTTCGTATCGCCGAAAAACGTGATGCCCTGGTCTTTTTGGATATTCAGGTCGGTTTTAGCACGATTCAGGATGAACTTCCGCTGTTGGATACCTTCCTGCGCATGCCCCATGTGCACCTTGGCATCGATCCGGAATTTTCCATGAAAGACGACCTACCCCCTGGGAAAAGAATCGGCCACTTCACAGCCGACGATATTAATTATGCTTCCGCTCATCTGGCGGAACTGGTTAACCTGCACAACCTGCCACCCAAAGTATTGGTAGTCCACCGCTTCACCCAAGGCATGGTGAGAGATTATCAGCAAATCAACCTGCACCCGGAAGTACAGCACGTGATCGATATGGACGGATGGGGCGCACCGGCGCTGAAAACAAACACCTACCGGACCTATGTATTCCGTGAGCCTGTCCAGTTTACCGGATTTAAATTCTTTTATAAAAATGACCTGATACCGCCTCCTCATCGCATGATGACACTGGAGGAGGTACTGGCGCTAACGCCGAAGCCCATTTATATCCAGTATCAGTAAGGCAGCGGATTGGATAACACGCGACTCGGAATGCTTCCGCGGTGAGCCCACCATGCGTCCACGGTGAGTCCACGCTTTTTCGTGCCAAAGCGGATATACCGTTGAGTTATCCCGCGAATATTCAGCCAGCAATACATACCGGTATCTTTCCGCTCTCAGGGCATCCCTTATCCGGCCGGAATCCCTGATTGCCTACGTCGTTATATACGGGACAGGAAGCCCAACATAGCAGGCTTGCACCCCAGCAAGCTTTTATCCAAATTATTACCTATCTTTATCACAACCAATACCTTAACGTTATGAAAAACACCAAGCTTATTTGTATCGCGCTCATCGCGCTCAGTGCTTTCGGCTGCTCGAAGACAAAACATTATCAGATTCAGGGGTCACTCGGCACATTAAATTCGCCGGCCACTGTTTACCTGCTGGACATAAAGGATCAAGCGTATGTCGTGCGGGATTCAGCCATCCTTGAAAATGGTAAATTCATGTTTGACGGAGAGACCGACAGCGTTACCGGGGTGCAAATCGTATTAAACAGGGAAGGAACAGGCTACGAAGGCGCTACCGAGGGCAAAGGCCTTTTCCTGGAGGACGGTGTCATTACCATAAAAGACAGTTCCGGAAGTCTGCGCGGAGCCATCATTAGTGGCACGCCAAATAATGATGCTCAACTACGCTTCCATGAAGAAGTCACCTTGCCGCTTAACGAATTGCATGCTGAACTGGCAAAAAAACAACAGGAAGCGACACCTGAAATGCTGGATGATGAAGCTTTCACAGCCGAATTAACAGTAATGGAACAATATTTTAATGCACAGCTGAACAAACTCACAGGCGATTTCGTTTATGCTAACCCTGATGTTTTAGTAAGCCTCTACCAATTGATGGGAATAACCGGAATAGAAAGCAACGAACGGGTAGAATACCTATACAACAACCTTTCCGATAACATCCGGCAGTCACCTTTTGGCCAGGAACTGGGTGCTAAAATTGAGAGGCTCAAATTATTTGAAGTTGGTGCCACAATGCCTGAAATTACACTGCCCGATACCGGCGATATGCCCGTCAGTTCATCGGATTTTGAGGGGCAATACTTATTGATCGACCTTTGGGCGGCATGGTGCGCACCATGCCGTGCAGAAAATCCAAATCTGGTAGCCCTTTACAATAAATATAAAAACCGAAATTTTAATATTCTCGGCATATCATTAGACGAATCCAAGGAAGAGTGGCTGGCCGCCATCCAGAAAGACGGGTTAACCTGGACGCAGGTATCTGATTTAAAGTTTTGGGAAAGCGCGGCTGTAGCACATTTCGGCATCGCCAGTATCCCGACCAACTATCTAATTGATTCTTCAGGAAAAATTATTGCCCGGGACATACATGGCCAAGCGCTTCGAAATAAACTGGAAGAACTACTGGAAAAAGGCATTTAACGCATAAATTACCGTTATGCAAATACACCAAGAGCAATTGACCCTCGATACATATCCGCGGGGATTCCACCTGATCACTGCGGAGATCGAGGCATGCCTCCGTCCGATCAATAGCTGGAAAGCCGGCATCTGTAATGTATTCATCCAGCATACCTCAGCGTCGCTCACAATCAATGAAAACGCGGATCCTACGGTACGAAAAGATTTCGAGACTTACTTCAACAAAGCGGTGCCCGACAACGATCCGGATTACCTGCATGACGATGAGGGGCCGGATGATATGCCCGCCCATATCAAATCTTCCCTAATGGGCGCTTCGCTGAACATCCCGATCCGGAATGGCCGGCTTGCTTTAGGTACCTGGCAGGGTGTATATTTATGTGAGCACCGCAATCACGGAGGGAAAAGAAGGCTGATGATTACAGCCTGGGGATCGTAAAAAGGCCGGGGTAATCTGTTGTTTTTAGATCACTCCGGCCCCTAGATGATGCTTTTGTCTGCCCCGTAATAACGGGCTAAGCGTTAGGACTGATTAGCCTCTTTCTGTGCTTCCTCGATCATTTTATCGTTTGCCACGATTACAATCTCCACACGGCGGTTTTGCGCCCTGCCGGCTTCCGTGCTGTTGTCAGCGATCGGCTCGTGAAAACTCCGCCCCTCGGTTTTAATGCGACGCGATGCGAGTCCCTGGGATACCGCGTAGTCCCGCACGGCCTTGGCACGGCGTTCTGAAAGCCCTTGGTTGTATTGATCCGATCCCTTATTATCCGTATGGCCGATGACCAGGATATCCGTGTCCGGATTGTTGTTTAACGAAGCAACCAAATTGCTAATATTTTGGCGCGCGTCTGCTTTTACTTCCGATTTATCGAAATCGAATAGAATCCCCGAATCAAATTTAACCACGATTCCTTCTTCGGCTTTGATCACTTCCGCTCCAGCAACGGTTCGTTCAATTTCGGCCGCCTGCTTATCCATCTTTTTGCCAATGAGCCCGCCAGCTACGCCGCCAATGGCTGCTCCGGCTAAGGCGCCTATCGCAGTATTGCCGGCTTTTCCACCGATAATCGCTCCGAGCGTGCCGCCGGCTGCTACGCCTACCGCAGCTCCTTTTTGCGTATTAGACATGGACTGGATAGTGCTGCAGCTGCCCAAGAGCATCGCTGACGTCGCCACCGAAAGTCCATACAATGTTAGTTTTCTATTTATTCCCATGATCGATACGTATTGATTCAACACAACAAATACAAACCCAATGCCAAAACGGCAAAAGCATCCTAAACTGAATAAACGAAGCATTTTATCTAGGCGAAAGAGCCGTCATTCCGTTTGTGGCTGAACCTCCAATTTGGGCAATTTTGGAGGAGCTGGCCGGCCGTCCCGTTCGAAGGCCTTAAACGACTGCATGATATATGCCGTGGCATCATACTCTTGCCAATGCTGTACCTTTTCAAACGATGGCCGGTACCAAACCATAAAATTATTGAGATCTTCCCCTTCCAGTCCGGTCAACTGCTGAACTAGGGCCTTGCTAAACTTGCGGTCCACCTCCGTTGCTTCCAACTCCCTGCCCATATAATTTTCAAAACGCCGCGCATTACGTGGCGAACGGCCAAATAATTCGTAGAGCGAAGTAACCGGATTAAAGATGTATGCCAGTGCTGGCGGCTTCCCGTTATAGTAGACCCCCTGTTTGCGATAGCCCTGCATGGCGTCGCGAAGCTCCGCTTCCTTGCTCATCCGATCCACGGTCACGGTTTCCAGTTGGATCGTTCCCACCTTCATATCCAATAATATGTCGCTCAACGTCTTAATCTCGGTCGATACCGATTCATAGCCGACACTGCTCGCCGTCAGGCTATCACCTACGGTCACATAAATTTCAAATGTTCCGAGGTTATTCGATATTGCCGTCCGCTGCGTAGTCTTATTGGTCACCGTAACACCGCTCAGCCGTTTGCTACTACCGGACTCTACGACAATACCGCGTATCACCCCAGACTCCTGCGCATACAAGGTTATGGGCAACATCCCACAAATAAACAAAGCTATTTTCTTGATGCAATTCATCGGCAAATAGGTTTGACCGCGCCCGCTGTTAATCGTTTAATTGCCGTGGGTTTTATTTGCGATAAGGGTAAAAAACAAAATTAGCGCCTTCTGGCACGACGACGAATAAACACATGAAATCTTCGGGCTTCTTATAGTTTTTAATAAACCGTGCCCTTCGATCTTCTTTGATGACTCCGCGTTCGACAAACTCCTCCAGGGTCGAAGCTTGTATCGACCAGGCTGTCCCCAATTCATCTTTATCCAATATCAATTCGCCCAAACTCACCTCGTGTTGGTGGGCAACGAAAATAGGGTAAGCCGATAGCCCCTCGGCCATAATCTCCACTGCCGTTTCCCGAATGGACTCACTGTAAAAGTCAAGATCCACTTTGAGGCTCTTAAGGGGGCTGCTCTTTTGGGGCTGGCCGTCGTCGCCGGCCTGCGCCGCCATCAGATCTCCTAATTCCATAGCTACCTATGTTTTTAAGGTCAATAATACCACGTTCTCGACATGTTGGGTATGTGGAAACATATCCACGGGCCTAATCCGTGCTACCTCATATTTTTCGCTAAGCAGGGCGAGGTCCCGAGCCTGCGTCGCGGCATTACAACTTACGTATACTATTTTTGACGCTTCCATTTCCAACAACCGGGCCACGACATCAGCATGCATCCCCGCCCGCGGCGGGTCGGTAATGACCACATCGGGCTTGCCGTGTGCAGCGATAAAATCCGGCGTTAACACGTCTTTCATATCGCCGGCAAAAAATTTCGTATTGGAAATGCCATTAATCTCCGAGTTTATTTTGGCGTCCTCGATGGCCGATGGCACGTATTCCACACCGATCACCTCACCAACATGCCGCGCAACAAAATTGGCAATGGTGCCCGCACCGGTATAAAGGTCGTATACCCGTTCCTCCCCTTTTAACGCCGCAAAGTCGCGGGTTATTTTATAAAGCTCGTATGCCTGTGCCGAGTTCGTTTGATAAAACGACTTGGCGCCGACCTTAAACCGGAGCCCTTCCATCTCTTCAAAAATGTGATCGCGCCCGGCAAATACCTGAATATCCTGATCAAAAATGGTGTCGTTTTTCTTTTGGTTGAGGATATACAGCAATGAAGTAATCTGGGGAAATGTCTCTCGCAAGAATGTCATAGTCTTGCGCACCGTGTCGGCATCGGCATAGGCAAATACGACGATGACCATCAGTTCTCCGGTAGATGCGGTACGGATGATCAGGTTACGCAATGCCCCCTCGTGCGCACGAAGGTCGTAAAAAGAAATCTTTTGCTCCAAGGCGAAGGCGCGCAGGCTATTTCGGATCTCGTTCGAAGGGGTCTGTTGGAGGAAACAATGATCGATATCCAGAATTTTATCAAACCGGGAGGGCACATGGAATCCCAACGCATTCATTTCCATCGCATCATGCGTATCATCAATCTGTGTAAGCCACCGCTTGTTTGAGAACGTATATTCCAATTTATTGCGGTAATATTGCGACGCAGGCGCCGGCAATATTGATTCCATCGAAGATGTGTCAACGCCACCAATACGGCTAAGCGCGTTATCGACACTTTTTTGCTTGTAGGTCAATTGCGCAGCATAATCCATGTGCTGCCATTTGCACCCGCCGCATATTCCAAAATGCGCGCATAGAGGTTCGACGCGGTGCGACGATGGGGTATGAAGCTGAATCACCCGGGCTTCAGCAAAGTTTTTTTTCTTACGGGTCAGTTCAACATCGACCACATCGCCTGGAATCGCCTTATCTACAAAAAGAACCAGCTCCTCGACCTTGCCAACACCCTTTCCTTCTTCCGCGATATCAACAATCGACACGCCCTGCACCAGCCGTTGCTCCGGTGGAATCCTTCGTCTACTCATAAGCTGCAAATCTACGGATTTTTGTTAATCCACCGTTGCCTTTACCAGGTACGGAAGAATCTCTTTTTGAAAGGATACAAAGTTTTTGCGGACGTCTGCCTCGCTCACCGAGGTGAATGCAAAGGAGAATACAATGTTTTTGCTCGCTTTGATCAGGAAGGTGAGCTTATCCGGCGCTACGGCGCTACCGATTTCGGTACTGTTGAGAAATGAACTGACCAGTAGAAACTCCAGGTCATCCGAAAGGGTCTTGAGGTATTCCTGTGTATTGGCAGACTCTCGGATAAAATCCCAGCCCAGGAATTCGTTGCAAATCGTATACGTGAGTCGGCTCACCCGAAGAATGGTATTACCCAGGTAGGTTTCCAGGTCGGCTCGATTGCTATACTTGCTTAAGAGATCATCCACACTTTCTCGGATGTAATCCATCAAAATGGCGTGCAAGACCAGCTCCTTGCTGTCAAAGTATTTATAGATGGTCGCCTTCGCGATCTTAGCGTTGCGGGCAATTTCATTGACGCTTGTCTTCTTGTAGCCGTAGCGCCGAAAGAGCTCGCGCGCTGACTTTTTGATTGTCTCCTTTATTTTGTCGGCTTCCATCAATTTGTTACAATTATCGTTTCGCCTTCGCGACGTGCCCGGTACGGCTTCAATGGACACTCGGCGATTTCGGCAGGAGACCCATTGACCAACACATAACGCGCTCCCGAACAAGGGTCCCGCGCAACCACCCCATTATCCTCTACTACAACCGCACAGCGCTCTTCAGGATTTACTGTACTGCATCGGTCATAAGCCACATATCCTCTACCGGTATTCACGATAATCAAACCAGCCACACCACCCCAGTTAATTTCGGCAACACCGTTCGGAAGGTAAAGTGCTGAATACTGCACCATGGATACTTGTTCCATCACCGGCACCTGCTCAATGACGTTACACCCCCCCTTTTTACATGCCAGTGGCAGGAACATGAGGAGAAGAAACCCGATGTGCCGTGATTTCACCATTTAAATCAGCTCTGTCTCAAACTGGCTGAGGAAACGGACGTCGTTTTCGGAAAACAGGCGCAAATCCCGGATTTCATACTTCAGGTTTGTAATGCGCTCAATGCCCATCCCGAAAGCAAAACCACTATATTTCGAACTATCTATACCACAATTTTCAAGCACGTTGGGGTCTACCATACCACAGCCGAGAATCTCCACCCATCCGGTATGCTTACAGAGTTGGCATCCCTTCCCTTTGCAAATCGTACAGCTGATATCCATCTCGGCTGACGGCTCCGTAAACGGAAAGTAAGAAGGCCGGAAACGCACCTCAGTGCCTGTCCCAAACAGCTCCTGAACAAAGTAGTACAGCGTCTGCTTAAGATCGGCAAACGACACACCCTCGTCGATATAGAGTCCCTCTACCTGATGAAAAAAACAATGTGCCCGCGCCGATATCGCCTCATTACGGTATACGCGGCCCGGCATAATGGAGCGAAATGGCGGGGTACCGTTTTCCATCATCCGCACCTGCACCGATGAGGTGTGGGTACGCAATGCGATGTCGTTGCCTTCCTGTTTTTTTATAAAAAAAGTATCCTGCATATCGCGTGCAGGGTGCTCTGGCGGGAAGTTTAACGCCGTAAAATTGTGCCAGTCGTCTTCGATTTCCGGTCCTTCGGCGACCGTAAAACCCAATTTCTTGAAAATCTCCACGATCTCCTTGCGGACCAGCGAAAGCGGATGTCGCGAACCCACGACAAATCCCTCACCAGGGAGCGTAAGGTCGTCCGACGGACTCTTGGAAGCGGCCGATGCCGACTCAAACTGCGCCTGCATCGAGCTAAACTTATGCTCTGCAAGCTGCTTGAATTCGTTTAGCGTTTTACCAAGCACCCGTTTCTGATCGGCAGGGACGGATTTAAATTCTTCGAATAAACTCCGTACAACGCCCTTTGCCACCAAAAATTTTAGGCGGAAGGCCTCCACCTCGTCGGCAGACTTCGGGGTAAACCGTTCTATCTCTTCGGCATACTGCCGTATTTTTTCGTCCAACATGAGGCCAAAGATACAGCAAAAAAATAAAAATTTGATCAGTCGGGCTGCTTTCGGCGTTACGTTTCCGGTTTTGGGCAACCACTAGAACGGGAACCGGTTTCCGCTGACTATCTGCTAAAAAAGTACGCGAGATTGCACCCGATCGTTCGGCGGTCAGAACAACGAATCTTCCTCGCCTTCGTTTTCTTTAAAGTCGACTTCCGCTTCGTTATCGCTCGCTTTCTTCACACTTTGATCACCGTTTGCAGCAGTGGAATTTCCGGTCGGCTCAAAATCACTCCGCCGTCCCAACAGGGTGAAATTTTCGGCGACGATTTCAGTTGTATAACGCCTTATCCCCTCTTTATCTTCGTAGGTACGTGTCCTCAGTTTGCCTTCGATATAGACCAATTTTCCTTTGAAGAGGTATTTTGCCGCAACTTCGGCCAAGCCACGCCACATCACAATGTTATGCCATTCGGTTTGTTCCATCTTGCGGCCGTCTTTATTGTACGTTTCCGAGGTAGCCAACGGGAAGCTGGCGACCGTAACATTTCCTTCCAGGTGGCGGATTTCCGGATCCTTCCCCAAATGTCCTACTAAGATAACTTTGTTGATGCCTGACATAATAATTTAGGTATTACAATTCAACCATAAAATCCCTTAAAAAGGAAAAAATCAGCTTAGGCTTAGCTAATGTATTCAATTCTTTTATAAATACATAATCCCCACCGATCTTTTTTTCCAGGTCAATTGAGACATCCCGTTCGCGTACGACCGAAAACCGGGCGAAAAGATGCTGGTGACTAAGCACGTGCTTCACGGGGTTCGATACAGCATCAAATGTTGCATTGGCACCGAAAAGTGCGATCACTTCCGGCTGGGCAGACAGCTCCGACAGGGTCATTTCGTGCGGCGTTTCGACTAACGGCAACTCGTATAGGTTTTCCCAAATGTCTCCCTTTCCGCGTTTTCGCATCAGCAGCCGATCATCATGCGCGACAACGAAATAGTTGAAATAGCGGTGCCGGCTGGCTTTGCCCTTCAGTTTCACCGGCAACCTGCCAACTTCGCCCGAATGGTAGGCATGACAACCTAACCGCAGGACACACGTTTCGCACTGCGGATTCTTGGGCCGACATTGCAAAGCGCCGAAATCCATAATTGCCTGGTTATATAACCCAGGGTACTGCTTGTCAAGCAGGCTTTGCGCCAAATCAAAAAAAAGTTTCTGTCCCTTGGAAGAGTTGATGGGCTCCTGAATGCCGAAATAACGAGCTAAGACCCGGAATACGTTGCCGTCTACCACGGCCCGTGCTTCCCCGGCAGAAAACGACGCTATGGCCGCCGCGGTATATGCCCCGATGCCCTTTAATTTTATCAGATCCTCGTAACGCGACGGGAATATACCCCCATACTCCAACACCACCGTCCGGGCGGCCGCATGCATGTTCCGGGCCCGCGAATAATAGCCCAACCCTTGCCAGTGAAGTAAGATTTCGTCCTCTGGCGCATTGGCAAAGGCAGTAACGTCGGGATAGTGCGCCAAAAACCGCTGAAAGTAGGGCAAGCCCTGCTCAACACGTGTTTGCTGCAGGATGACTTCCGAAAGCCAGATGACATAGGGATCTTTCGTATGGCGCCACGGGAGGTCGCGTTTATGAAGCTGGTACCAAGCGATGATATCATTCGAAAACGGCATAGCGCAAAAGTCTTACTTTTTTTTCACACACGCACCATTGCCGTATTCTACCCGTTCAGAAGTGCCTAAAAGCAGCGTTTTCGTCGTCGCCCAAAATCAGCATTCTTCTTCCAGAACCTCAGGTTCGGACTCGACCTCGGCCGCTTGCGGCCGTCTGCCCGTTATCATCCTTATGAGCACCGGTGCAGTCGCTGCGACGACAATGGCAATGATAACGTATTCTAAATTTCGTTGAATCCACGCATTCTCTCCCAACAGGTACCCCAGGGACACCAAACTACCTACCCAGAAAATACCGCCAACAACGTTATAAAAGGCAAATTTTTTGAAGTCCATCTCCACGATACCCGCAACGATCGGGGTAAACGTGCGGACAATGGGCAGAAAACGTGCGAGAACAACCGCCACGCCGCCCTTTTCTTCGTAAAATTTCTGTGCTCGGTAAATATATGCCTTCTTGAAGAGCCAATTATCGGGTCGCTTCATGAGTCGGTGACCGAAAAATTTACCACTCCAATATCCCACAAAATTGCCAACAATTGCGGCTGCGGATATCAGGGCTACCCAGTACACCAGCGTCATCACGGAATCAACTGTCCCAAGACTAAGATTCGCAATGATGATACCCGCTATGAAGAGGATCGGATCTCCAGGCAGAAAGAAACCAAGAAGAATTCCGGTTTCTGCAAAAACAATAAACAATAATAAGTAAAGTCCCCCATGTGCTACAATCCAATCCGGATTGGTGAGGTTATTCAAAAACTCTAAAAACGTTTCCACAAAGTCCAAAAAAGTGTGCAGCAAAAGAATAACAAATTCTGGAATTATCTGGTATAAAAACCGTGCTACACAATACAATCTGCCAAACTGTCATCATTCAAAAATATTATTGCTAACTTTGTAGGCTTAACGTATAATGATGTTTGAGACACCCACAAGCACTAAACAACACGACGAATCCCGGCAGGGAGAGGCGTTATTGCTGGAGAATGGTACCGGAAAAAGCGGTGGTCGTAAGCTGTACATCGAAAGCTACGGTTGCCAAATGAATTTTTCCGACAGCGAGATCGTGGCGTCCATTTTATTGGACAAAGGTTTTGAGACGACGCGGGATTACAAGGAAGCGGATGTCGTATTTATCAACACGTGTTCAATACGCGAAAACGCCGAACAGCGGGTTCGCAACCGGTTAAAAGAGTTTGAATCAGCGAAGGCAAAGAATCCGGGTATGGTGGTCGGTGTGTTGGGCTGTATGGCCGAGCGGCTCAAATCCAAATTCCTGGAAGAAGAAAAATTAGTAGATGTAGTTGTTGGGCCAGATGCATACCGTGACCTACCCAATTTGATCGAGAAAGTAGATGAAGGCTCGCGTGCCGTCAACGTTTTGCTTTCGCGCGAGGAAACCTATGCCGATATCAGTCCGGTGCGGCTCAACTCCAATGGCGTTACAGCGTTTATCTCTATCATGCGCGGGTGTGACAACATGTGCTCATTTTGCGTGGTGCCCTTTACGCGGGGCCGCGAAAGAAGCCGTGACCCGCAGTCGATCGTAAAAGAGGCACAGGATCTATTTGCAGCAGGCTACCGCGAGGTGACGCTGCTTGGCCAGAACGTCGACTCGTACAAGTACACGATTGATCACGCCAATGCCAGTGAAGAGCCACGTGTGGTCAACTTTGCCAACCTGCTGGAGTTGGTGGCCAACGTAAACCCGTTGCTACGTGTGCGGTTTTCCACGTCGCACCCAAAAGACATCACCGACGAGGTACTTTATACCATGGCAAGGTATGAAAACATATGCAAGTATATTCACCTGCCCGTACAATCCGGCAACTCGCGTATATTGGCGCTGATGAACCGTACGTACGACCGTGAATGGTACATGGAGCGGGTAGATGCCATCCGCCGGATTATTCCGAACTGCGGGATTTCTACAGACGTCATCACGGGCTTTTGCAGTGAGACCGAAGAAGAGCATCAGGACACGCTTTCCATGATGGACTACGTAAAATACGACTTTGCTTACATGTTTGCCTATTCGGAACGCCCCGGCACCCTGGCAGCCAAACGCTACGCCGACGATATTCCGGAAGAGGTCAAAAAAAGACGGCTCACCGAGGTTGTCGACAAGCAACGCGAACATAGCCTGGAGCGCTTGCAGGGCTACGTGGGTAAAGTTCACAAGGTGCTGATTGAGGGACACTCTAAACGGTCCGACCAGGATTATTGCGGCCGGAATGACCAAAATACCATGGTGGTCTTTCCAGTCGACGAACGCTATAAGGTGGGCGATTATGTGCACGTATATGCCGACCGTTGCACGTCTGCCACATTGATTGGACGAATTGTGGATTAATTAATTTTTATCTGCGTGGAGCGAGTCGAACCAATCGATCGTCGCTACATACGCAATGTGCCAAGTCTTCGTTAATTAACTACAGTATTCAAGACGAAAATGGATATACAGGATATTAAGAATCGATTCGGTATTATCGGCAACTCGCCTTTACTCAATCGGGCAATAGACGTAGCCCGACAGGTAGCTCCTACAGATATCTCTGTGCTGATTACCGGTGAAAGCGGAAGCGGTAAAGAAGTGTTTTCACACATCATTCATCAGCTTAGCGCGCGCAAGCATGGTCCGTTTATCGCGGTAAACTGCGGTGCGATTCCAGAAGGCACCATAGACTCCGAGCTTTTCGGCCATGAAAAGGGTTCTTTCACCGGCGCACACGAGTCTCGTAAGGGGTATTTCGAGGTGGTCAATGGAGGCACGATCTTCCTTGACGAAGTGGGCGAACTTCCAATTGGCACACAGGCACGCCTCCTCCGGGTGCTGGAAACGGGCGAGTACATACGCGTCGGATCGTCCAAAGTTCAAAAAACAAATGTTCGGGTGGTTGCGGCCACGAATGTCGACATCTATGACGCTGTGCAGAAAGGTAAATTCCGAGAAGATTTGTACTATCGGCTGAACACGGTGCCGTTACGGATTCCACCGCTGCGCGACCGTAAGGAAGACATTTACCTACTCTTCCGCAAGTTCGTGGCCGACTTTACCGACAAATACCGTAGCCCAAACGTTCAGCTGACGGAAGACGCGCAACAAGCGCTCACCAACTTTTCCTGGCCTGGCAATGTGCGGCAGTTGAAAAATATCGCCGAACAGATCGCAGTACTGGAAAAAGAGCGCCTGATCAACGCACAGACACTTCAAAATTACCTGCCGACGGACAATAGAAGTACACTACCGGTGCACGTAGCCCAAAAATCGGGTGATGACTTTTCCGAGCGCGACTTGCTGTATAAAGTATTGTTCGACATGAAGAAAGACATGGTGGAGCTGAAAAAGCTAGTGGTAGAGATCATCCAGAACGGGATAAACTCGCGGACTTTCGAAGATAACTCTCCTTATATTCACAAGCTCTACCGTGAGGTCGATGCTCCGAATCAGGAACAACTCAGCGCGCCCTCCACACTCACCATCCATCACCCGCAGGCGAATAACCCAAAGGATGATTTTAGCATCCATATGCAGGAAGCCGAAGAGGTAGAAGAATCGCTGTCACTGGTGGAGAAGGAATCGGACTTAATCAAAAAGGCGTTGAAAAAACACAAAGGAAAGCGAAAATCCGCCGCCCAGGAACTGGGTATTTCTGAGCGGACGCTGTACCGTAAAATCAAAGATCTGAATTTAACGTAACGGAAACCGCATGAGTAGGTTAAGAAAGCTTGTCAAGAATCAATATTTCCTATTGTTGCTGCTATCCCTCAGCTACCAAAGCTGCGGCGTCAAATACGGATTTACGGGGGGATCTATCCCCGAAGGGATGAAGACCGTCAGTGTCCTGTTTTTCGAAAACACGGCGCCGATTGTATATCCGACGCTTAGTCAATCATTCACTGAAGCGCTTAAAGACCGGATCCGTAGTCAGGCTAACCTCAGCCAGGTAGACAACGAGGGAGACGCTATTTTTGAGGGGCGGATCACCGGATACAGCATCACACCTGCTGCAGTGGAAGCGGGCACCGACCGCGCCGCCTTAAATAGACTGACGATCACCGTAAGTGTAAAATACACCAACAACATCAAACCAGAAGATAGTTTTGAGCAGTCGTTTTCGCGGTTCAAGGACTTCTCCTCGGCGACCAACTCCATACAGGGACAGGAGGAATCGCTGATCCGGGACATCAACGAGATGCTTACCGAGGATATTTTCAACAGAGCATTTGCCAACTGGTAAACACGTTCAGCAATGGGGGTACAACGCTAACCAACGGAGCAGAAACAATTATGGCCGACAAGAAACGTTACAACGAAATACTAGCAGATCCGACAGACAGCACCGCGGAATCCATTGCCGAACTGATCAAGCAATATCCTTATACCCAGCCGCTGCGGTTTTTGCTCGCGCAAAAACAGTTCGAGGCCGGCTCCTCCGACATGTTATCGGAAGCGTTGCTATATACACCGGCACACCATTGGCTTTACGACCGGATCAAAAACCCGCCATTAGTGGATCTGACGGAGCCGGAGTTTACCGAAAGGGCGATCGATACAGAGACGGTCACCGAAACCATCCTACCTCCCCCTGCGTTTCAGATCGATGATCCGGAAGCGGAGGCGGCAGATGCAATTATTCAACACGAAGGCAATTCCGTAAATGCCGATGAGGATCCGCAAGCCCCCGCCCAGTCCGTAGAAGACGTTGCCCCCGCGCCGATAGCAGCCCAAGAAACCAAGCCCAGTGCCATAGACGAACTGCCCGATCACCCGGCAGCTGTTGATTACCTCGCCTATGACGATGCTTTAACGGAGCGGCCCGCTGCCTCGGAACAATTCGAGACGGAAGAACCGAACGAAATCGTGCCGCTCTCACAGGGAACGCCGCATGAGAAAATAAGTCTCTACGATGACGACCACATGCCCTATAGTTTCCTTTGGTGGCTCAATAAAACGCGGATGGAATTTGCGCATACGTATCGCCCCTATGCTCCGCGCCGGGCGTCGACCAGGGGATCCGATCAGGAAAAACAGCTTTTGGACCAGCAGATCCGCGAAAACATCTTTCACCTCCAATCTCCGGAAGAGAAACTGAGTGAGCCTTATCAGGCCAAAACCGTGTCCTTTCAAGTCCCCAAGAAGATTGATCCGGTGATCGAACGGTTTATCCGGGAGGAGCCTCAAATCAAGCCCCCGCAACCCGATAAGATTGACTTGGAAAACAAAGCACGACAAAGCGCCGAGGATCAGTTGACGTTGGTGACCGAAACTTTGGCTAAAATATATGAAGACCAGGGGCTATATCCAAAGGCGATAGCCGTTTATAAAAAATTAAGCTTGAAATATCCTGAAAAAAGTGCTTACTTTGCCGGGCTCATTGACACATTAGAAAATAAGTTAACTTAATAACATACCTATGCAAACGTTATTGATCATATTGATCATTTTAGCCTGTATTTTAATTTCGTTTATTGTTTTGATTCAAAACCCGAAAGGTGGAGGGTTGGCGTCCGGTTTCGCCGGTGGCACGAATTTAATGGGCGTGAAACGCACCGGGGATATCCTGGAAAAAGGAACTTGGGGATTAATGATTGCGATTATGCTTTTCTCCCTGGTAATTAATATCATGGGACCATCCACGGGTTCAACTGGTGGCGGTTTGAGCGACCAGATTAATCTGCAAAACCCGACTACAGCACCGCTTCCAGCGGAGGCCCCGGATACGGTATTAGAGCCGGACACTGCGCAATAACGCACCGTCCTTCGCTTAGAAAAGGTTGTCGCAGCCATCGTCCGCAAAACGGGCCGGCGTTGTGACAACCTTTTTTATTTCAACTCTCCCGTCACTGCCAACTTGACACGCAGCAAATTTCCGAAGGCCATGCCAGAATCGGTGAACGTGAAAAAATGGCAATAACGCTTCCGACTTGTTGCTTTGGCATAGTTGCTGAGCAGCATACCGCAGAACGTTTAATAAATCAATAACAACAATAAATAATTAACAGAATCAATTATGGCATTAAGTATTAAACCTATTGGAGACAGGGTGGTGGTAGAACCCGCACCTGCCGAGGAGAAGACTGCTTCAGGGATCTATATTCCGGATACGGCTAAGGAAAAACCACAACGCGGGACAGTGGTCGCTGTCGGCGCTGGCAAACCCGATGAGCCGCTGACGGTGAAAGTAGGGGACCAAGTGTTGTACGGAAAATACTCCGGTACCGAAATCACTTACGAAGGCAAGGAATATTTGATCATGAAAGAATCGGATATCTACGCGATTCTGTAGTTGTATGTTTTAATAATCGAACAGCTCAAATTTAATTCAAAAAATGGCAAAACAAGTAAAGTATAATGTAGACGCACGTGACGCCCTGAAAAGAGGGGTAGACACGCTGGCAAATGCGGTAAAAGTAACCTTGGGCCCGAAAGGCCGCAATGTAATCATTGAGAAAAAATTCGGCTCCCCCGCGATAACCAAAGACGGTGTTTCAGTAGCCAAAGAAATCGAATTAAAAGATGCCCTGGAGAATATGGGCGCACAGATGGTTAAGGAAGTGGCTTCCAAAACCGCGGACCAGGCTGGTGATGGAACCACCACAGCTACGGTGTTGGCGCAGGCCATCATCGCTCCGGGTCTGAAGAGCGTTGCCGCAGGCGCAAATCCGATGGATTTGAAACGCGGTATTGACAAAGCGGTTGCCAAAGTGGTTGAAAGCCTACAATCGCAGTCGCAAACCGTAGGTGAAGACAACAACAAAATCAAACAAGTAGCCAGTATTTCTGCCAACAACGACGAAGTTATCGGTTCATTGATTGCCGAAGCCATGGAAAAAGTTGGCAAGGACGGCGTCATTACGGTAGAAGAAGCCAAAGGCACAGAAACTGAGGTAAAAACCGTTGAGGGTATGCAGTTCGACCGCGGCTACCTATCTCCTTATTTCGTAACAAACACGGATAAGATGGAAGCCGAACTTGAGAGCCCCTATATCCTGATCTACGACAAGAAGATCAGCAACATGAAAGAGTTGCTTCCTATCCTCGAAAAGCAAGTACAAACCGGAAAGCCGCTGTTGATCATCGCAGAAGACCTCGATGGCGAAGCGTTGGCTACGTTAGTTGTCAACAAAATCCGCGGCTCGCTGAAAGTAGCTGCCGTGAAAGCTCCAGGATTCGGTGACCGCCGCAAAGCAATGCTTGAAGACATTGCCATCCTAACTGGTGGTACGGTGATCTCCGAGGAGCGCGGTTACAAGCTGGAAAATGCTGAGCTTAGCTACCTCGGCCAAGCAGAGAAAGTGGTTGTCGACAAAGACAATACCACCATCATCAATGGATCTGGCAATGCGGAAGATATCAAAGGCCGCGTAAATCAGATCAAAGCACAGATCGAAACAACTACTTCGGATTACGACCGCGAAAAACTGCAAGAGCGCTTGGCGAAATTAGCAGGCGGTGTTGCGGTATTGTACGTTGGTGCTGCCACCGAGGTGGAAATGAAAGAGAAGAAAGACCGCGTAGATGACGCCCTGCACGCTACTCGCGCAGCGGTGGAAGAAGGTATCGTAGCCGGTGGTGGTGTGGCATTTATCCGCGCCAGCGAAGCACTGGTTGGCGTGAAAGGCGACAACGAAGACGAAAACATCGGAATCGAGATCGTTAGACGTGCCATTGAAGAGCCTCTACGGCAGATCTGCAACAACGCCGGCATTGAAGGCGCGATCGTCGTTCAAAAAGTAAAAGAAGGCAAAGCAGACTTTGGTTACAATGCCCGCACCGATGGCTATGAAAACCTGATCGGCGCTGGCGTAATCGACCCAACCAAGGTGTCGCGCGTAGCCTTGGAAAATGCAGCGTCTATTGCGTCTATGTTGCTCACTACAGAAGTGGTCATCGCAGACGAGCCCGAAGAAGACAAGGGCGGTGCTGCTGGCGCTCCCCCAATGGGTGGCGGCATGGGCGGCATGATGTAAGATCGCCGCTGTTAAAAACCAGTAAAAGAAAACGGCATTCAGTTTTGAATGCCGTTTTTCATTTGCTCTATTTTCTTCTCTCCTCCCATCCCCCTTTCGAAACCGTTAGCAGGGCAGCCGCGGCCGGTTAAAATTCGCCGCCTTCGTTATATCCATCCAGCTCTCCGCCTGCCCCACGATTTGGTCGTTCTTCCTCCCGCCGTTGAAGATCCTGGCGGCCAAAACGATACCGCAACGAAACCATAAACATGCGCGGCATCCAACGGCTTTCGAAATACCGATAAAAATCAGCCGTCTGTGTGTAGCCCCCCCACTTCCGCTGATTGAGCACATCCCGCACATTAAACATGATGCTCCCCTTACGATCCAGCACGTCCCACCGTACACCGGCGTTAATACCAAAAACTTCGATTCCCTTTCCCTGCGCCATCACGCGGGGCGCCTGATAGTCGGCTCTCGCCTGCATCGACAGCCACGGTTTGATGCGGTAATTCGCGGTAACATTTGCATTCCAGTTGAACCCGTCTGTTGGCTTAATGTTGAACTCTTCGCTGCCGTGAAACTTTGAATGATATAGGTTGGCATTAAACATGGCGTCCACCTTTTGGTCAAATTTCACACTGGAGATCAGTTCGAAACCGGTAGACTCATTACGGCTGATGTTTTCCCAACGCGAGAATGTGGCGCCGTCGCCGCCCTCAACCGCAGTGATGATGGGCTGCACGACATCATTCACCTGACGGTAGTACACCGAAGAATTTAAGGTCACGGCATCCCAAAACTTTGCGTAGCTTAGTTCAAACGAATGAATATCCTCTGGAAGCAGATTGGGATTTCCCTGACGTTTATTCATCGGATCGGACACATCAATAAACGGATTGACCTGCCAGCCACGGGGGCGGCTTACCCGCCGGGTGTAATTTACCTGCACCTGATGCCGGTCGCCAAATTCCTGGGTAACGAAAATACTCGGGTACACTCGAAAATAATCCAGTTTGCCTACTGCCACGCGATCCTCCACACTTAAATCCGGGTCAAAAGAAAGGTATTCCGTGTTTAAATATGCCTGTTCTGCCCGTAACCCAAGCTGAAAGCCGAGCTTTTCGGTCAGCTTGTTGCGGTAATTTGCGTACAGCGCGTGAACACTGCTCGTCATCGCGAAGTCGTTCGTAATGTCGTAGTCGGGCAACATGACACCTTCACCGAGATCAAAGTACTCAGACCGTTGGGAATCGTCCGACCGTCTAACAAACGTTCGATACCCCGCCTCAATTCGCTGCGCTTCACTAAACGGCCGTACGTAATCTACCTGAATATTGACATTCCTACCGTCTTCGCCGGTTTGGTTGACCCGCCTATCCAGCTCGCCCGAGGGATCCGTAAACGTCTGATCAAACGTATTGATTCCGTCTTCGGTATCCCTGCCAAACGAAAAGTTACCTTCGAGTTCTTCTCCTTCCCGATTAAAATTGTGCTTAAAATCCAAGTTTAAATCAAATCCAAAGTCATCCTCATCCTGTCGCGAAAACCTTTCGCTTGTGCCCGTCAGTTCCGGGTTGTTGAGATAGGCATAATAAATATCCTCGTTCCGGTCGTTGCGCCGAATGCTGAAATTGCCGGACGCGCCCAACGTTGTCCGCTCGCTGATGTAATAATCGGCCCCCACGCGCACCCCATGGTTAATTCCCAGGCGCACGCTCTCATTTTGGTTTCGGATTATACTATTATTTGAGAATTCGGTGTTATTCAATCCACTCCCCACGCTATTTCTCCTGTTGAAATGATAACCGGCAAAATAGTTCCACTTATCACCGCGGTTGTTGAGATTTAGACCGGCATTGTAGTTGTCATATGAGCCGGCAGACACGTTCAGGGATCCATTAAGCCCAATGCGGACGTTCTTCTTAAGTACAATATTAATAATGCCAGACTGTCCCTCCGCATCGTATCGCGCGGAGGGATTGGTAACCACTTCGATCCGCTCAATGGAATTGGCAGGCATCGACTGAAGCAATTGCGTAATGTCGCTACCCGCCATGGCCGATTCGCGGCCATTAATCAGGATACGCACGCTGCTCGACCCCCGCAAGCTCACACTTCCGTCCACATCGACTTGCAGGGAAGGCACGTTTTCGAGCAGATCGGTTGCCGACCCCCCTTCACTGATCGTGCTCTCTGCCACGTTAAAAATCCGGCGGTCGATACCCAATTCCATAGCAGGCGGTGTACCCTGTACAACCACTTCTTCCAACAGTTCACCCGAAGGCTGCAATAAAATTTCGCCGAGATTCAACTGTTGACCGGCAGTTACTTGTATATGCTCGCGAAAGTAATCCTCGTAACCAACATACGTAATTCGTATTGCATACGTGCCCGGACGCACGTCCGTAAACCGAATTTTACCATCGGCGACCGTCTGCATACCCTTTACGTAGTTTTGCGATCCCTGCATAAGCAACGCAGCGCTCGCAAAACCCACCGGTTCTCCGCTGACCTGGTCGACCACGACCGCTGCGATTGTCGCATTTTCCTGCGCGCTCACGTGCACCGGAAAAAATGCTGCTCCGATAAACAAAATAACCCAACTGAAATGCCGAATAGTCCGTACGATCTCCATCTGTTTTAGTAATAGTATCTGAATAAGTATCTGTTTGTTTAGGCCGCAAAGATTATGCTTTTATTTATGCGGTTCTGAACACGTAACCGTATTATTACAGCTTGGCAACTGCTTCACTGACATTGTTACGAAAAATGGGGTAGGTCCGCTAGAAACGTGATCCGCGATGTCGCAATCTGTAAGCGCCGCATCATTATTCAACGCTCACCGTCAGCCCCTCGGCCTTTAGCAGCTTACGGTAGATTTCGACCTCGGTGTAGGTGCCCTCGAGGACGATGCACTTGCCCTCGTTGTGGACAGTCCAGGCAATCTTTTCGGCCTGTGATTCGGTATATTGCAAGTGTTTTACCAGACAATGAATAACGTGGTCGAAGGTATTGGTATCGTCATTCCAAAGGACCAGTTTATGACTCGCTGCAATACCAGCCAATACCTCCTCAAGTGTGTACGTTTCTTCTTGTGTTTCGACGGTCATGCGTACAAATTTATTCAAAAAGCCCTGCATTCGCCAACTTCGCCGCGACAAAAAAACACACAAAATTGTACCTGCCGAGAAAATTGGGTACATTGCGTCTTAGCAAAGGGGCTTCAGATCATGTCAATATATCGTTCAAAAATTGCAGGGATAGGATATTACGTACCGGCGAATGTGTATACCAACAACGACCTTACCCGATTCATGGACACCAGCGATGAATGGATTCGGGAACGCACAGGGATCCGGGAGCGCCGTTTTGCGGACCGCCTTGGTGAGACCACCACCACCATGGCCATAGAGGCTGCAAAAATTGCCATAGAACGGGCAGACACCACTGCGGAGGCCATTGATTTTATTGTATTTGCTACATTAAGTCCGGATTATTACTTCCCCGGTTGTGGTGTATTGTTGCAGCGCGAAATGGGAATGCGCGAAATCGGCGCGCTGGACATCCGTAATCAGTGCTCCGGTTTTGTGTATGCGCTTTCCGTAGCGGATCAATTTATTCGAACGGGCATGTACAAAAATGTACTCGTCGTAGGTAGCGAAAAGCACTCCTTTGCCATGGATTTCGAGACACGCAGCCGCAACATCTCGGTCATCTTCGGAGACGGGGCAGGCGCAGTCGTCCTCCAACCCACTGAGGAAGCCGGCAAAGGGATTCTAAGCACACATTTGCACAGCGATGGCGCCGAAGCGGAATCGTTGGCGATGTATTATCCCGGTGCACATGCGAACAAGTGGCTACCCAACAAACCGGGCTTCCCCGACCAGGAGCTGGGCGGACTTTTCCTTACGACCGAACACCTCGAACACGGCGAAGCGCTACCCTTTATGGATGGACCTGCGGTGTTTAAAAAAGCAATTGTTAAATTTCCGGAAGTCGTCAGGGAAGCTTTAACGGCAAACGACTTAACTACGGACGACATCGACCTGCTGGTCCCTCATCAGGCCAATTTGCGCATCAGTCAATATGTGCAGCAGACGCTCGGCCTGCGAGACGACCAAGTATTCAACAACATTCAGAAGTACGGGAATACCACGGCGGCATCGGTGCCTATTGCACTTTGTGAGGCGTGGGAAGCGGGCAAGATAGCCGAAGACGATCTGGTTTGCCTCGCAGCATTCGGATCAGGGTTTACCTGGGGCAGTGCACTAATTAGGTGGTAAAGGACAGACGAAATCACCGCACTGCGTCCAGCGCTTCAAATGGCGAGTTCTTGCTCACAAACTCCGGAACGATCTCCTTCATTTTGCGCACTACACCACTGCTGTTTTTTCGCTCATTGAGTGCGATGAGCTCATAAACGAGGCGCTTGGCCACCTCGTGGTCCAATGCGTTTACCCGCGCGATGTTGATTTTATCGTGATGTGTGGGCAGTACCTTTTCACCGTCGCTCAACAGCTCCTCATAGAGTTTTTCTCCACTACGCAGTCCGGTGTACACAATTTCGATATCTTTCTCCGGTTTGAGGCCGGCAAGCTGAATCATCTTTCTGGCCAGGTCGACAATCTTCACCGGGCTGCCCATATCAAAGACATAGATCTCACCGCCGTTGCCCATTGTGCCAGCTTCCAAGACCAATTGGACAGCCTCTGGGATCGTCATAAAATAGCGGGTGATCTCCGGGTGGGTGACGGTAATCGGACCACCATTCTCAATTTGGGCGCGGAAACGCGGAATAACCGACCCATTTGAGCCGAGTACATTTCCAAACCTGGTAGTGATGAATCGGGTACCTTTTACAACCTTGTTTACGCCGGTGGCCGGATCCACGATTTGGATAGACTGAAATCCATCGAGACTTTGCGTATAAATCTCGGCGATACGCTTGGAGGCACCCATTACATTGGTTGGATTTACGGCTTTGTCCGTAGAGATCATCACAAACTTTTTCACACCAAACAATACCGATAGATCCGCCACGTTTTTTGTCCCCCCAACGTTGGTACTCACCGCCTCGCCCGGATTCTTCTCCATCATCGGCACGTGTTTATAGGCAGCAGCATGATACACCAATTCGGGACGATAATCGTTGAAAATTTGGTGCATCCGCTCTAAATTACGTATATCCGCTATGGCTACCACCACGTTGCTGCCGGGAAACTTCTCCTCAATTTCCAGTTGGATTTCGTGCATCGGTGATTCCGCCTGATCGCACAGGACCAGCATCTGCGGGTCGTAGCGCAATACCTGACGTACAATTTCAGATCCGATGGATCCCGCGGCACCGGTGATCAAAATACGTTTACCGCAAAGGTCATCACATACCCTGTCGTTATTGATCTTAATTGGAGCACGCTGCAACAGGTCTTCGATACGCAGGTTTTTGATTTGTTGTATCTTCAATTTTCCAGAGACCCACTCCGATGCCGGCGGCACAGTCAGGACCTTGATACCTAAACGCAGGCAACGCTCCACAATCACTTTTTTATCCCGGCTTCCCAGATGGTCCTTTACGAAGATCATCTGGTCGATGGCATATTTGTGCTTCAGTGTAGCGAGGTCTTTGACGTGGTAGACCCGTTTGCGCTCAATATAGCTATTCAGCTTAGCCCGGTTAATATCGATAAAACCAACGACGATAAACTTGGTTTCCGTACTGTTCTCCAGCGCCTGCTTCGCCATAATTGCGTTTTGATCAGCGCCATAAATCAATACCCGTACGGTATCGACATGGCGGGCTTTCCGCATCAGCATGAAATAGAAGCTTTTCACTGTGATGCGAACCATCACCAAAAAAGACGTCCCGATAAAAAAATTAATCAGCAGGACCAAACCAAGCTGACTACCACGAATATCTAAAAGGGGTATCAGTGCCACATACACGACAGCCATATACCCAGCACTTGTGGCCAACATGGCCGAGAATATCTTCAGCATGTCGCGGGTATCGGAGTACCGTATCAACCCGGTATGGATACGCATGAAGTAAAATACCGGTAGCGCCACACCACTATAACACGCGGTATAGATGAAGAAATGACCCCGTATAATGTCAGGAAAATTAAATTGCTTGGCAATAAAATAGGAAAGCGTAAACGCCCAGGTCAACAACACCAGGTCCAAGAGCAGTATCGCCCATCTGGGGACGGTCTTGAAACGAAGTATAAGTTCTTTCATGTGTCTGTATGATTAGCTACCACCCCCTCTTAAACGAAACGAATCGGGCCTGCTGTCTGATACAGTCATAACAAGTCCGAACACTACATTTCCACGGCTCAATAATCCTGCCAAAAGGGTTGAATGCCTTTTAGGTTGTCTCCGGCAAAGATAATCCTATTTCCGATTAAACCGCATACTCATTTGTAGGTATTTTAGGGCAAAAAAAAGACGCTGCTTTGTCAAGCAGCGTCTTTTATCGCTTATTCGGCGGTTAGCCGTTTGATAGTGCGGCTGCGCCGCTGACAATCTCGGTCAATTCCGTAGTAATCGCCGCCTGCCGTGCCTGGTTGTACGACAGCTTCAACGACTTCAGCAGTTCACCTGCATTTTCGGTGGCTTTGTCCATCGCAGTCATCCGTGCACCGTGTTCTGCCGCATGCGAGTCGAGAACCGCTTTATACAATTGCACTTTGATGGCCTTAGGGATAAGCTCTTCGATAATCGTCTCCTTGTCCGGCTCAATAATATAGTCCACGTCGGCCTTCGGCTGGTCCGCCTCTGCGGAGGCGGGCAGCAATGGCAACAGCTGCTCGGTAGTCAGAATCTGTACAGCAGCATTCTTAAAGCGGTTGTACACCAATTCCACCCGGTCGTATTCACCCGCGGCAAAGCCATTCATAATGGATTCGGTAATCTTCGAGGTGTTTTCGAAATTCAACGCGGAGAACAACTCACTGTTATCACCCACAACCTCATACTTACGCCGGAGGTAATAATCCTGCGCACGCTTACCGATTGCCACAATCCGCACATTGCCGGCGCGAAACTGTTCGTTATACTTGTCGGAAATCAGCTGATTTGCCGTTTTAATGACATTGGTATTAAAAGCACCCGCCAACCCCCTGTTGGAAGCAACCACGACGACAAGTACCTTTTCAGGCTTGCGGTCAATGGTGAACGGCGAGGCGCCCCCTTCAACACTGGCAGACACATTGGCCAGGATCTCGCGCAGCTTCTCGGCGTACGGCCGCAACTGCACAATTGCATTGGTTGCCCGCTTCAGCTTAGCCGCCGAAACCATTTTCATGGCTTTCGTGATCTGTTGCGTAGAAGTAACCGACGCAATCCGGTTCCTTACTTCTTTTAAGTTTGCCATTTTCTTAGCTATTAGACGTTCAACTGCTGAACCTCACCGGTAGTTAAACTAAGCGGCTGTCCAAGGTCCTGGCGTCTTCGTCTGTTGTCTGTTCTCTTAATACTTTCCTGCCAATTCTTTGGCTACCGTTTCCAGTACATCCGTCAATTCATCGCTGAACTTGCCTGCCTTTAAGGCCTGCAAAACTTCAGGATGACGTTGTTCCAATTGCTGTAGGTATTCCGCCTCAAACGCTTTCACCTTATTTACGGGAACGTTACGGAACAAACCTTTGGTACCGGCATAGATGATCGCCACCTGCTTTTCTACGGGAACCGGCGAGAACTGTCCTTGTTTCAGGATTTCCACGTTGCGCACCCCTTTATCCAACACGGCTTTGGTAGCCGCATCCAGGTCAGATCCGAACTTAGAAAACGCCTCCAGTTCGCGGAACTGAGCTTGATCAAGTTTAAGCGTACCCGCGACTTTCTTCATCGATTTGATTTGGGCATTGCCCCCTACCCGGGATACCGAAATACCCACGTTGATCGCCGGACGAACCCCTGCGTTAAACAGGTTTGACTCCAAGAAGATTTGTCCGTCGGTAATCGAAATTACGTTCGTAGGAATGTATGCAGATACGTCACCGGCCTGCGTTTCGATGATCGGCAACGCTGTCAGCGACCCACCACCCTTTACCAATGGACGGATAGATTCCGGAAGGTCATTCATTTGGCGTGCAATCTCGTCGGATGCGTTGATTTTCGCGGCGCGTTCGAGCAGACGGCTGTGCAGGTAAAATACGTCACCCGGATAAGCCTCACGGCCCGGTGGGCGGCGCAACAACAGCGACACTTCACGGTACGCTACAGCCTGTTTCGACAGGTCGTCATAAACGATCAGAGCCGGGCGGCCCGTATCACGGAAGAACTCGCCAATGGCAGCACCCGCCATCGGCGCGTAAAACTGCATTGGTGAAGGATCCGATGCCGATGCAGACACGACAATGGTATACGGCATCGCACCATTTTCTTCCAGCGTACGTACAATGTTGGCCACCGTAGAGTTCTTTTGACCCACAGCAACGTAAATACAATAAACCGGCTGACCGGCATCGTAAAACTCTTTTTGATTAATGATGGTATCAATACAAACGGCGGTCTTTCCTGTTTGGCGGTCGCCGATTACCAACTCACGCTGTCCGCGACCAATCGGAATCATCGCATCGATAGCCTTGATACCCGTCTGCAATGGCTCGTTTACCGGCTGGCGATAAATGACACCCGGAGCCTTGCGTTCAATGGGCATTTCATACGTCTCGCCGACGATCGGACCTTTTCCGTCGATCGGCTGGCCGAGCGTATTCACCACGCGGCCAAGCATGCCGTCGCCCACTTTGATGGAAGCGATACGGCGCGTACGCTTAATGGTGTCTCCTTCCTTAATCTCATCGTAGGCACCGAGGAGTACAACACCCACGTTATCTTCTTCAAGGTTCAATACGATACCTTGCAATCCGTTATCAAACTCAACCAGTTCACCGGACTGGACTTGTGTTAAGCCGTAAATCCGCGCGATACCGTCGCCAACCTGCAGTACGGTACCCACTTCTTCAAGTTCGGCTTCTGATTTGAAGCCCGACAATTGTTCTCTTAAAATTGCCGATACTTCATCTGGTCTTACCTCTATCATTTTTGTCGTATTAGGGGTTTTTGATACTTATAACTTTTTGTATCCCGTTACCGGGAATCGATCAATTCACGCTGTTTGTTTCAAAATGGCGCTCGAGCTGCTGGAGTTTGCCCGCAATACTCGCATCGACCTGTCGGTCGCCAACACGCACGACAAATCCGCCTATTAGCGACGGATTTACCTCGTTACTCAGAATAACTTCCTTACGAATCTCGTTGGCGATCGTGTTTTTCAGGGCGTCGAGATTAGCGGCTGATAAAGCCACAGCGGAAGTGACGGTAGCGTGCACAATCCCTTTCACCTCGTTGTACTGCCGTATGAACTCCTGCGCTGTAGGATAAAGAATACCCGCACGGCCCTTACGCACCATGATATCGAAAAACGCCGTGATTGAAGGATGAATCTTCTTTTCAAACAATGCCTTCAAAATGTTGCTTTTCTTGTCGGCCTTCATAATCGGGTTGCGCAGCACAGCCTGCAACTCTTTGTTGGCATACAACACTTCAATGAATTGCTCCAAATCCTGCTTTACCACTTCCAGCACGCCCTGTTCCTGTGACAAGTCGATCAGTGACTTTGCATAACGTGAAGCAACTTTAAACTCTGACATATCGTTATCGATTAGCTTGGCCTTCTTAATTCAGTTTTACGTCCTTAAGCAAGTCGGCCACCAAAGCTTCCTGCTTCTTGTCGTCTTCAAATTCTTTCTGAAGCACCTTGCGGGCGATCTCCAGCGAAAGCGTAGAGACTTGTTCCTTTACTTCAGCCAACGCCTGTTTCTTTTGGTCGTCAATTTCTTTTTTCGCCTGCTCGATCAGCTTTGCGCCTTCGCTTTGCGCCTGTAATTTGGCATCCGCCACGATCTGGTCCTTCAGCTCTTTGGCTTCCTTAAGAATAACGTCGCGCTCTGCGCGGGCATCCTTGAGTAGCTGTTCATTTTCGCTGGTCAGGCGCGCCATCTCTTCCTTAGCCTTTTCTGCCGAGCTCAACGCATCCTCAATTGATTTCTCCCGCTCGCCAATTGCCTCCATAATGGGCTTCCAGGCAAACTTCCGCAGAAGAACCAGCAATAACAAGAATGCAACTAATGTCCAGAATACCAATCCGTAACTCGGATTACCAATATCAAAATTCATATTGCGCGTTTAAGTATTAATGTTTCAAGCAATAAAGGCCGGATACAGGACCAACCGTCAGGGATCCGGCCTTTTATTCAGTAACCTTAAGCTGGGTTGTTACCCATCAATGCTACTACGACCGCGAAAAGCGCAACACCTTCAATAAGGGCGGCTGCGATAATCATAGCGGTCTGAATTTTAGATGCAGCTTCGGGCTGACGTGCGATACCTTCCATCGCTTTGCCACCCACTTGACCGATACCGATACCGGCACCGATTACTGCTAATCCGGCACCGAGTGCCGCAATTGAACCTACCATAACAATTTTAATTTAAATGTATAGTTAATATATAAGGATTTACGAAATCAGTGATGTTCCTCAACCGCCATACCAATAAACAGTGCGGTGAGCAACGTAAATATAAACGCCTGCAAAAAAGCAACCAGCAACTCCAATACGTTCATAAACAACACAAACGCCAGGGACACCGGGGCTATAGCCAACGACTTAAACACAAATATCAGTGAGATTAAACTCAGGATCACAATGTGGCCTGCCGTGATGTTGGCAAACAAACGGATCATCAGGGCAAACGGCTTGGAAATAACGCCAACCAATTCTACGGGGATCATGATCGGATAAAGCCACCAAGGCACATGCGGTTTCAGGATATGCCCCCAGTAATACTTATTGCCATTCACGTTTACCACGATCAGCACAATCAGCGCCAACACCATCGTGGTCGCAATATTGCCCGTCACGTTTGCCGCCCCCGGAAAAATCGGAATCAAGCCCAATAAATTGTTGAACCAAATGAAAAAGAAAATCGTCAGCAGCAGCGGCATAAAACGCGCATACGTATGTCCAATGTTCGGCCGCGCAATATCGTCACGCACAAACAGGATAATCGGTTCGATGAGCGACTGAAATCCCCTGGGCGCCTTGCCCGCCCGTTTCTTATACGCTCCGGCTACCGAAGAGAAAATAAGCACCAGCAGGATAACCGAGAGAAACATCGAAGCGACGTTCTTTGTAATGGAAAAATCCCAAACGTTTGCCGAAGCAACCTCATCGATCTGCCCCTGCGCATCGACCACTTTAATACGTTTCTTATCTTCCCAACGGTACGTATAGTGTTTGCCCTGATGGTCATGCTCACCGTGATGAAAAGCCGATGACAGGAACACGTCAAACCCCTTGTCGGTATATAGAATAATGGGAAGAGGAATGGAGGTATGCCCCCACAAATGCCAGTCATGGGAATCACTGATGTGTTCCATGATCATCTCCGTTGCCTCAAACGCTTCCGGTTCATGAGCTCCATGGCTTTCGATGGCGGCACTGTCTGCAAGGGTACGTGTAGATGCCTGAGCGGTGGAAAAGGTAGCTAAAACAGCAAAAAATACGATAAAGCTGATTTTTTTTGAAGTAAAAAAGTGCCTAAAATCCATCTATTCCCAATTTTTTATGTCTGATTTTGGTCGCGCAAGTTACGCAACAAACATATAACTTCAAAGACCGTGAACAAGAAATATAATGAAAAAAAGTTCAGGGCGTTAATTTGCTTATTTTCAGGAAATTTTAGGATTACCACGGCAACAACGGCCAAACTTGCGAGCAGCTTAATGGACAGCCCCCCCATAAGACTCAAAATAGACGTTTGCCCCCCCTTTCGTACGCCCAGGTCACTCAACCAATAAGCTGTTCCGGTCAGCACGGCAATCACGACAAAGAGCAGCCAGAAATGCGGCCCCAGTAATTCAACCGAGGGAAGAGCGGACTGCAACCCGTAGGCCCCGATGCCAACGGCTGACATGAACGCCACATACCACAATAGAAAGCGCGAGAACTTCAAAACGCAATTTTCCCTTCGAATACGAATACTGCAGGCCCTTCCAGATAAACATCGGAAAATAAAGAGCCTTGTTTGTTAAATCGGATATTTAATTGGCCTCCCGCTACACGGATCGGAGTTTCCTGCGCACCATCCTTGCCGTCGCGCCAAGCCATAGCCAGTGCTACCGCGGTGGCACCCGTGCCACACGCGAGGGTTTCGTCCTCCACGCCACGCTCATAGGTGCGCACAAAGAAGCCGCTGCCCTCCGGTTGCACGAAATTCACATTGATCCCCGACTCACGGTAGGCGTCGCTGTATCGTATCCGCTGACCCTCGTCTACCACGGCAAATGACTCCAGAGCCTCCACCTCCCGAACGTAGTGCGGAGACCCCGTATTCAGCACATAGGCCTGACCATCCTGCGTCACTTCCGAGACATCGATCATCTTCAGGCTTACCCAATCACCCGTAATCTGCGCACGGTGCGGACCATCTACTGCCAAAAAGTCAGTAATGCTGTCAATAATACCCAAATCGCGCGCGAAGGCGACGATACATCGTCCACCGTTTCCACACATGCTGCCCTCCTGTCCGTCCGCATTGTAGTAGACCATCTCGAAATCGAAGCCTTCGGCTGTCTGCAACAGCATCAGGCCATCCCCGCCGATACCGAACCTCCGATCGCAAAGGCGGCGGACCAAATCCACGTTTCGACCGTCAAAAGAGCCGTCTCTATTGTCTAAAACGACAAAATCATTCCCCGCTCCCTGGTATTTGTAAAACACGTGCGTGCTCATCGTAGTAACGCTTTAAATTAGAAGCCAAAGGTAAACATATCTGATCAATAAGTTGCCGGTCATCGCATTTCCAGCGCTGAGCGCGGCCGCAATAAAGCGAGCGCCAAAACCACGGTCGGTCCGACAACACGTGAAACCCGGTGGCCGGAAGGACACGCAAGGGGCAAAAACATCGCCGTTTAACATAATTTAACAGAAAAACGCAGACTCTCACTTGTCCCGCAGCCACAAATGGTATTACATTTGAACACTGCATATAAACAATCAAAATCTCATACTATATATAATTATTATATCATGAAAAAAATAGGATTAACATTAATAACCGCGCTCGTGGGAGGGGTAGTCGCTGTGGGCGGTTATAAGCTTTTCGAAGACAAGCAACAAAGCAAGATGTCGTTTGAAGAGCGCCAGGAATTATACTATGCCAACAACCCCATATCGGAAATCACCTCCTCGACGGGCAACCCGGATTTTACGCAGGCTGCGGCAGTGGTCGCTCCCGGTGTCGTGCACATCAAAACAACGTATTCCGCACAGCAATCAAACGGTGGCATGGGCGCGAGCCCGTTTGACCTTTTCGAGGAGTTCTTTGGCATGCCACGGCAAACACCACGTCGTTCCCAGCCTGTGCAGGCTACTGGTTCCGGTGTCATCATCTCGGATGATGGTTATATCGTAACCAACAACCACGTTGTTGCCGATGCCAACAAAATCGAGGTCCAGCTGACGGACAAACGCGTTTTGGAAGCTAAAATTATCGGTCGCGATCCGAATACCGACATCGCGTTAATCAAAATTGACGCAAAGGGATTGCCCTTCGTTAAGCTGGGCAACTCAGATGACGTGAAAATCGGTGAATGGGTATTGGCTGTGGGTTATCCGTTGGGCCTCGAATCGACCGTTACCGCCGGTATTGTGAGCGCTACGGGCCGATCTACCGGCATCATCCGGCAGGAACAGTATCAGGAATACCAGCGCGAAATGCAGCAACGCGGATACCGTCCGCAAAACGAAGAGTTTATCGCCAACGCCGTGGAGTCTTTTATACAGACAGACGCCGTCATCAACAAGGGCAATAGCGGCGGCGCGTTGGTCAACGCCCATGGAGAACTCATTGGCATCAATTCCAACATCGCTTCACCTACCGGCTATTATGCAGGATATGGTTTCGCCGTACCGGTAAACCTGGTTAAAAAAATCGCCGACGACTTCATCAAATATGGTGAGGTAAAACGGGGCCTCATCGGCATCACCTTTAGGGAATTAGATCCCGCGTACGCCAAAGAACTGGGCATCGATGACATCAACGGATTATACGTAAATGGCGTAACACCCAACGGCGCCGCGCAGGAAGCCGGCCTGAAAGAGGGCGATATCATCACAAAACTCGACGGGCAGGTAATCGGCTCCTCTGCACAACTTCAGGAACGCATATACCGACTGCGTCCGGGCGACAAAGTGACGCTTACCTACAAGCGTAACGGCAAGGAACGCGACGTAACCGTCACCTTAAAAGAAGATACCCGTTCAAAAGCCGATAAAAAAACACCAGACCGCAGTGCAACCGAGATTTATAACCGGTTGGGTGCCGGATTTACCCCTGCATCTGATGCTAAGAAAAAAGAATTGGGTGTCAATTCCGGGGTAGTGGTCACTCAGGTCCACCGCGACGGTTTGTTTGACTATTTTAATGTACAACGCGGGCTCGTCATTACCCACATAAACGGTCGGCCCGTGAACAATTCCGACGACGTCGAAGAAGCACTCGCCAATACCGACCGTGGTATCATCCGTATCACCGGCGTACCGCAGCGCGGCAGCCGTGTTGAGCTAAATATACCCGTCGATTATTAAAGGCAAGCGCGCCTAGCACCGGTGTGCTTTCAGCACGCCGGGTAAAGAAAAAACCCTCCGCCAAGACTGACGGAGGGTTTTTCATTATTCAAAAAACTCAAAAAGGAAATTTAGCAGTATTCGTCAAATGCGGCAACCAGGTTATCGGCGATCATCTGCGCCGGCCGGCCTTCGATTTGATGGCGCTCAATCATGTGTACCAACTTGCCATCTTTAAACAGCGCCATAGCCGGTGAAGACGGCGGATAAGGCAGCATATAAGCCCGCGCCTTGTCAACGGCGTCCTTTTCCATTCCGGCAAAAACCGTCACCACCTTGTCCGGACGTTTTTCGTGCTTGACCGCTGCTCGGGCAGCGGGCCGGGCATTGGCAGCCGCACAGCCGCACACCGAGTTGACCACAACAAACACGGTCCCCTCCTGGTTGATGGCAGCATCGACTGCTTCCGGCGTTTTCAATTCTTCAAAGCCCGCATCAGTCAGCTCTTGACGCATGGGCGCAACCAAATATTCTGGATACATAATCAGTCCTTTCTATAAACGTTATTATACAATTCCTGCAAATATACAGCTCAAAAAAGCCTTTAGCAAATGTGCACATTCACCGCAATGTCAGAATTCGTCTTTCATCACGATCCCGGTACCTGTTTTTTTCTGCGAAAATAGCGATAACCTCCCATAAGACACCGGTAGCGTGGCTAAAATCGGACGACTCGAACGGCCGGCATAACCACTAAACATACCCAGCACCTGGAATTTGAATTTGAACCTCAAAACCGTTACCTTTGCAGGCACTGTATATTTTTAAACACATCATTATCAAGATCATGTCTACAACAGCCACCGCATACGTTCCCTACAAAGTAAAAGACCTCAGCCTCGCCGAATGGGGCCGCAAAGAAATAGAACTGGCCGAAGCCGAGATGCCAGGGCTTATGGCCCTTCGCGAAGAATTTGGCGCCTCGAAACCGCTTCAGGGCGCCCGTATTGCCGGCTGCCTGCACATGACGATACAAACCGCGGTCCTGATTGAAACGTTGACAGCGCTCGGCGCCGAAGTGACCTGGTCGTCCTGCAACATCTTCTCCACCCAGGATCATGCCGCGGCCGCCATCGCCGCGACAGGCGTTCCCGTTTACGCCTGGAAAGGCATGACCGAAGAAGAATTTAACTGGTGTATCGAGCAGACGCTGTTCTTTGGCGAAGAACGCCGTCCGCTCAACATGATTCTAGATGACGGTGGTGACCTCACCAATATGGTGTTGGACAAGTATCCCGAATTGGTAAAGGGCATCAAAGGGCTGTCGGAAGAGACCACTACCGGCGTACACCGGCTCTACGAACGCATGAAAAAGGGCACTTTGCCGTTGCCGGCCATTAACGTTAACGACTCCGTTACCAAGTCTAAATTTGACAACAAATACGGCTGCCGGGAATCCCTGGTCGACGCAATCCGCCGCGCGACCGACCTGATGCTGGCCGGCAAGGTAGCGGTGGTAGCAGGCTACGGCGATGTGGGCAAGGGCTCCGCAGAATCGCTTCGCAGTGCTGGCGTCCGCGTTATCGTAACTGAAATCGACCCGATCTGCGCGTTGCAGGCTGCTATGGAAGGCTACGAAGTGAAAAAATTTGCCAACGCGGTCAAAGAAGCAGATATTATCGTAACGACTACCGGGAATCGGGATATCGTGCGCGCCGAACACTTCAAGACCATGAAAGATAAAGCCGTCGTATGTAATATCGGCCATTTCGACAATGAGATCGACGTCGCTTGGTTAAACACCAACTACGGCCATACCAAAGTGGAAATCAAACCGCAGGTCGACAAATACACGATCGACGGCAGCGATATTATCCTGCTGGCAGAAGGCCGCCTCGTCAACCTCGGTTGCGCCACCGGGCACCCGTCGTTCGTAATGAGTAACTCGTTTACAAACCAGACGCTGGCCCAGATCGAATTGTGGACCAACAGCGAAAGCTACGAGAATAAAGTATATACACTTCCAAAGCACCTGGACGAAAAAGTCGCCCGCCTGCACCTGGCCAAAATCGGCGTCGAGTTAGACGTGCTGGACGACCATCAGGCTGCTTACATCGGTGTACCCGTGGAAGGCCCGTATAAACCCGAGCATTATCGGTATTAAGGTTCGGGAAGGTTGCGTCGGCGGAAGAACGACTCCACCTCCTGCAACGCCTGCGCAAAGCGCTGGTCGCCCACACCCGAAACGACGCGGTAGTTGGCGCCCAGTGCTTTCAGTTCTTCATGCCATACCCGCATAAAATGTTCCCGCAAATCGGGGAAATCCCTCAACGGGTCATCCACCCACGGCAGATCAATATCCATCAATAGAAAAAGGTCATATCGATGTGTTCTCAGCGTGTCTTTTACCACTTCCGGGGTGCCGCCGAATAAGTGGTCGCACCAGACCTTAATGGTTAAAAACATGGTGTCGCAGACCAGCAGTCCGTTCTGCGCAAGCGGCACGAGGCTTCGCTCCAGGGCCAGCTGCCCATAAAACATATTCATTTCATCCTGCAGCGTATAGCTTCGGTCGAGGTCCCTGCAATATTCGCGGGCAAACTCCGGCACACACACCGTGCCGTAATGACGCGCAAGCTGCTCGGCAATTGTCGACTTACCGGTCGATTCCGGCCCGACGACGGCTATCTTGACAAGGTGCGTGGAATTTTCCATTTTGTGCCGGCGGTGACCGCCCCCGCAATAATAACAAAAGCGGCCATACAATAAAAAATAATTAGCCGGTTATTTATCAAAAAAATCCTACCTTTGCACTCCGACAAAGCAGTCGGAATATCCTACCGTTAATTCCTCAGGCATTCAAGCTGTTTTGTACCAAAATAGTTGGAAATTGTTAACATTTTTCACCAGATAATGCCCAGAAACACCTCCATTAACTCCGTATTAATTATCGGCTCAGGTCCTATCGTGATTGGCCAGGCATGCGAATTCGATTACTCCGGCTCACAGGCCGCCCTTTCGCTTAAGGAAGAAGGAATTGAAGTTTCGATCATCAACTCCAATCCGGCCACCATTATGACCGACAAGGTCATTGCCGACCACGTGTACCTGCTCCCGCTGACATGCGAAAGCATCGAGCAAATCCTTCAGGAACAGCAGATCGACGCCGTGTTGCCCACGATGGGCGGTCAGACCGCGCTCAACCTGTGTATAGAGGCTTCCGAGCGGGGAATTTGGCAAAAATACAACGTGAAGGTCATCGGGGTAGATGTAGCTGCTATCGAAAAGACGGAAAACCGCGAGGAATTCCGCAAACTCATGGTAGACATCGGCGTGGGCGTAGCCAAGTCAAAAATCGCCAACTCGTTTCTTGAAGGCAAAGAAGCCGCTCAGGAAATCGGTTTCCCACTGGTTATCCGCCCATCGTACACGCTCGGCGGTACCGGCGGTGGTTTTGTGCACAAAAAAGAAGAATTTGAAGCTGCTCTCAGCCGGGGCCTGCAGGCCTCGCCGACGCACGAAGTATTGGTAGAGCAGGCAGTGTTGGGCTGGAAGGAGTTTGAGTTGGAACTGCTCCGCGACAGCAACGACAACGTCATCATCATCTGTACGATCGAAAACTTCGACCCAATGGGTATCCATACGGGCGATTCCATCACCGTTGCACCCGGGATGACACTGAGCGACCGTTGCTATCAGGAGATGCGCAACCAGGCGATCAAGATGATGCGTGCCATCGGCAATTTCGCCGGCGGATGTAATGTTCAGTTTTCCGTCAACCCCGAAAACGAAGACATCATTGCCATCGAGATCAACCCGCGGGTGTCCCGGTCATCGGCACTGGCCTCAAAAGCTACCGGCTATCCAATCGCGAAAATTGCGGCCAAACTGGCCATCGGCTATAACCTGGACGAAATCGAAAACCAGATCACGAAGACGACCTCCGCATATTTTGAGCCAACGCTCGATTACGTGATCGTCAAAGTTCCGCGTTGGAACTTCGCAAAATTCAAGGGCGCAAACCGCGAGCTCGGCCTGCAGATGAAATCGGTGGGCGAAGTCATGGCCATCGGTCGCACCTTCATTGAGGCTTTACAGAAAGCCTGCCAAAGCCTCGAAACCGGCCGAAACGGCCTGGGTGCCGACGGGCGGCAGAGCCGCAACTTGGAAGAGATCATGCAGAGCCTCGAGCATCCGAGCAGCGACCGCCTCTTCCACATTAAAGATGCGTTTGAACTGGGCGTTCCCCTGGAATCCATCCGCAAAGCCACCAACATCGACAAGTGGTTTCTGGTACAGATCCAGGAACTGGTACATCTCGAGACCGAACTGCGCCGTTACCAGCTCAACAACATTCCTAAAGACTTCTTCCTCACACTCAAGCAAAAAGGATATTCGGACGTACAGATTTCCTGGCTGTTGGGCAACGTGACGGAAGACGACGTATACAACCGGCGCAAAGAGCTGGGTATCCGCCGCGTATACAAGATGGTAGACACCTGTGCCGCGGAGTTTCCGGCACAGACTCCTTACTACTACTCGACCTTTGAAGAGGAGAACGAGTCGATTGTGTCCGATCGGAAAAAGGTCATCGTACTCGGGTCCGGCCCCAACCGCATTGGCCAGGGCATCGAATTTGACTACTCCTGTGTACACGGTCTGTTGGCCGCCAAAGAAGCGGGCTATGAAGCTATCATGATCAACTGTAACCCAGAGACGGTCTCGACCGACTTCAACATGGCCGACAAACTCTACTTCGAGCCGGTGTACTGGGAGCACGTGCGTGAGATCATTGAGCTCGAAAAACCGGTGGGCGTCATCGTACAGCTGGGAGGACAGACCGCGTTGAAAATGGCCGAGCAACTCGATGCCAACGGCATCAAGATCATCGGCACATCGTTCGAAAACATGGACTTGGCCGAAGACCGCGGCCGCTTCTCCGATCTGTTAAAAGAGCTCGACATCCCGTACCCGAAATACGGCGTTGCTGAAAGCGCTGAAGAAGCGATTAAAGTCGCCAACGAAGTCGGATACCCGGTGTTGGTAAGGCCGAGCTACGTATTGGGTGGCCAGGGCATGAGCATCGTGATCAATGATGAGGAGCTCGAGCGCGCAGTTGTCAAACTGTTGAAAAACATCCCCGGCAACCGGATCCTGATCGACCATTTCCTCGACCGTGCCGAAGAAGCCGAGTCGGATTCCATTTGCGACGGCACCGATGTGCACATCATCGGGATGATGGAACACATCGAGCCCGCCGGCATACACTCCGGTGATTCCAGCGCCGTGCTGCCGCCGTTCAGCCTGTCGGAAAATGTACAGCGCAAAATGGAAGAATACACCATTAAATTGGCGAAAGCACTCAAAGTAAGCGGCCTGTTAAATATTCAGTTTGCGGTCAAAGACGAAAACGTTTATGTGATCGAGGCCAACCCCCGAGCCTCACGGACGGTACCGTTCATCGCGAAGGCATACGACGTTCCTTACATCAATATTGCCACCAAAGTCATGCTTGGAGCCAATAAACTGGCGGACTTTACCATCGAACGCAAGCTAAAAGGATACGCCATCAAGGAACCGATTTTCTCCTTTGACAAATTCCCTGATGTGGATAAGCAACTCGGTCCGGAAATGAAATCAACCGGCGAAGCCATCCGCTTCATCAAAGATCTCGAAGATCCGTTTTTCAGGGAAATGTATGCGAAAAAATCGATGTACCTGAGTAAATAGTACACTGAGGGATCCGCCCCACAGGAGGGACTTTCATCGTCGTCCGTCAAGTTTACTGACCGGATGACCGTGGAAGTCCCTCCGTTTTTTTATCCGTTCCCATCCCCTTGCGATTATTGGTCCGCACGCCCAGGCCGTTATCGTCCTATCCGTTGAGTTTCGCTGCCCGATTACGTTTCGGCATCCCGACATACCGGGCGAAATCCTTTCATTTTCATACGCAAATGTGGAGTTCCAAAAAAGTTCATGTACATTTGCATACTTAATCAAAAATAACCATTCATGTCATACAGAATCGAACACGATACCATGGGCGAGGTACAGGTACCTGCCGACAAGTATTGGGGCGCACAAACCGAACGCTCGCGCAATAATTTCAAAATCGGGCCAGCCGCGTCCATGCCAAAAGAAATCATTGAAGCCTTCGCTTACCTCAAGAAAGCGGCCGCTTATACCAACGCGGATGCCGGTGTATTGCCCGCGGAAAAACGTGATTTGATCGCACAGGTGTGTGACGAGATACTGGCCGGTCAACTTGACGACCAGTTTCCACTGGTGATCTGGCAGACGGGATCAGGCACCCAGTCGAACATGAACGTCAATGAGGTGGTTTCCAACCGTGCGCACGTGCTACAGGGCCACAAGCTGGGGGAGGGCAAGCCGTTTATCCATCCCAACGACGATGTCAATAAGTCGCAGTCGTCAAACGACACCTATCCGACAGCCATGCACATTGCGGCCTACAAAAGGCTGGTGGAAACGACGATCCCCGGCGTAGAGAAATTACGCGATACCCTGCAGGCCAAATCTGAAGCATTTGCCGGGGTGGTCAAAATTGGGCGTACCCACTTGATGGACGCCACGCCGCTAACACTCGGTCAAGAGTTTTCGGGATACGTTGCCCAGCTGAACTACGGGCTTCGGGCGCTGCGCAACACCCTGGAGCACCTTTCCGACCTTGCGCTCGGCGGTACCGCCGTGGGCACCGGCATCAACACGCCGAAAGGCTACGCGGAAAACGTGGCCAAATACATCGCAGAATTTACAGGACTGCCTTTCCGCACGGCACCGAATAAGTTTGAGGCGCTCGCCGCGCACGATGCCATCGTTGAAAGTCACGGTGCGCTAAAACAGCTTGCCGTATCGTTGATGAAAATTGCCAACGATATCCGGATGCTGGCATCAGGACCGCGGTCGGGCATTGGCGAAATACTGATCCCCGAAAATGAACCTGGCTCATCCATTATGCCGGGCAAAGTCAACCCCACTCAATGTGAAGCGCTGACCATGGTTGCCGCCCAGGTAATGGGCAATGACGTTGCCATAACGGTAGGTGGATCCAACGGCCACTACGAGCTGAACGTCTTTAAACCCGTGATGGCGTACAACTTCCTGCAATCGGCGCAGCTGATTGGCGACGCGTGTGTTTCTTTCAACGACCACTGCGCCGTCGGCATTGAGCCAAACTATGACGGTATCAAAAAGCATCTCGAAAACTCTTTGATGCTGGTAACAGCGCTCAACCCACACATCGGCTACGAGAATGCCGCCAAGATTGCCAAAAAGGCCCATAAAGAAAACAAGTCCCTCCGCGAAGCGGCATTGGAGCTGGGACTGTTGACCAACGAGCAATTTGACGAATGGGTACGGCCGGAAGACATGATTGGAGGGCTGAAATAAACACGCAGCGAACACGGCAGTGCCGGCAGTTGATGCTGGCCCTGCCGATTATATTGATATACCTTGGTGCCTGCCGGCTCAATACCGATTCACCAAGTACCGGCGCCGACTACCTATACGGCAGCTGGTCACAGGATAGCGTAGCGCTGCAAGACCAGCTTTTGGAATATACGCTGCACGAATTCCGGCTTACCCCGGATTCCATTTACGGCGTGTTGCGCACCGTTTCCCGAGTGCCCCGAATAGTGGATTCCTGCTACGGTGATGGCTTCTGGACGGAGTATATCCGCGGTATTTATGTAGTACGGCAGGACAGCCTCCTCGTAGAAGGGTGGTACAGGCAACCGGATGGCCAACTAAAGACATCCGGTTGCCATCATATCGGCAAATACCGCCCCCGTTTCAAAATCGTGTTCCATTCGGCAGATTCACTGGTCCTCGAAGACCATATCGATCGCCGCCTGATCGAGCTGCAAAAACGGTAACCACCCCATCCTCCCCCCAACGCGGTTGTCACTGCGTGGGTTATTCTTTCAACTAGTTACGCCACAAGCATACACGAAGGGTTAGGTCTGGGTCTCCTTTAGGATGGCTCTACGTACCCGCTTCGGACCTTTTAGGGACTTCATAGGTGTATGCCCCAATGATCTCCCTACAAAGTCCCTAGAAAGTCCCTACAATGTTCCTCCTAAAGGGGGTCAGCAGAAGGCGTTGCGGAGTCGTTCAACAGGGGATAAGTGTCTGCCCATTTCATTTCAAAAAAAAACACCTTGGTACACGAAGTACCGCGAGCGCCGAGGTGAACGACGCGCATTGACACCCTTTGCTAGACCCGTCGCTCGGCTAAAGGCATAAAAAAAGGCGGCGCAGAAAAACTGCGCCACCTCTTCGATTTATCAACAATACGTCTTATGCCTCGTTAGAAAGGCAGATCATCATCTTTACCATCATCTGCAGAAATGTCTACCGTGGGTGGAACACCGGTGGCAGGGGAGGCTGCGTACGACTGGCTTCCCGCATCAACCGGAGTTGTGGTCACCTTGCTTACCCGCCATGCCACCAAGGAATTAAAATAGCTGGTCACCCCTTCTCTGTTGGTCCACGGACGTCCCCGAAGGTTGAACGAAACTTCTACCTCATCACCCACGTTCAGGTTATCAAACAACGAAGTGCGATCTTGTGTGGCTTCAAACCGGATGTATTCGACAAACTGTGGGTTTTCGGCATACTGCACAATGAGATCTCTTTTCTTGAATGTATCGGTAACCTGCTGCACATCACCAATTTCGTGTACTTTTCCTCGTATTTCCATGACGTTTCACTTTATTGAACTGTAAAATTATAAATTTTTGCCTACAATAATTAGGTAACTTTGCCAAAATCTTATGGAAGTTTTCAACACCCCCGGCAAGATTATCATCACTTGCTACAGACGGTTATCCCCCTATCTTCGAAACGAGGTGCAGCAGCTCGGGTTTGAGGTCAAACAGGCATTTTCCACCGGCCTTGAGCTTCAGGGCACGGTCAACGATTGCATCCGGCTCAACCTCAATTTGCATTGCGCCGGTCAGGTATTGTACGCGTTGAAGGCGTTCCGCGCAGACAGTCCGGACACGCTTTACCAGGCGCTGGTAGATCTGCCCTGGGAGACGCTCATTCCTTTCGACGGGTACGTTTCCGTGACCTCTAATGTCAATCATCCGACCATATCTACGCCATTGTTTGCGAATCTGAAGGTGAAAGATGCTATTGCCGACCGCATAAAAGCCAAGAAAGGCTTGCGCCCGAACAGTGGCCCCGATCTCCACCGGACTGTGGTACACTTGCATTGGTGGGGCGATCAGGCCGAAATTTTTCTGGATACGTCAGGCGAAAACCTGGCGAAACACGGCTACCGGAAGCACCCGGGCAAAGCGCCTATGCTGGAAGCATTGGCTGCCGGTGTGGTATTCGCCACTTCATGGGACGGACAGTCGGCTTTCGTGAACCCCATGTGCGGATCGGGCACCCTGGCAATCGAGGCCGCCCTCATCGCCACCAACCGAAAGCCGGGGTTGCTGCGCATGAATTATGCATTTATGCATATACTGGGATATGATGAGCAGGTTTTTTTTGCAGAACGACGCCGCTTGAAGGATCAGATCAAAAAAAACACGACCGCCAAGATCGTTGCGACCGACCGCTCCCGGGAGGCCGTAGACATCGCCATACTCAACGCCAAAACTGCCGGTGTAGACAAGCTCATCGACTTCCACGTCTGCGACTTTGCGGAAACACCTATCCCGCCGCATCCCGGAGTAGTCGTCTTCAACCCGGAATATGGCGAGCGCATGGGCGTGCATACTAAGCTCGAAGCGACATATAGCCGAATAGGCGACTTCTTCAAGCAGCAATGCCGCGGCTACCATGGGTATGTATTCACCGGCAACCCCGATTTGGCCAAGAAAATCGGCCTGCATTCGTCGCGGCGCATCGAATTTTACAACGGCCGGCTCGACTGTCGATTGCTGGAATACGAGATCTATGAAGGCAGCCGAAGAAGGACGGATGACGACACACGTCCGTAAAAGCCAATCGGTGTCGTACACCGGCAAAAAGAACATCAAGCAAAAAAACGAGAAGCGATTTTATAACGCCACGCCAATGCATAACCAAAGCGATCAAACGTACATCGACCAAACCGCAGGTTTCGTAAAGAACCAATTAGCCAACGCCGAGGCGGGTCACGATTGGTGGCATATCCTGCGGGTATGGAACAATGCGAAACTCCTCCTCACCAAAGAGCCTGCGGATCGTCTCATATGCGAGCTGGCCGCGCTCCTTCACGATATCGCGGACAGCAAATTCCACGACGGCGACGAAACCATCGCTCCGAGGATTACGGGCGAGTTTCTGAGCGGGATCGGGGTAGACAGCAACCGGGTCAGGCACGTCCAGGACATCGTCCAACACATGTCGTACAAGTCGAGCCTTGATGGGGCTACCTTCCATTCCCCGGAGCTGGCCATTGTGCAGGATGCCGACCGACTGGACGCCATCGGTGCAATAGGCATTGCCAGGGCCTTTCACTATGGCGGCTTCAAAAATCGTGAGTTATACAATCCGACAATTGCGCCGGTCGTTCACCGCGACAAGGCATCCTATAAGAACAGTACAGCGCCAACACTCAACCATTTCTACGAAAAGCTTTTGTTGCTCAAGGACCAGATGAACACCGAAACGGCACGGACGCTGGCCGCCTCCCGACATGCCTTTATGGAGCAGTATCTGGAACAGTTTTACCACGAGTGGGGCAGCGTGGGCCAGACTGACTAATATCCGGCCACCATTTGCAGGCATTCGCGGGTCATCCGCTGATTGTGTTCATCGGTCATACTCTTATGGTTGATGAGGTCCACGATCGTTCCGATCCAGCAAAAGCCAAGGGTAAGAAAATAAATAATGCCCATGGCCACCTGTCCAAGCACAAAGCGTTGGATGCCGGCAAACCCGACAAATCCCAGCAACGTTAGCAACAGCGTGTCCTGCGCTTTCTTTCTTTTTCCGATGTAGAGCAGCACGAAGTTTCGGAGCTGATCTTCGGTCAGGGACGCCGTGGCATGTTGCAGGTACATCAGCTCCTCGGGGCCAATTCCCTCGATGTTCATCAGGATATTACGATGGCTCATATGTGTTTTTATTTGTCAGACACCTCTGTTGTGTGATTAATATATAAACGCGGTGCATGAGCACCAACAATGCCGGGATCCCGAGCCAATGCTTCGCTAAGGAGGCTTCCACCTCCCCGTGCAGCAGCAATGCGATCGAACGGCCCAACCCACAGCCGGGGCACCAGTCGAACCCCATGTTTGCCAGGGGGCAGAGCGTGAAGTGATGCGTCCCGGGTCTGGAGCAGTATAGCAGTATCAAAGCTATCGCCCAGCACAGCAACTCCAGAGGTAAGCCCAAAACCCGTTTTGTTCGTGTCACAACAGTCCCTTTTTAGATAGGAATGCACCGCAGATGTTACAACAAGCGCACCTGTAAACCTTCGGCGGCGGCGCCATCGCGCAGCGCATCCAGGTATACCGCAGTCAAGAACGGTTGGCGGCCCTGCTGCCAAGCCCTTCCCCCGGCGGCTATGAAAGCGCGGTATCATCGAAAATATTCGCTCCATAAAAGTACGCAATCTTTCTGAAAAACAAACAGATCGAGTCGTGACGTCACGCTGGCTGTTCGGACGGTACTGGATACGTCGAAATATTTAATTAATTTGGGCGACAGCTATAACAATATCATGAAAACAATGAGCTTACCGTCGTTCCGTACCCATGCAACCGGCCACTTCCTGGCCTGCTTACTCTTCCTCGCTCCGCTCCTTTCCACTGCGCAGACGCCAGCAGATTCGGTGCGCATTGCGGCGGCACAATGGCGTGAGACGCCGGTGGCGCCGGGCACCGTGTGGAAGCAGGTACACTTTGACAGCCTGTTCGATTCGCAACAGGAAATCAACCTGCTGGAAATCGATTTAACCCATCCCGAGCGCCAGGTCGCATTTGCGGCTTTGGCAGACAGCGTCGCGCTTACCTCCGTATTTGCCCGTGAGGCGGATGCACTCGGCGCGATAAACGCCTCGTTTTTTAACGTCAAAGAAGGTGGTTCTACAACATTTGTCCGCATCGACGGCAAAGAGATCAACGACACGGAGATGCTGCTGTCCGACGGCACCAGCCACGAACGGGCGAACGGCGCCATCGTCATCGATGGCCCGGAGGTGTCGATCATTCTCGGCGATAAGCAGACGCCGGGCTGGGACCGCCGGTTGAAGGCGGTTAATGTCTTGGTGTGTGGCCCTACCCTATTACAGGATGGTGTTGCGGTGATCCTGGAGAAGAATGCGTTTAACGACAACCGCCACCCCCGGTCGGCAGCAGCAGTCACGGCAGACAATAAGCTCATATTACTCACGGCAGATGGCCGCAACGCCAAGGCGCAGGGCATGAACCTTCACGAGCTGGCCTTCCTTCTGCGCATCATGGGTATGCAGGATGCACTGAACCTGGACGGAGGCGGATCGACGGCCCTGTACGTGAAAGGCGCCACGGAATCGGGCATCGTCAATTACCCTTCTGACAACAAACAATTCGACCATGATGGCGAACGCAAGGTCGCCAACGTCATTTTGGTGCTGTAGTTTCTACATTTATTTGTTTACCTTTAGTCAACGATAGGTTCACACGCAAATCATTAATTCGCTGAAAAAAGAATCTCATGAATTTAACATCCCGTATCGCATTGATTATCTTCTGCTGCATTATGTCGCAAACAAGCTTCGCCCAGTTTATCCAAAATCAGGTCATCGCCCACCGCGGTGCCTGGAAAGCCGACAGCCTTCCCCAAAATTCCATGGCATCCCTGCACCGCGCCATTGAGCTGGGGTGCGCAGGCACCGAGTTTGACGTTCACCTCACCAAAGATGGGGTGCTGGTGGTCAACCACGACCGGGATTTTTATGGCTTGGACATCGCCACCTCCACCTACCGTGAGTTGTTGGCCAAGAAACACCCCAACGGCGAATCCATCCCCACGGCGGAAGCGTACCTTCTTGAAGGGATGAAACAAAACAAGACCAAGCTCATTTTTGAGGTGAAGACGTCACCCCTCGGTAAAGCGCATACGCTCGAGTTGGCAGGCAGGGCCGTGGAACTCGTAAAGAAGCTGAACGCCGACGACTGGGTGGAATACATCCTGTTTGACTACGATGGTGCCAAACGCGTCATTGCGCTGGATCCGCAGGCGAAGGTATACTACCTCAACGGCGATGTGACTCCTGAACAGGCAAAAAAAGATGGCTTTTACGGCCTCGACTACCATTTCGATGTATATAAGAAAAATCCGACGTGGATCAGGGAAGCCCACGATTTGGGTTTGGTGGTGAACGCCTGGACGGTGAACACTGCAGCGGAAATGAACTATTTGCTCGACCAACAGGTCGAGTTCATCACAACCGACGAGCCCGCGTTGCTGCTCGACGTAATCAACGGGCGGACTACAAACTGATCTTTCTTCGTAACTCAGGCTTATGAAAACACTAATTGCCACCGCCTGTTTCGTGCTCACATGCCTGGTAGCCTGTGTTGCTCAGGAATTCCGGGTAGCCACCTACAACATTCGCTACGACGCACGGAGCGACACGGGAAACCTTTGGGAAGACCGCTCGCCGCACCTCTTCCAACTGATCCGGTTTCATGGGTTTGACATCTTCGGCATACAGGAAGGGCTGAAACACCAGGTGGAAGCGCTCAAGGGTGGCCTTCCGGGATTCGACTACATCGGCGTAGGACGCGACGACGGCCGCGAAGCCGGTGAATATTCGGCAATTTTTTTCGACACCACGAAGTTCGAGGTTGTCCGGCACGGCACCTTTTGGCTCGCCGAAAACACCGCCGTCCCGAATAAAGGCTGGGACGCCGCATTGCCCCGCATATGTACATGGGGGTTATTTACGGATAAACGCGCCGGCTTCCAGTTTTTCCTTTTCAACACGCATTTCGACCACGTTGGTGTGGATGCACGCAGGGAAAGTGCCAGCCTCATCGTAAAAAAAGCTGCCGAACTGGGAAGCGGTATTCCCATGATCATTACCGGCGATTTCAACGTGGACCAGCACAGCGACAGCTACGAGGTGCTCAACACAGGTGGAGTGGTCAAGGACGCCTATGAACTGGCGTCGTTTCACTATGCCCCCAACGGCACATTCAACAACTTCGACATCCGACGGGTCAGCGAAAGCCGCATCGATCATATCTTTTTATCGCCACCCTTCCAAGTGGAGCGTTACGGCATACTGACGGACAGCTACGAGGGCAAACTACCATCCGACCATTTCCCGGTAATGGCGGTCGTACGGTATTAATGGCAGCTTTTTCGACATTTGTCGTACCTTTGCCCCCCGGACATTCCGAAGTTTTAGATTGATCGGTCATTAAAAATTTATATTTCATGAACATTATTAGAGCCTTTTCTTTCGTCGCCTGTCTATTGTTGTTCGCGCAATGCGATACGCTCAGTGAAATCGCCGCTTCGACAGGCACCGCGCCGGTTGCCAAGCCTGCCGGCGATTCATCAGGAGGGCAGTCGGTGTCTTCTACCGAGATCGCTTCAGGCGTTAAACAGGCGCTAAGTCAGGGGCTCGACCATAGCATCAAGTCGCTTGCCGTGGAGGATGGTTTTTTGGGCAATGCGGCGGTAAAAATCCTCATGCCCCCGGAAGCGCAGAAAGTGGAAAACACCCTACGCAGTATCGGCTTGGGTTCGCTCTGTGACAACCTCATCCAAAGCCTCAACCGGGCTGCCGAAACCGCGGTAAGCGAGGCAGCCCCCGTTTTCGTATCGGCCTTGTCGCAATTGACCATCCGCGATGCCACCAACATCCTGCTCAGCGGACAGCAAGATGCCGCCACGGACTTTTTCAAACGCACGACCACCGCGGAGCTAACCAAAAAGTTCAGTCCGATTGTGGAGCAGGCCCTCAGCCGGCATCAGGTGGCCAAATACTGGAGCGCGGTCATGACGCGGTACAACCAGATTCCGCTGGTCAACGACAAAGTTGAGACCGACCTCAATAAGTACGTTACCCAAAAGGCGATTGACGGCCTATTCCACCAGGTCGCGCAGGAGGAACTGAAAATCCGGAACAACCTGGCCGGTACGAGAACCACGCCATTGCTGAAAAAGGTATTCGGCTATGCCGACGCAAAAAAGTAATTGGGTCGGTTGGGCAGCGCCGGTATAGTATAACGCGCTGCAACACATTTCCCGAAGACGGAAGGCTTCCCAAATGAGGACATGCAGCGTTTATTCGGCCGGAATAGCAATGTTTTTGTATATTTGAATAGCTTCACTGAGCCCAATGCCAATTAGGGGGGTCTTTATAGATTGTTGATGGACACTTTTTTAATTCCTGTTGATTTCTCAGACGTATCGTATAATGCTGCGCAATACGCGGTGGACATGGCCGAAGAATTAAACGCACAAAAGGTAATTTTCTATCACTCCTATAAAGACGCGCCCATAGACGTTAGCCGTTCGGAAGCCGGCAGGAATCCCTATCACGAGGCGGCGATCAAACATCTGCAGACGATGGTTGGAAAGCTGCACCGGATCAAGCGGCTGACGGACCGGATACTGCTGCTGGCAGATGACCAAAGTGTGCGTGCCGGCGTAGAGGAACTGGTAAACGTGCACCAGGTGTCCATTATTGTGATGGGCGTAGCGGGATTGTCCGATATCGAAAACACACTCGTGGGCCGGCATACGCTTGCCGTAGCCGAATCCGGCGTCGCCCCCCTGTTGGTGGTTCCCCGCAACCATCAGTTAAGATCCATCAAAAAGGTGGTATACGCCTCGGATTTAATAGACGTGGAAACCGAAACACCCATTAATTCGATTGTCCAGTTGGTACGACCGTTCCGTGCACAATTGCATATGGTGCACGTAGACTACGCCCTGAAGTACCAATCGCCGGCCACCTTACTCGGCCAAAAACAGCTGATGCGGTACCTGGATGAATTGCATCCCGTTTTTGAGACCATCAGCGACCATCGGGATACCGCGACCGGCATCTACAGCTATGTAAAGAAACAGCAGGCAGACCTGATACTCATTGCCGCCAAAAGCTACCGGCGAAACTATCATTTCCTAAAGCGGATTTTTCGTCCGAACGTGCGCAAAAAGCTGCTGAATATGACGGATGTGCCCGTAGTATTATTGAAGAAGAAACGATCATGAACGACTTGATAAACGGGATTGCGCCATCTACCGTAGAAGAACGGTTCTTGCGTTATGTGCAGATCGACACGCAATCCGACCCGGATTCGCCGACCTGCCCCTCCACCGAAAAACAAAAAAACCTCGGACGACTACTGGTGGCCGAGCTGTTGGAGATGGGCGTTGTTGACGCACACCTCGACACGCATGGCTATGTTTACGCAACCATTCCATCAAATACGGACAAAAACGTGCCGGTAGTTTGCTTCTGCTCACATATGGACACGTCACCGGATTGCTCCGCGGCGGGTGTGAAGCCCGTGGTGCACCGCCATTATTCCGGCGGAGACATCGTTCTCCCCGACGACCCCGAAGTGGTGATCCGGCCAAGCGAGCATCCCGACCTTTTGCGGCAGCTGGGCAACGACATCGTCACGGCAAGTGGCACGACGCTGCTGGGCGCCGACGACAAGGCCGGCGTTGCCGAGATTATGGAAGCGGCACGTCTGCTGATGGAACACCCCGAGATCAAGCACGGCACCATCAAAATCCTGTTTACGCCCGATGAGGAAATCGGCCGCGGCGTAGACCGTGTGGACCTCGAAAAGCTCGGCGCAGATTTCGCCTATACGGTAGACGGTGAGACCGCAGGATCGATCGAGGACGAGACCTTCTCCGCAGACGGTGTAACGGTCACGATCCGCGGTGTGAGCGTACACCCTGGCTTTGCCAAGGGAAAGCTTCAGAGCGCCCTCAAAATCGCCTCGGAAATCATCCACAGGCTGCCGGCCGACCGGCTGTCTCCGGAAAGCACCGCCGGCAGAGCCGGGTTTGTCCATCCGGTATCGTTCAAAGGGAGCGTTGAGCAGGCAACCATTGAATTTATCATCCGCGACTTTACCGATGACCAGCTCCTGGCCCACGAGGCAGAACTGGAAGAACTGGTTAAGTCGGTAATGGCCGCCTATCCGCAAAGCAGCTACCAGTTTGCGGTGCGCGAGCAATACCGCAATATGAAGCACGTGCTCGACCGGCACCCACAGGTTATGGAGATTGGCCTGGAAGCAATCCGCCGGGCTGGCATGGAGCCTGTCCGACGCAGCATCCGCGGGGGGACAGACGGTTCCCGCCTTTCCCTCATGGGACTGCCCTGCCCGAACATCTTTGCCGGAGGACACGCCTTTCACGGTCGCGAAGAATGGGTGTCCATACAGGATATGCAAAAGGCCATACGGACCATCCTGCACATTGCGGCATTGTGGGAAGAGCAGGCTTAGACGCCAATGCCGATCACAAACAAGGAAATGACGACAGACAAACATAACCCACTGCAAGAACTGATTACAAATCGCCGGAGCATCTTCCCGGATCGCTATACCGGCCGCGAAGTGTCAAAAGAAACGTTGATCCGTTTATTGGAATGCGCCAACACCGCACCCACACATAAGCTGACCCAGCCCTGGCGGTTTACCGTATTCCGGGGCGAAGGGCGTGCACGACTTGCCGACAAGCTGGCTTCGCTCTACCGGGAAAACACGGCGCCGGAACAATTCCTACCAAAGAAATACGAAGCTACCCGTAAAAAGGTATTGCAATCGGCCGCGGTGATTGCGATCCAGATCCGTTACTCGGGGGCCGTGCCGCAATGGGAAGAGCTGGCCGCCACAGCCTGTGCCGTACAAAACCTGTGGCTGGCCGCATCCGCCGAGGGCATCGGAGGATATTGGAGCAGTCCGGGGGCCATCAAACATATGGGCGGTTTCCTTGGGCTTGCCGAAGGCGAGGAGTGCCTGGGCTTTTTCTACCTGGGCTATCACGAGGAGCCTCCCCGCGACGCCAACCGTACCCCAGTTGCCGATAAGATTACGTGGGAGGAGTAGGATTTGTCAGAACGAACGGCTTGTGCCACATAAATATCGTGGTTTAAGCCTGTCCGTTTACTCTATAGCTACGGTTATTTTGGCTTTTGTGCCGTGCCAGGTCGGGCCTTCCTGCAATAACCGTTGCATCTCGGCGAATAACGGCGCACTTACTTCGCCAACTGCCCGGACGGCGGTGGGTTTTCCCGAAGGGTCAATATCGAAGGTTACGACAATTTCGCCTGCCGAAAGCCGATCGCTCTTCTGTGCAGCCAGGTAAGCATTGAACCGCTCCCAACCATCCTGTGGATAGGCGCCGCCTGCAGCCGGCATGGCGTGTATCCCGGCGACGGCCGCCGGGCTGGCCAGTTCGACGGCCACCTCTTTTTCTGTCGCCGACGGACGGTCCGCGCCCGTGCGCATCCATAGCAACACCAATACCAGCACCATGAGCACGCAGGCTGTTGCGGCAATAGCCAGCCGCTGTGTACTGAAGTAAAACGTATGGCGTTCCTTTTGCTGGCCGGCTATACGCGCTGCCAGCCGTTGCTGCAACAGGCTCAACCGACCATGGTCGATGTCACGGCTTAGCCGGTAGCCTTCGACGGCGTCATTGAGCAGAGGATCATTCAAGGCTTCCTTTTCCAGTTCGTACATCTCTTCCCTGCTCAGGGAGCCGTTCAGGTACTGCTGTATGCGAATGATGTTGTAGTTGTTGTTCATGTTTGCTTCTTCTCCATGCACATCCTGAGGTTGCGTTTGCCGTTTTGGATATGGCTTTTCACCTTACTGAGGGGGTAGCCGGTAAGCTCGGCAATATCCTTGTAACACTTCTGCTCGAGGTAAAATAGCCGCACGCAGCGTTGCTGCTCTTCGTTGAGCTCAGCCAAACAAGACTCCATCTGCGCCAACTGCTCTTCCGGAATCGCGTTTCCTCTATCGTATTGATGCAGAAAGTTGTCGCTTTCCACAATATGCTCGTCGATATCGACCGTTTTTATCCGGCTGGTTGCCCGTAGCTCCATCAAGCAATGATTTCGCGCCAACGTGTATAACCAGCTTTTGAAATGATTGACTTCATGCACGCGGAGCTTGGCAATGAGCGCCTCAAAAATTTGCATAACGGCATCCTCGCTTTTCGCCTCGTCTTTATAGTATTTGAGGCAAAGTCCGTAAATCAGCGGCATATAGGGTTCGTAGAGCCTGCCCAACAGTTGCAGGTCTCCCGTTTTTCGATATTCCGCTAAAAGCTGTTGTTCGGACTGCACGTTTCGGCGATTAAATCATTTCAAAAATGCCGGCCGCCCCCTGGCCCGTCCCCACGCACATCGTCACCATACCGTATCGCTGGCCGCGGCGTTTGAGTTCGTTAAACAGCTGGACGGACAGCTTAGCGCCGCTGCAGCCGAGCGGGTGGCCGAGTGCGATGGCGCCGCCGTTTACGTTGAGAATCTCCGTGTCGATGCCCAGCTCCCGGATGACGGCCAGCGACTGGGCGGCGAACGCCTCGTTGAGTTCAATCAACTCGACTTGATCCAGCCCCATTCCAGCCAGGCTTAGGGCCTTTGGAATAGCATATATCGGTCCGATACCCATAATCCGGGGGGGTACGCCGGCTACGGCATAGCTAACCAGGCGGGCGATCGGGTCGACATTCAGCTCCCTGAGCTTCCGCTCCGACACGACGAGCACAAACGCTGCGCCGTCGGACGTCTGAGACGAGTTGCCCGCCGTGACGCTGCCACCTTCCGCAAATACAGGCTTCAACCTGGCCAGCGCTTCCAGGCTGGTATCCGCACGCGGTCCCTCATCCGTGTCCACGACGTATTCGCGGATTGCGATGCTATGTGCTTCGCGGCTGTCAGGAGCACCCCACTGCTCCGCAGCTCCATGTTCATTGAGGTAAGTTTCCCGAACCGTAATGGGTACGATGCCGTCCCGTAGGTGGCCGTTTTGAATGGCGGCAACAGCCTTTTGGTGCGACTTCAACGCAAATTCATCCTGATCTTCGCGATTCACGCGGTACTCCTTGGCCACGGCCTCCGCGGTAAGTCCCATGCCCCAGTACCAGTCTGGGTGCCGCTTGGCTACCCCAGGGTTGGGCACCAGCTTCCAGCCGCCAAAGGGCATGCCCGACATCACCTCCACGCCACCGGCGATGATGACGTCCGCCATCCCCGTCCTGATCTTGGCGACGGCCGTAGCAATCGTCTCCAGTCCCGAGGCACAGTAGCGGTTGACCGTCACGCCAGGCACCTTCTCCGTGTCGAGCCCCATCAACGAGATCATCCGTCCGATATTGAGGCCCTGCTCGGCTTCGGGCGTGGCATTGCCCACGATTACGTCGTCAATCTGCTCCTTATCGAGGTTGGGTACGGAAGCCACCAGGTGCTTGACGACCTCCGCCGCCAAATCGTCCGCACGCGTGAAACGGAATACGCCCCGCGGCGCCTTCCCCACTGCTGTCCGAAATCCGGCTACGATGTAAGCTTCCATAGTTAGTTTCTTAACGGTTTACCTTTAGTTAACATATGCTGAATCCGTTCCAGCGTCTTCCGCTCGCCGCATAGCGATAGGAATGCCTCGCGCTCAAGATCCAACAGGTACTGCTCGGAGACCTCCGTGGGGGCAGACAGGTCGCCCCCGCACATCACCCACCCGAGCTTCTCCGAAATTTTCTGATCGTGCTCCGAAATGTAGTTGCCGGCGCGCATGGAGTTTGCTCCTGCATAAACGATACCGAGCCCCTGTTTTCCGAGCACCTTGATGTCGCGCCTCCTGGCCGGCTGGGTGTAGCCTGCCTCGGCCAGCGCCACAGCTTTGGCCTTGGCGTCGGCGAGCAGTCGGCTGCGATTCATGGTGACGGCAAACTTGCCGGGCTGGAGGTAGCCGAGCTCAGCAGCCTCCACGGCAGACGTCGACACTTTGGCCTGCCCGATGGTGAGGAACCGCTCGCGCAACACCTGCTGCACAATCTGTCCTTCCTTAAATTCATCCGACGCACGTAGTGCGAATTCCTTGGACCCGCCCCCGCCCGGGATGACGCCCACGCCGAATTCGACGAGGCCCATATACGTTTCGGCATGCAGCTGCACGAAGTCCGCATGCATGGAAAATTCACAACCACCGCCGAGGGTTAAACTAAACGGCGCCGCCACCACCGGAATGGCCGAATACCGCAGTCGCATGGCGGTATCCTGAAAAGTTTTCACGGCGTTGTCCAGCTCATCGTATTTTTGCTCCACAGCCATCATGAAGATCATGCCGATGTTGGCACCGGCCGAAAAATTGGCGCCGTCATTGGCAATCACCAGTCCGCAAAATTCCTTTTCTGCCAAATCGATTGCCCGGTGGAGCCCCTCGATGACATCCCCGTCTATCGTGTTCATTTTGGTATGGAACTCGGCGTTCAAGATACCATCGCCGAGATCTATGATGCTTAGCCCTTTGTTTTTCCACAGCGTCTTCGCTTCGCGTAGGTGGTCGAGCACGACGAACCCTTCCGTTCCCGGGATGGGCTTGTACGATTTCGTCGATCTATCGTAGTAATGGCGGTTGCCATTTTTGACCTGATAGAACGATTCGTGGCCGCTGTCGAGCATCTCACGCACCCACTCAGCCACTTCGCCGCTGTGTCCGGGAACGCGCTTTTCCTCGGATCGAATTTTTTCCACCGTTGCCCTTACGCCGAGGGCATCCCACACCTCAAACGGCCCGAGCTCCCAGCCGAAGCCGGCGCGCATGGCATCGTCAATGCGGAAAAACTCATCGGTGATTTCAGGTACCCGGCGCGACACATATTCAAACAACGGGTAGTGCATAGCTCGAAAGAAGGCCCCTGCTTTATCTTTCCCCTGCTCGTAGACCTTCATCCGCTCGCGGATGTCGTCGACGGGCTTGGTCGCGTCGAGCGTAGCCGCTTTTACCTTTTCCTGCTTACGGTATTCCATTGAGCGGAGGTCCAGCACCAAAATTTCACTTTTGCCCGTGTCGTCCTTAATCTTCTTGTAGAACCCCTGTTTTGTTTTCTCGCCCAGCCACCTATTGTCTACCATCTGCTGAATATAAGACGGCAGGACAAACACCCCCTTGGCTTCATCGTCCTGTGCATTTTCGGTCAGCCCATTCGCCACGTTCACCAACGTATCGAGGCCCACGACGTCGGCGGTGCGGAAGGTAGCCGACTTCGGATGACCCATAGCCGGCCCCGTGAATTTGTCGACTTCCTCGACGGTCAGTCCCAACTGGTCAACCAGATGCGTGAGCGCCAGCATCGAGTAGACCCCAATCCGGTTGCCGATAAAAGCAGGTGTGTCCTTACACAGCACGGTGGTTTTGCCCAAAAACTTGTCGCCATACTGCATGAGGAAATCCACGACCTCGGGGCGGGTCGCCGACGTTGGAATGATTTCAAGCAGGCGTAGGTAGCGCGGGGGGTTAAAGAAGTGGGTGCCGCAGAAATGCGCCTGGAAATCGGCACTTCTCCCTTCAGCCATCAGGTGAATGGGAATACCGGATGTGTTTGATGTGATGAGCGTACCCGGTTGGCGATGCTGCTCTACGCTATCCAACAGTTGTTTCTTGATATCCAGCCTTTCGACGATAGCCTCAATGATCCAGTCGGCCGATGCGACAGCGGCCAGGTCATCTTCAAAATTGCCCGTCTGGATGCGCCGGGCCGACTGCTTGCTGAAGACCGGCGACGGACTGGTTTTAATCGCCGTTTCGAGCGACTGGTTGACCAACCGGTTGCGTACCGCCTTGCTGTCCAGGGCGAGCCCCTTTGCACTTTCCGCCGGCAGCAGTTCGCGCGGCACCATGTCCAGCAGCAACACCTGCACCCCGATATTGGCAAAATGACAGGCAATGCGCGATCCCATTACGCCCGACCCCAAGACCGCTACTTTCGTGATCCGTCTGTTTATCATGATGGTGGATTGTTTATCGTATAATCCGTATATGCAATTCGTGATATAAACAAATATAGCCAATATTACGCACAACCGTTACAGGGCGGGGGTAAAAACAGAAAACATGTCCCTGCCTTGTCTTACAACAAATGAAACACTATCTTTATCCCAATCAAATCCCATCGCGATGTCTACAGTAAATATTCCCCGGCTCGATATAGTTGACTATACGCAGGGTTCAGTAGACCAACGCCGTCAATTTTCACAGGAACTTGGCGAGGCGTTTAACGAAACCGGCTTCGCGACCATTACCAACCACGGTATGGACAAAGCGCTGATCGGCGAGCTTTATGAGGTGATAGCCACCTTCTTCGCCCTACCGGAAGCGCAAAAAATGCATTACGAAATCCCCGGCCTGGCGGGACAGCGAGGGTATACATCAAAAGGCAAAGAAAAAGCAAAAGACGCGAAAACGCCCGACCTCAAAGAGTTCTGGCAGCGTGGGCAAACCGTCGAGGGGGAAGTACTTTCGAAAGCCGACTACCCCGATAACATCCCGGTTGCAGAAGTCCCGCGTTTTGATGCCGTCACCGGCGAAGTCTACCGTCGGCTGGAAAATATTGGACGAGTGCTCCTGAAAGCGATCGCGATGTACCTCGGCCTTGAAGAAAATTATTTCGAGCCAAAGGTCCACAACGGCAATTCGATACTGCGGGCTATACATTATTTTCCGATAGCCGACCCGGACCGTATCCCGGCGGATGCTGTACGGGCAGGCGCCCACGAAGACATCAACCTGATTACGTTGTTGATTGGCGCCAGCGCCGACGGGCTGGAGGTGCTGACGAGGAGCGGCGCCTGGTACCCGCTGAAGGCTCAGGGCGAGGACATTGTCGTCAATGTAGGGGATATGCTGCAGCGACTAACGAACAATAAGTTGAAGTCGACCACCCATCGGGTGGTCAATCCGCCGCGGGAGCTGATGAAAACTTCGCGTTATTCGGTCCCGTTTTTCCTCCATCCCAAGGCGTCGATGAGTTTAGCCGCCCTGGAGTCGTGCGTCGATGAGCAACATCCGAAGGCATATCCGGATATCACCGCAGGTGCCTATCTGGATGAGCGGCTGCGAGAAATTGGACTGAAAATGTAAAATCGCTTTATTGGCTATTGTAGTGTACCGATCCAAGTTGTCGGTAGCCGGTTCGGGCCGTCCTGCCTTAGCCAATGGATAAAAAAAAGCCCCCCATACACCGGGCGGTGTATCAGCGGGGGACCTATCTACCAAGTTGTTTGTGTCTAGGCGTGTGCCTAAGTCGTGTGTTATACGCTTATTACCGTATCCGTAAACTGACGGATGCGAATATTTCCTTCATACCTGCCACCGAAGTACTCGTTCACCCGTTCGATGATTGCTGCCTGAAGTCCTTCCATGGTGTCACCAAAGGCGACTAAACCGAACCGACCCTCGATTGCTGTATAGGATTCCTCTGCGTCGAACAGTATGAAAACCAAGTCATCATCAACGTTTTCCCCGAAAGGAAACCCACCAATACCGGCATCGGGTGCATTATTCATATCTGTACAGCTATAGTTTCGGTTGCTGACTGCAAATCTAAGAATATTTTCTAATGTCAAAAAAATAATTTTGTTTTTTTCAATAATCGTCGTTATAAAGTCAGACGACCACTTTCTTGGCAGCTCGGGCAGCTAATGAAGTTACCGGTTATGTGTGGCTGATATCGACGAGTACTAAAAAACCCCCCAATACACCGGGCGGTGTATTTAGCGGGGGGCCATCTACCAAGTCGTTGTTTCTTGTAAACTATATATCTTTCTTTGCTACCTGCTTTTCGCTATCGGCGTATGCAACCTATACCTGTATAGTAACCGCCATTCCGGCCGGGAGAGCGGGGTGCTTCCCCCGCCCGCCGGGGGCATTTGCCGGTGGCCCGTGAGGCGGGACCGGAATGACGGCCGGTTTTGGTTTGGTGATAGCCTCATGTCGTTGCGTTGATCAGTACTCCAGCACGGTCACCTCGGTGCGACGGTTTGCCTGGTGGTCGGCCGGGCTGCACGGCACCCCGTTGCTGCAGCGGTTCACCGGCCGTGTCTCGCCGTAGCCTTTGGCCACCATACGGTCCCGCGCGATGCCCCGGCTGACCAGGTAGTCGACGGCCGACTGTGCCCGCCGCTGCGACAGGGCAAGG